>MDTE01097530.1_pt1 | contig 19018 bp, 16 predicted proteins | sample 811231 | NCBI WGS metagenome assembly MDTE01 (sample SAMN05326651, study PRJNA326480) | marine metagenome | isolation source: seawater | place: Indian Ocean: Red Sea | collected 2010 | reverse complement strand
CCGTTTTTGATAAATTGTGAAGTGTCGATAAGCAACAGATCTACTCCTATATTTAAATGATGATCAATTTTTTCAGGATTACTTAAGGTACCAGCTTTTTTGCCAGCTTTTTTAATTTTTTTAATTGAATCTGATATTTTTATATCAAGTTCATCATTAGGATTTTTATTTGGAATTCCCATTGATTGAGCTAAATCATTTGGAGCTATAAAAAATACATCTATATTATCGACTGTTAAAATTTCATCTAAATTATTCAATCCTTCAACATCTTCTATTATTACTATTAACAATGAATTGTTATTTGCAAAATCCATATATTTTTCTTTAGGTATATTTAATCCTCTTCTAGAAGTAAACATCCCTCTTTCTCCTAAAGGAAAATACTTTGCAGATTTTACAATATGTAAAGCTTGTTCTTTATTACTAACATGAGGGATAACCAAGCCCTGTGCTCCTAAATCTAAATATCTGTAAATTAATCCATACTCATGTGATGTGATTCTAAATATTGATGATACACCATATAAATCACATGCTCTGGATAAGTTAGGAATATTACTGAAATCTATTGGGCCATGTTCACCTTCTAGCCATATCCCGTCAACATTTAATGAACTTATGTATTCGACTATATTTGGAGAATCAAAATATCCACTGACAACTAATGCAGGTTGATTGGAATTTAATTTTTCTTTAATTTTATTTGATATTTCCATTATTTATTCCTTAATTATTCTAAGTTTATTTTATTTGTATATTGAAAGCGTTGGAGTATGCGAATATGATAATAATATTAACTATATATATAAACTATCTGGAAGGCTATACTAATGGAAAATTTTGAAAGTGCAATTGTAAGTTATATTCAATCAACAAAATTTGAAAAATTATCTAGAGAAGTCATAGATTCTGTTCAAGATAGAATTTTAGATAGTATTGGAGTAGCCATAGCTGCATTTGATGACGACGCTCCAATTTCTGTGAGGAAATATGCACTTACGAAACAGAAATCAAATGGAAGCACTATTTGGGGTACTGATATTATGGCAGATTCTGAAACAGCTGCATTTGCCAATGGAACTTCAGTGAGATATTTGGATTATAATGACACTTATTTATCTTTGGAGCCATTGCATCCAAGCGATATGATACCTGGATTAGTTGCTTTAGCTCAAGAAAATAATATATCTGGAAAAGAATTGATATTAGCGATAGCTACAGGTTATGAACTAGCTGTTAATCTCTGCGATGTTGCAAGTTTACGGAGCTTTGGATGGGATCATGTTAGTTATACGGGATTAGGAGCTGCAGCAGGAGCAAGCAAATTATTTAATTTTTCTGATGAACAGACCCGTTCAGCTCTGGCAATTTATTCAGTTCCGCACGCTTCAATGAGACAGACTAGAGTAGGTGAGTTATCAATGTGGAAAGGAGCAGCAGCAGCAAATGCAGTTAGAAATGCAATATTTGCTGCAAATGTAGTTAACTCTGGGTTCACTGGTCCGTATGATTTTTTTAATGGTGAAATGGGATATGTTAATCAATTATTAGGAGGAAAATTAATTAATCCTGATATTTTATTAAATATGAATTCAGATAATACAAATAGAATTTTAGATACATACATAAAAAAATGGCCAGTAGAATATCATGCACAAAGTGCTATTGATGCTTGTATTGAATTAAGAGAGAATTTTCAAGATCCTAATCTTATAAAAAGTGTTGAAATTGAGACGTTTAAAGTTGCATATGAAATAATAGCTAAAGATCCAGAAAAATGGGATCCTAAAACTAGAGAAACTGCTGATCATTCTTTACCTTATACTGTTGCAGCCGCACTGGTAGATAATAATATTACACAAAATTCTTTTGATCAGGAGAAAATTCAGGATAAGCTTATTAAAAAAGTTCTGGGATTAACTTCACTCAATGAAAATGATGATCTTAGTAAAGGATATCCTGATGGCATACCAAATAGAATTACTGTGACTTTAAACAATGGGAAAGAATATGTATCAGAAGTAAAATATCCAAGAGGTCATGCTAATAATCAGATGTCTAGATCAGAAATAAAAGCAAAATTTACTGAAAATGTTAAAAATGTATATTCATCTGAAAAAATAGAATCGATATCAGATAATATTTTTGACATAGATAATTGCAATAACTTAAATTCAATTTTTAGTGAGATTAAAATATGAATAATCAATTTGATAATTCAGGGAAACGTTTAAAAGATCTTATAGATAATAATCAATATGTTTTAACTCCGGGTGTTTTTTCACCTTTAATTGCAATGATGGCAGAAAAGAAAGGTTTTAAATCACTGTATTTTTCAGGTGCAGCTTTTTCAGCTATGAAAGGAATTCCAGATATAGGGATATTTACATTTCAAGAATTATTTGATGCTGTAATCGAAATTACTAAAATGTCAAATTTACCTCTAATAGTGGATGTTGATACTGGATTTGGAGAGGTTATAAATGTTACGAGAACTGTATCTGATTTGGAAAGTATAGGAGTGGCTGCTATACAAATAGAGGATCAACTATTTCCTAAAAGGTGCGGACATTTGGAAGGCAAGGAAATTATTGCATCTAATGAATTTGCAAAAAAAATTTATGCTGCTAAATCTGTTTCAAAAGATATGTTAGTGATAGCTCGGACAGATGCAAAAGCAGTTGAAGGAATTGATTCAGCTATTGAGCGTGCCAAATTATATAAAGATGCTGGTGCAGATATTATATTTCCTGAAGCTTTGGAAACAGAAGAAGAATTTAAATTTTTTGCAGATAGTGTGAATGGAGATATGTTAGCAAATATGACAGAATTTGGGAAAACACCTTATTATCAGGCTGAACAATTTGCTGACATGGGATATAAAATTATTATTTACCCTGTTAGTGCCCTTAGAACAGCATTAAATGGTATAAGTGATTTGTTTGATGAAATTATGGAAGCAGGAACTCAGGTTAAATTTGTTGAAGATATGTTAACGAGGAAAGATTTATATAATCTTATAAATTATGATAGTTATGTTAAAATGGACGAATCTCTAGGCGGAGATGATCTTATAAGTAAATAAATTATGGGAGATAAAATGGAAGATTTTAAACCAGGATTAGAAGGAATTATAGCAACAGATACGAATGTAAGCTTTTTAGATGTTGATCAGGAAGAAATAGTGATCAGAGGATATGATCTTATTGAATTAGCAGATAAAAAAACATTTCCTGAGGTTGCGTATTTAGTTATAAATGGAAAATTACCAAACAATAAAGAAATTCAGGATTTTGAAAAGATATTATTGGATGATTCAGCATTTCCAGAAGAAGCTTATAAAGTTTTAGAACTATGCCCTGACTCTTCTATGCTTATGGATGTTATTAGAACAGGAATATCTTTTCTTGCTGGTTATCATAGTGAATCAGATTTGATGAATACAAATGAAAAATCTAACTTTACCAAAGGAATTAGATTAATAGCTGATGTGGCAGTTTTGACTGCAAATTCCCATCGTATATTAAATGGGTTAACACCTGTTAGACCCGATAGTAGTAAATCTTTTTCAGAAAATTTCATAACTATGATTACTGGTAAAACTCCTTCAGACAAAGAAGTAGAAATATTCGATAAAATTCTGACTTGTTATATAGAGCACGAAATGCCAAACTCCACATTTGCAGCTCGAATTATAGGATCTACATTATCTGATATATATGGTGCTTTTGTTGGTGCTATTGCTTCTTTAAAAGGACCACTTCACGGCGGCGCTAACGAAGCTGCAATGCACATGCTACTCGATATTAAATCAAAAGGTGGTCATAAAATAGCTGATGATTATGTGATGAACAGACTAAATAATAAAGAGAGAATTATGGGCTTTGGACACAGAGTATATATGAAAAAATATGATCCTAGAGCTTTCTTTTTAAAAGATTATATTGCTGAATTAGCTCCTAACATTCCTGATGGAGAAGAACTTCATAAAATATATAAAATTGTTGAAGAAGTAATGGCAAGAGAAAAAGGATTATACCCTAATACTGATTATCCAATTGCTTTGTTGTTTTATTTGTTGGAGATTCCAATTCCTTTATATACGCCAATATTTTTTGCGTCTCGAACAGCAGGTCTAGTCGCACATGTTATTGAACAACATAATAATAATAGATTGTTTAGACCAAGAGTGTTATACACTGGTCCCAGAGGATTGAAATTATAGTAAAGCAAAATTCATTACCATTTGATCTAGTTGTTTTTGATATTGACGGTACAATAAAAGATCAAAATAATCCGGTTGCGAAAGACATTATTGATATAACAGAACATATTAAATCATTAGGATGTGCAGTAACTTATGCAACTGGAAGAATGACAAATTCAGCAAAAATCTATGCTGGGTTAAAACCTAATGTCCCTATGATTTCTTATCAAGGTGCAGAAATATTAAATCATTCTGATTATTCTATTTTGAATTCTATAGAATTAGATAAAAAATATATTGTGGAAGTTCTAGATGTGGTCAAGTTTTTTCCCGTGAAAGCAATGATTCAATATTCAAATCAAATATATTGTGATAATGATGATGGATGGATTAAAGATTATGCATTTAGGAATAATGTGGGTATAGTTTTAGATAAAGGTTACATTAATGCTCAACAAAGAGATCCGTTAAGAATAGTTATGGTTGGAGACCCTGAAATTATAGTTAATTTAGAAATTGCTTTAAAATCACAATTATCTAATGATATATATATTACAAGATCTCTTCCGCATTTTTGTGAAGTTCTTAATAAATATGCTGATAAAAGTTATTCGATTGATTGGATTTGTAAAAAGCTTGATATAAATAAAGAAAAAACTTTAGCTTTTGGCGATAGTTATAATGATATAAAAATGTTGCAAAATATTGGTTATGGAGTTGCAGTTGTTAATGCTGTTGAAGAACTGAAAATTGTAGCAGATCAAGTTTTGGATATCGAAGGTAATTTTGGCATAATTGATTTTTTGAATAAAACTTTTACTTAATTTTCCTGTTGTTCAATAAGTTTTTCGTATTCTTCAACTTTTTCATAATTTTCTTTTGCAAGATATAAGCATCTTTTAAAATATAGTTCTGCAATTTTAGATTTGTTTTTTATTTTTGTATATTCAACTATTTTATTTATTTTATGATTTTCCGGGTAAAAAGTAGAAAGAGATTCTATATCTTTTTCACACTCAGAAACCAATGATTCTTGAGAATTCTCAATTGCAAATAATAATTTTGATAATAATTTTGATAGTTCTGTCATTCTGTCATTTACATTCATAAATTCATACATCAAAGAATTCACATTTGTATTTTCATCTTCTGAATTTTTGTCACCTCTTTCTTCAATATGTTTTGAATTGTTGTTTAAATATAAATTTAAATATTGCGATAATATTTCATTAATTTTCATCATATTATTAGCGCTATCATTTATATCAATACTACCGCCATCTATCAAATCTTCATCTCTTAATTCTGCTAAATCTTGCATATTTTCTATTGTGCCTATCAATTCTGGAGAGGGGGGAAATGCAAAGGAATTGAAATCTGATGAATTCATTGCATTATTATCATTAACTAAAAATGGAGGCATGTATTTTTTTATATCTACTTCTATAGGAAGAGTAATGATGTAAGTGCCCCATATTTCACTTGGATTATCTTTATTAGTGAAATAAAGTAGAGCGTGCCCTTTAGGGCTTTCTTTTGATCCTTTTTGAAAAATTAAATCCAATTAGTTTTACCTTATATTAGATATTGAATTAATATAATATGATAAATATTCTAATCAAGTATATTAATTTGTAAATGACTTTGTATAGATTTATATCAAATAATATTTTGTTTAAATTTGATCCAGAATTTATTCATGATTGTATGCAAGTTATATTATCAAATAAATTTGCACCATATTTAACTTCTTTATATTCTACTAGCAATCAACATATTAGTAAAACTTATATACTGGGTAAAGAATTAAGTTCTCCTTTAGCGCTAGCTGCAGGCTTTGATAAAAATTGTTCTATTTTGCAAGCTTTGGATAAACTTGGTTTTGGATACATTGTTGGCGGAACTGTAACAATTGATCCTAGGCCTGGAAATTTAAAACCTCGTATTACTAGATATGTCCATAATAATTCTATGGTTAATTCTTTAGGATTCCCTAATTTGGGAGTGAAAAAAATAATGGAAAATTTGAGTAAATATGATTTAAAAACGCCTTTAATTATGAGTATTTCTGGGGATTCAATTTCTGATATTACTAAATTATATAAGCTTTTAAGTGATTATTGTATTGGATTTGAAATAAATATAAGTTCTCCTAATACTGCAAAATTAAAATATTTCCATGATTATAGTAATTTTGAGAATTTAATAAAAAATTTAAATGAGATAAAGGGTAAGCCATATATGATTAAATTACCGAGATTTGGTATTTCGAATTTAGACCAAAAAGATAAAGGTATATATGAAAAATATTTTCAAATTTTATCTGATAACAATGTTGATGGTTTGGTACTTTCCAATACATTTCCTGTAGAAAATAATCTTTTGAAAGCAGGCCAAGGAGGATTAAGTGGTAAACCTTTATATCAAAATACTAAACAATTAATTTCCTTCGCAAATCAATTTTTTAATAATAAATTAGATATTGTCGCTTCAGGAGGGATTAGTACGACAGATGAGGTTAAAGAGTTATTAAATGCAGGTGCTGTTGGAGTACAGTTGTGGACTTCTTTGATTTATGAAGGTCCTAATTTAATTAAGAGAATAAATAAAGAACTATTATGAGAATAAAAAAATTAGAGAATAATATAATAGCTAAAATTGCCGCAGGGGAAATTATTGAAAACCCTTCTTCTGTCATAAAAGAATTGATAGATAATTGTATAGATGCCCTTGCAACAAATATTGAAATTGAATTTCAAAATGGAGGCAAGGATTATATTAGAGTCTCTGATAATGGAACAGGTATTATTTTTGAGGATTTAAAAATAGCCTTTTCTAGGCATGCCACAAGTAAATTAAACTCTGTTAAAAATATCTCAACTATTGAATCGATGGGATTCAGAGGTGAAGCATTGCCAAGCATAGCTACTGTTTCAAATGTTGAATTAATATCAAATGTTTCATCAGAAAGCCATGCCGGGAAAATTAATCTGGAATACGGGTCTATATTGAATGTTAAACCGGATGTTCGAACTAAAGGCACTACTGTTGTTGTAACAAATTTATTTGGCAATATGCCTGCAAGAAGAAATTTTCTCAGAACTACAAGATCTGAGATTCAAAAAAACTATGATTTAATTAAAAAATATATATTATGTTATCCTGAAATTAAATTTAAAGTTGTTTCTGATGGCAGACTATATATTGAAACATCTGGTTCTGGATCGATGATTGAATTGTTTGCTCAGATTTATAATAGTGAATTAGCAAATTCTATGATACCAATAGAAAATAATTCAAAGTATCTGGGAATAAATGGTTATGTTAGTAATGTAAATATTAAAAAATCAAGTAATGTAAATATTAATTGTTTTGTTAATAAAAGAGTTATCAAGAACAGAATTTTTAATTATGCAATTGAAAGAGCATATGAGAGTTTGCTGGTAAAAGGAGATTATCCGGTTTGTGTTTTGAATTTGAAATTAGACCCTTCTTTTTTGGATATTAATGTACATCCGTCTAAGAATGAAATTAAGATTAGAGAAGAAAGAGAAATTTTTAGTCTAGTAGAAAAAACAATTCGATCAAATTTAATTAATTTTAATATCGATAAAAATGATATTTCTTCACATCCTATGCCATTTGATTTTAATTTGGTTGAAAAAAAATCGCCTAATGATTTAATAACCCAATATAATGCAAAACCCAACTTCAAGGATTATGTAAATAAAAATAATTCAAATATTCAGGAATTTATATTATCTGAAAATGATCCTAAAAATTTGATTTTTGAATTTAAATTGATGGGGCAATTGAATAATTCTTACATATTGGGAGAGTATCAAAAAAATATTTGTATTATTGACCAACATGCAGCTCATGAAAGAGTTAATTATGAAAAATTGCAATTGAATTCTGACAATATAATTAAAAAACAAGAATTATTAAACCCAATAATTTTGAATTTGGAAATTAGCGAGAATGAATGGTTGAATGAAAACTTGGAAATTATGGATGAATTAGGATTTGACATTGAATCTTTTGGATCTTTAAATGAATGGAAAATTAATAGAATACCTTCTTATTTAATCAACAAGAATATTGAATCTAAAGTTGTGAGAATTATTACTGATTTTACTAATAATTATTTTGATAAAAATAATTCAGACGATAGACTGAAAACTTTAGCTTGTCATTCTTCTGTAGAATTTGGAGATAAGTTGTCTAATTTGGAAATGCTCAGATTGATTGAAGATCTTTCTAAATGCAATGAACCCTGGAAATGTCCTCATGGGAGACCAGTTTTGATTCAAATTAGTGAATCTGAACTAAGTAAATGGTTTAGCAGAACTTAAACAGACCCATCAATTTGAATATCTATAAGATTTGGTTTGTCTGAATTAAGACATTTTTTTAAAACAGATTGAATTTGAGACGGATCGTCAATTTTGTAAGAATTAATGTTAAATCCTTTAGAAATTTCACTGAAATTAAAACTTTCTTCAAAATCCATCCCCATATATTTACTTGATTTTGTATCACCCAATTGTTGTTTGTATATATCCATATTTAATTTAAGTACTCTATATGCGCCGTTATTACACATGATATAAGTTACGGGTATTTTGTTTACTGAAGCTGTCCATAATGCTTGTACGGACATCATTCCAGTTCCATCGCCTACAAAAGCTATTACGGGATGGTCTGGGAATGCAAGCTTTATACCTAATGCGCCTCCCATTCCCCATCCTAATGATCCGCCACGGCCTCCAAAAATAGAATTAGGTTCGTTAAAGTCGATAAAATTAAATATTGAATTACCGGATGTCACAGCATCATTAACAATTATTGCATTTTTAGGTAAAACTTTTGAAACTTCATGAACCATCCTATCTGCAGTCATTGGAACATTAGAATAATTTTCATTTAAAGAAGATGTGATATTGTTTTTATTGATTTTCTGCTCTTCTTTTAAAATTTTATTTTTTTCTTTTACTAATTCTATTGTTTTCCCATCTATCATAGACTGAACTTCTGTTGTTAATATTTTCAAAGCTTCGCTTGGATCTGAAATGATTGCAACATCAGTTTTTTCAGTGGTTGCAACTTGATTAGGATCATTATCAATGTGAATTATTTTTGATTTTGGATTAAATATTCTCATACGTGGATTAGAAAACATATAACTTATTCTAGGTAATCCACCAATAGCAAGTATAGTATCAAATTCTTCAAATTCATCAGATGAATTGAATCCAAGTTTAATATTGCCTTTATAACTTGGATGGCCTGAAGGAAATATCATTTCTGAGTAATTTGAAGAATAGACTTTTGCTCCTAATATTTCGGCTAACTTAGTTGGAATATAAGGATGATTAGTTTGTACTAGTCTATCTCCAATTAATATTCCTGGATTTTTTGAATCAGATAGAATTTTTGCAGCTTCCTTTATTAAATTTTCATCAGGTTTAATAATTATTTCATCATTATAAGTTTTGGTAGGATAAACATTGGTTGCATCATCTAAAGCGTTAGTTGTAAAAGCAACAAATGTGGGACCTGTGGGAGGGCTTAAAGCAACTCTAAATGCTTTTTGTATTGTTTGTGCTACTGCATCTGGGTGATTTACTTCTACAGCCCATTTAGTAAACGGCGTAACCATTTCTACTAAATCAGTTTTACCAGGGGCAATTTCTCTGGAATCTTTGTTGCCTGCGGTTAAAACTAACGGTGTACCTCCTGCATGAGCATTGTGTAAAAGACTTAACCCATTTGCTAGTCCTGTTTCTATATGAAGATTAACAAAAGCAGGTTTTTTTGTTGCTCTGGCATATGCGTCTGCCATTCCCATTGCTGCAGATTCTTGTACGGTCAAAACATATTCAAATTCGGGATATTTTTCCAAGGCATCCATTATCGCTGTCTCAGTTGTTCCCGGATTTCCAAAAATATATTTTATCCCCTGGGCTTTTAGTGCTTCTAATAAAATATATTTACCTGCTAGTTTTTCCATATTTACTGTTCTCCATTTTTATAATTTGTCTTAATTGTGAGTATAAATGTTAATGATAATAATATACATAAACCTAAAGAAGATAAAGCCATTGGCTGCCCGAGATTAATTGTTGTAACTATAAATCCCCAGCTTGCTGTGCCTAAAATACTACCCAATCTTCCACTAAACCCATGGAGTCCAAAGTATTCGCCTATAAATTCGTCAGAAATTAATTGGTGCATAAATGGTCTGTCACAGCTCCAAACACCCGAGATTAGAATTCCTGTAAAGCCACTTATAAACCACCATATATGATCAGAAATTTCAATTATTCCGGCAGATATAGAAATTATAAGATTTAAAATCCATAGGATTAAAACTAGTGATAGGATTTTTTTTGGTTTATATTTGTCTACTAATTTTCCCCATATTAAAGCACTAGGGATTGCGGTCACAATTCCTGTGAAAATAAGATATTGTATTTGCCTTTCTGATAATCCTATTGTTTCTAAAATATATAATGAAGTGAAAGTTGAAGCTGTATACATTGCCCATGAATACCAAAAACGGGCAATTAAGAATTTACCTAACCCCGGAAATTCTTTTATATCTCTTAATGTATGCTGTAATTGAATTCTAGAACGTTTTAAAATATTTGTTGATATATTTATATATCTGTTTTGTTTTTTATATGGTTTTTCTTTAAGATAGATAAGCACTGGGAAGCCAAATATTATGATTAGTATCCCCATAATAATAAATCCTAATGTATATCCTTGGTCTTCAATTATAAATAAACCGATTACGATAGCAATGATTGCACCTATATATCCAACTCCTGCACCTATTCCACCAATTAATCCAATATTTTTATTGGTACTAACATCCTTGAGCATAGAATTATAAAAGATATCCCCAATATGAAGAGTTGTTACAGCAACCCCATAACTTAAAAGACTGAAAATAATTGTTGAATTCCCAATTAATGTGGTAGATATTCCGCATAATATAGTAAAAATAGCTAGAAAAATTTTTCTGGATTTAGCCTGATCTGATATCGCGCCTATTATAGGTGAAATAATTAATGTAGCTAATAAACTAACTGAAAGAGTATACCCAACTGTGGCATCAGTCCCATTTAGTTTAGTTAATATCCATAAAGGAAAGAAAAGACCTGTTACTCCGGCATTAAATAATGTATTGCCGATGTCGTATATTACCCATGAGATAATTGATAGATTCATAATAACAAACTATTTGAAAGTAATTCGGGAGTGAGAGGGAATCGAACCCAACGTTTCAATAAAAGAATTAAAGCCGACGGAGTTGAAGTCCGCGGGACCCACCAGAGCCCATTCACTCCCAAGTTTATTTTTAAGATATAATTTTATCTAAGCGTTCTGCGATGTGAGTTTTAGGCACAGCTCCAACTATTTGATCTACCGCAGCTCCATCTTTAAACATTAATAAAGTAGGGATTCCTCTAATTCCATAATTAGTAGCAGTTTGAGGATTGCTATCTACATCTAATTTTGTTACTTTCACTTTTCCATTGTATTCATTTGACAATTCTTCTACTATAGGTGACACCATTTTACATGGGCCACACCATTCAGCCCAAAAATCTACCAACACAGGTAAATCTGAATTGAGGACTTCGCTTGCAAAGCTATCATCTGTTACTTCTAATGCTGCCAAAATTTCACTCCATATTATATATTTAAATTAGAATATCATAAGAAAATTTAATCTAAAAGATTAAATTAGATATTATTTATTTTATTTGGGTAAATCTATTACAATATCGTCTGATTCTCTCCACCAAATTGTAAGTGGTTTAACACTTCTGGGGATATCAAAAACCATCCATCCTTGTACTTCATATCCTTTGTTTAATTCTATGTGCCCATTTAAGAATGGTGTGTATTTGTCTAATTCAGATTCTTCAGTTGCGACTATTACTGAATTTGCATATGGATCTATATTCCACCCTCTTGAACCTCCTCTGTCACCAAGTTCTGCAGCTTCTTTATCAATAAATACCGGTACATGTGTAACAGAATCATTTAGTATTTTTACTTTTACAACTACTAATTTATTATTGGCTGATATTGGTTTTATTAATCTTAATTTTCCTGCAGTATCAGTAAATGTTATACGATCCCTGACTATTGGTGAAGTTGCTCCAATAGCAATAGTACGTCCTTTTTTAATTAAAAATTCCGAATCATCATTGCTACAGCCTAACATTGGTAAAATTAATATAAATGTTAGGAAGATTGTAAAATGTTTAATATTATTTTTTAAGAGTTGTTTTAACATCATTTTATTTTGAATTTTATATTTTATATCTTTGAAATTATATTTCAACTGATGTTTCATATTTTAAATTGGAACTGCGATTTAAAATCATTTTAAGTGTTTTTAAGAATTTGGTTATTTCTGATTTTGTATTGTAACGACCGAGACTTATTCTAACGGTGTTTATAGCTAAATTAGCATTTACACCTATAGATTTTAATACATGTGAAGGTTCTAAGGAATTTGTTGTACAAGCGCTACCATTAGATATACAAATATCTTCTAAATCCAATGCTGATATTAAATCATCAGACCTAATATTTTTAAAAGTTAAGTTAATTATGTTTGGCAAGCAGTTTTGAGCATGTCCGTTTATAATCGTATCGGGGAAATTTTGATTAATAAAATCTATAATTAGAGTTCTGTAATGAGTCAAATTTTTCGACAATTCTTTTTTTTCTTTGTGTGCTAATTTTATTGCTGTTGCAGCGCCTGCAATAAAAGCTATATTTTCAGTGCCAGATCTTTTTTGTCTTTCTTGTCCTCCTCCGGTCATTTGTGATTCAAACGGTGTTCCGTTTTTCATATATAAAACCCCAATTCCTTTTGGGCCATTGAATTTATGTGCTGAGAGACTCATAAGATCTACACCTAGTTCTTCTACATCTAAATTTAAAAAAGGAGCAGCTTGGATAGCATCAGTATGAAATAATGGTACTTTAGTTTCCGTTTTCTTTAGTTTAGTTAAACTCTGACCTATTTCTTTAATAGGGTTTAAAGATCCGATTTCATTGTTACCATATATGATTGAAATTAGAATAGTATCTTTTTTTATAGCATTGAAAATAGATTCTTTGGATACCACTCCGTATTTATCTGTTGGTAAATATGTTATTTCAAACCCTTGTTTTTCAAGTGCGTTACAAGTATGCAATACCGCATGATGTTCTACTGCAGTGGTTATTATATGGTTTCCAAAATATTTTAATGATTCAGCTGGGCCTTTAATTGCAGCGTTATCGGATTCGGTGCCCCCGCTAGTAAAAATAATTTCATTTTCAGAACAATTTAATACTTCAGCAAAAATTTTTCTTGAATTGTCTATTGAAATTCGAGATTGTCTGGCAGGTTTATACGGGCTGGAAGGATTTGCAAACGAATTTCTTAATTCATCTGAGATGACGCTTAAAACTTCTTCTCTTATTTGTGTTGAAGCTGAATTATCTAAGTAAATCATATTTATTAATTGTTAATTTTTATATACTTATAAATTATTATTATATTAATATTATAATTGAATATTTTTATAATAAAATGTTTATTGGAATATAAATATGGCAAGAAAGAAAGAAACAATTTCAAAAAATAACTCTACATTTATAGTTTTGGCCTTTGCTTTAATTGGCTTTATTATTGGTATAGCTTTAGGTGTTAATTTTGTTTCAATACTACTAATTACAATAATGCTTTTTTTATTAATGATGTATGTCAGGACATCAGATAATTATGGGGAATATAATATCGGAAATAATTCTGTGAAATTTATATCATCTATAACATTTTTATTATGTTGGATAGTAGGTTTTATGGTTAATTCTTTATTGTAAATATAAGTTAATAATATGTTTAAATCATTACTTTTATCAATATTAGAAATATTAACTCTTAAGCGTATTTTTAATAAGATTAATAATTGCCATAATACAGAAGATTTTCGCAAACTAGCTAGATCAAAATTACCAGCACCTATATTTCATTACATTGATGGAGGTGCTGATGATGAAATTACTTTAAGAAGAAATACAGAATCATATGAACAATGTGATTTGGTTCCAAATGTACTGGCTGGAGTTGAGAATATAGATCTTTCAACAACTGTGATGGGTCAGAAAATTGATATGCCTTTATTTTGTTCTCCAACAGCAGCTCAACGTTTATTCCATCATGATGGAGAAAGAGCAGTTTCAAAAGCTGCTGAGAAATTTGGTACTATGTTTGGGATTTCTTCTCTGGGTACGGTTGGACTAGAAGAAATTGGAAGTACTATTACTACGCCTAAAATGTTCCAACTCTATTATCACAAAGATAGAGGGCTTACTGATAGCATGTTACAACAGTGCCAAGAATCTAATTTTGATGTTTTAGCTTTAACTGTTGATACAATTGTTACAGGTAACCGAGAAAGAGACCTCAGAACAGGTTTTACTATGCCTCTTAGATTATCATTGAGTAGTTTGATAAGTTTTGCCACTCATCCTACATGGGCGATAAATTATTTTACGCATAAGAAATTTGATTTGCCAATTTTAAAAGATCATATCAATGAAGCTAATTTTGTTGTTAATCTAGGAGAGTATTTTACAAGCATGTTAGATCAATCGATGAATTGGAAAGATGCAGAAGAATTAAGGAAAAAATGGGGGAAAGAATTTTGCTTAAAAGGAATAATGAGTGTAGAGGATGCTAAAAGAGCTGTAGATATAGGAGCTACAGGAATAATAGTATCTAATCATGGAGGAAGGCAACTTGATGGCAGCAGATCTCCTTTTGATCAATTATCAGAGATAGTTGATGCAGTTGGAGATAAAATAGATGTCATATGTGAAGGTGGAATAACAAGAGGGACACATGTTCTTAAAGCTTTAAGCTTAGGTGCCAAAGCTTGTAGCGGAGGTAAAATGTATTTATACGCTTTAGCTGCAGGTGGACAAAAAGGTGTGGAAAAAGCTTTGGGGAATTTGCAATCTGAGATGATTAGAGACATGAAATTAATGGGATGCACTAAAATTTCAGACTTATCAAGAGATAATATTCGTTTTAGATAAAATTATCTTTAATTATTTGATGAGCATTTTCGGCAATTAATTTACCAGCATTATTTATAGCAAATTCTATTTCTTTCTCATCTTTGCATAAAGGATATATTTTCTTAATTCCTTCCTTATATACTTTTTGATAATCTTTTCCAAGAATTCCGCAAATTGCAAATACAGGAATTTTGTATTTTTGTGCTATTCTAGCTACAGCAATAGGTGCTTTGTTATTTATTGTTTGGAAATCCATTTGACCTTCTCCTGTTATTATTAAATCAATATTTCGACAATGTTTTGCAAAATTAAGATAATCTAAAATTATTTCAGATCCTGATTTGAGTTTTGCATTCAGGAAATACATTGTAGCAGCTCCAATTCCTCCTGCAGCGCCACTACCAGGATGTTTTGATATTTCTTTTTTACTAATTGTATCTATTAAATTCCCGTAATTTTTCATGTAAGAATCGATCAATTTTATTTCATCTGAATTAAGCCCTTTTTGTGGTCCAAATATATATGTTGCTCCATTGGGTCCGTAAAGTGGATTGTTAACATCGCAAGCTATCTGAAAAGAGGAATTATAAATTCTTTTATCTATATCTTTTAAATCTATTGTGTTTAGGTTATTTAACCCGTTAATTCCTCTTTTTATTTGTTTATTATTTTTATCTTTTAATATTGCACCTAATGCTTCTGCCATTCCTAGCCCGCCATCATTTGTCGCTGAGCCCCCAATTCCAATGATGAAATTATTAAAACCATAATTCAAACATTCTTTAATTATTTCTCCCATTCCGTAAGTAGTATATTTATATGGTTGTAATTTGTTTCTATCTACTAAAGCAAGCCCGCATATTTTAGCCATTTCTATTACCGCAGTTTTATTATCTCCAAGAGCTCCCCATTTTGTCTTGATTTTTTCACCGCTTGGGCCTGTTGCAGTTGTTTCAAATATTTCACCTTTTGTAACTTCAACTAAAGTATCAAGTGTATCATCGCCACCATCAGCTACAGGTAGTTTGATAATATTGTGATTTGGATTAGCTTTGATTATTCCTTTTTCAATATTATTTGCTACTTCAATAGCAGAAATACTACCTTTGAATGCTTGAGGAGATATTAATATATTCATATATTATATTTGTAATTAATCTTAAGAAATTATAATTATACTACTGAAAATATCTCAAAGAGTATACTGTTTATAGAGAGGAAATTTTGACTCATGGAATTGTAACTGCACCGCAACCTGAAGCTGTAGAAGTAGGATCTTTAATATTACAGGATGGAGGGAATGCAGTTGATTCGGCTATTTCTAGCGCATTAGTTCAAACTGTTGTGGATCCTATGATGTGTGGTATTGCTGGTTTTGGTTCACTTCAATTGTATATGCCTGAAAAAAATTTTCATGGATTTATTGACTTTCATACGACAGCTCCTTACAAAGTCAAAGAAGATATGTGGGAAGACCAAATTGCCCATGAAGCTCGAGATGGTTTTGGTTTTATATTAAAAAACAGAGCCAATGAAGTTGGTTATGAATCAATTATGACTCCAGGAACATTAAAGGGTTTTTATGAAGCTATTCAAGAATTCGGCACAATGCCTTGGGAAGATATTATACAACCAGCTATTGATTTTGCTGAAGAAGGATTTATTATCAGTCCTGCTATTGATGAATTTTGGGATCGTTCAGGTGGGCATGGAAGAATATCTATGGATGATAAATTAAGACAGAATGAAATGTCTAGAAAAATATTTTTGGATGAACAAGGAAATCCATATCCACTAGGTACTAGAATAAAAAATATCGACATGAAACAAACTCTAGAACTTATACAGAAAGGCGGAGAAGATGTTTTTTATTCAGGTGAAATTGCTAAAAAGATAAATAATGATATGAAATCTAATGGAGGATTTCTTTCTGGCACTGATTTAAAAGATTATAAAACTATCCGAAATGAACCTTTATGGGGAAATTATAAAGATTTGAAAATTGCTACAAATCAACCTCCAGGTGGAGGGATTATGGTAATACAAATGTTAAATATTTTAGAACAATTTGATTTGAAATCAATGGGGCATAATAGTTCTGAATATATAAGCATAGTTGCAGAAGCAATGAAATATGCAACTATTGATAAAGATACAAAAGTAGGAGATCCGTTATTTAGAGATGTTCCTGTTGAACAGATAACTGATAAAAATTATGCTTTTGAAATAGCTAAACTTATAAAAAATGGTGAAAAGGCTAATGTTATTAGATATGGAGAAATGAAAGAATCAGAAGATACAACTCATATTGCTGTTATGGATGAAAATGGTAATAGTGCTTCTATGACACATTCACTTGGAATGCCATCAGGTGTAATAACAAAAGAACTTGGTTTTATGTATAACGGTTGTATGAGTGTATTTGATCCAAGACCAGGAATGCCAGGTTCTATTGCACCTGGGAAAAGAAGATTTACTGGCATGAGTCCAACTATAGTTTTTAAAGATGATAATCCTTACATCATTGTTGGAGCCCCTGGCGGGACATATATAACGATGGGGATATTACAAACTATTCTAAATGTAATTGAATTTGGAATGAATATGCAAGAGGCAGTATCGGCACCAAGATTTACTGCTAACAGTAATGCGATAGATGTCACTAATAGAATACCAAGATATATTACTAAGAAATTAGAGAAAAATGGTTATGAAGTTATAAGAAACCCTTTTAGTTATGGATTTGCAGGTGTTCATGGAATAAGAGTTAAAGACGGAATCTGGGATGGTGGTGCTGACCCCGGTAGGGATGGAATGGTTTTAATAGTTTAAATTAAACAAAAATGATATCGAGTTTTATTATTAAAGAGTTTCATTATTCTATTTAAATAGTACTTTATAAATATTATTTGCTAATTTTATTACATAAATATGGCTGTTATATACTTGTGATGAAATTAATATATTCTTATATTACAACTTGGATTAATGATAATTACAAAATAGAGGATATTTTAATGAATATAGAAGATATAAAGAAAGAAGTAGAATCAAGAATAGATAGTAATGCAGAAGATTTGATTGGAATAGCAAAAGATATACTTGATATGCCTGAACCTGGGTACAGAGAATTTAAAACCTCTAAATATACTGAAGAACAGTTTAATAAATATGGTTTTTCAAATATAGAGAAAGTTTCAATGACGGGATTAAAAGCAGTTATTGATACAGGAAGACCCGGGCCTACAGTATGTGTGATGGGAGAATTGGATTCACTTGTGGTCTTAGGACATCCTCATGCTGATTCAGATACAAGTGCAGCCCATGCCTGCGGGCATCATTGTCAGATTGCACAAATGATAGCAGTTGGGCAGAGTTTAAATGATCCAGAGGTATTAAAGGGATTATCCGGGAAGATAGTACTGGTTGCTGTACCTGCTGAGGAAAATATTGAAGTTGAATACAGAAAAACTTTAAGAGATGAAGGTAAGATAGAATTTTTATTGGGTAAACAGGAATTTGTGAAACTTGGAGCATTAGATGGTGTAGATATAGCTATGATGACTCATACTTCAAATTTTGATGGCGAAAAAATTCTTGGTGCAGGTGGTACTAATAATGGAACAGTATCCAAGAGTATTAAATTTATAGGTAAAGCATCCCATGCTGGAGGAGCACCGCATAATGGTATTAATGCATTAAATG
>MDTE01065734.1_pt1 | contig 19020 bp, 14 predicted proteins | sample 811231 | NCBI WGS metagenome assembly MDTE01 (sample SAMN05326651, study PRJNA326480) | marine metagenome | isolation source: seawater | place: Indian Ocean: Red Sea | collected 2010 | reverse complement strand
GGATTCGACTCCATTCACAATGTATGGTGGAAGCACCGGCGTGTTCTATGTACCTGGTACAGGATTGACAACAGACTTCACTAACGATGGATTCGAATTCTCTCTCTCTTGGCTTCTTGGTGCCCTCTCGTCAGAATTGATAATTCCAATAGGATTGATTCCACTATATGCAGTCGTATATGGATACAGGCACAGAAAGTACAGGATTCTTGATGCAGATATCAAGGCCACCAATGATCCAGTGGAACTTGCTATTCTCGAAAAGAGAGTTAACACGATGGTTCGTGAGAGGCGCATCAGAGTAGTACATGGTCTAATTCTTAGGAACAGCATTGAAGAGCGTGAGGTCGAACTTGGCCTTGAGTCTCCTTTGAGATATCACTACAAGGATGAGATGGGCGGAAGAACCCAATCCGATTATGGTTCAGTCACCTTTGGTGAAGAGTGACTACTCTTCCTCCTCTGCTTCCTCTTCATCAGTCGCACAAGTCGATAGCCCGAAGAGCGTGTAGGTAGGGCAGGTTCCGGTCACACCAGTTCCTAGAAGCCATATCGCCATGGCCAGAGCGAAGAACTCGAAGTATCTCTCCACGCTGCCCAGATAACCAGTCAATTCAGCAAAGGCGATACTGCCTCCTGCAAGTGCTCTGATGGTTCGATCGATGGAGCCTACATTGTTTCCAAACACACCCTCACCTGTCCTGAGGATTGGTTGTTGTACCTATCAAACCTTGTTCGATACCACCTATTCGTTATCTCCCAGTTCTAATTGTGGAACCTTGAACCAACGAGCGTCTTCAGCAGGTCTGTCGATGATGGGTAAGGAGAAGGTTCCAGCGTCACTCCATGACACTACAATACCCGTAACGGTACCAATACCCGTAGCGGCACAAGGTGATGGCAGGTAATCCGCCCCGTTTTCCGTAAGATCGACCCGAATCGCATGTCCTGCAGGAAGAGTGACATCCAGTGGATTGAATTCCATCAGCATCAGATATGATTGGCCGGGAGCCACGGTCTTCGCTTCGTAGCCTCCGTCGCGGTAGCGTAAATCCATCGTTGCATGACCTAGACGTAACCCGTTCTCGTCATCATACATGGTGGCGAATATCTGTCCACCATTGGCACAAAATCCAGAGTTAACTTCGATGTGAAGAGTGGGCATACCGGAGATTTGTATGTCCTCCTCAAAGGAGGGTATGGTGAACGAAGCGGAAGCGGTGGCCGAAACACTTGCTCCTTGACTATCCACTTCGCTTAGAGGTGTATTATGCCATTCTAGGTCTTCGGGCGGCCATGTCTCTTCAGCATGCCAGTGTCCATCATTGGTCTGTACTTGAGCTATGGCAGTAGGCTCGTCACCAATTCCTTTGAGGTAGTAGTTGAACCAGTTGTAGAGTTCGACAGCCCAATCCATGCGGGTCATGTTGGGGTACGCTTCCTGACCATAGCCGCTGCTAAGATCCCCATGTCGATCTGGTTGGTCTGGGTAGTTGTGTGCCCACTGACCGATTATGGCTCGGGTGTGTATTCCAGCGTCGTTGAGCATCCCGAATGTAGGGAAGGCGTGGTACGGGTCGACATTCCAATCTTGGAAGCCCCATACTAGGTAGACGCTTCCCTCGTAGTTGTCCAGCACATCCTGAAGATGGTAGCGTTCGTCCCAGTAGTCGTTCCACTGGTCGCCACCAAAGCCCGCCCCAAACCAAGTCGTCCACGGATTGAGTGGCCCAATTATGTCATCGGAACACATCCGCATGTCGTCTTCGGTAGCATCGGCGGTAGCACCTTCATAGAGAACATCGTATAGCATGGCTCGCGCCTCGCTGCTACCGTTTCGATAGAACATCTGTTGGACGCCAATGGAGCCGGAGATGGGGACAATTGTCTTGAGGTGCTCAGAAGGATTCTGTGCTGCTTCCCAGTTGGTGGTGCCAGCGTACGATTTACCCATCAATCCGACATTTCCGTTGCTCCACTCCTGTTCTCCAAGCCATTGCACCGCTGCTTGGATACCAATCTGCTCGCCAAGACCCTTCACATCCTGACAATGGGTTGACTGTCCGGTACCAAAGGTTGAGACTTGGGCGAGAGCGTACCCGTAGGGTACGAATGTGTCCAACACCCACTGGCCGACTCCTGCGTCGGGGATTGTGTTAGGGTTGGAGTCGTCTCCTACAACTCCCTCTCCCCCGAAGTCGTAGTATGGGTGAATAGTCGCTATAACTGGAACTTTGGTACCTGGTTCAACATCTGGCATCCAAATCGCCACATGCATCAATGCAGGCTCAGGATATCCTGCGTCCTGTTCTCTCGCTGGTAACTCGACTTCGACGAAGTGTTCGGTTGGGCCTGTCCATGAGTAGGGCCCAGGTTCTGGTAACTGGGATCTGAGTCCAGAGACATTGAGCCCCATTGCGTGACGGTCTTCGAGCGGTACATTCCACCATTCGTTTGCGGCGCTTGAGTCGTTATTGAAGAGAATACCACCGCTTCCCCATACGGATGCAAGTGCCATGAACAAGATTACAATGAGCGTTGTCGCTCCCATAGCAATGTTCAGCTGTAGCTTTTCTCGGGAGGCGGTGAGGGAGTCCTCATCGGCAACGAGTTCTGCTTCCAGCGGTTCGGCCACAAAGAAGCCCAGAGCATAGGAAGCAATGAGGATGACGCCTTACAGGCGTCCGGTTTTTGAACACCAAAATCAACGAACTATGCACCAACGGTTCCATTAGTACGAGTTCTTTCAGCGGTACATGCGCATGAAGCCGTTTGTACTACTTTGCGTACTGACTCTGTTCGCTGTGCCGACCGCTGGTTGTATCGAGGTACCTTGTGAATGGACCGACTCCTGTGGGACATGCGGCACTGAGGAGATTATGGGGGATGAGGTTGTCGACGGTTGGATTGGTTTGCAGATGCCATCCTTCGCCTTTACCGACCAAGTTGGCCAGAACTGGGATACAGCTAATCTGTCGGGGGAGGTCTATGTTGCGTACTTTTCTACACCTTGGTGTAGTCATTGTAAGACCACTCTAGACGCCTTTGATCAGGCGATTCCAGAAGACAGTTTGCTCGTATTCAACAAGGATGCTGAATATGATTCTAGTGACATGGTTGAGTGGCACAATACAACCGAGGAAGAATTTGAACGCCAGATAAATCGGCCATTCATCCACGCACCCGAGCTCGCCGATGCTGTTGTTGTGGAAGGTATTCCATTCGCTCTATTCGTCGATGGCGATGGCACCGTAATCGACTACACTCTTGGCAAGAGGGAGAACCCTAGTCTCATCACTGAACTGTGGGAAGATGCAATCCAACAGTGATTCATACCATATTCCCCACTACGAGATCTATCACACAGTGCCTTTTGTGAGGTGCATACCACTTTACTTTGACCAAATTTTCTATGGTCACTTTTCTGCCAGACATCATTTCTAATTGGTGAGCCACTTGGTTTGCCCATTCTTGCTCCTGCCCACCGGGAGCGTTGCCATGCAGATGCAAGCGCCCACCTTCAGGCTTAATTGCAGCCATTGCGAGTGTCCAGCTCCTCTCTGAAGACGGTAGGAGCCCGAGAATCACACGATCGCAGGCGGAGAGAGCCTCCGCCGCCGAGCCGTCGTCTGCAATCGAGTCCTGATTGTCGCCGGCGTGAATGACACAACGATCCGCCACGCCATTCATCGCTAGCCCTCTTTCAAGGGCCCTCAACGAGTCTCCAGACCATTCGCAGGCGTGTACTTTAGCAGCACCTGCTCGCACCAAGATAGGCAATGTGTAGTAGCCGATTCCAGCATACAAATCGAGCACAGTCTCTCCAGAACAGTCTAGGTCGCCCATGCGACCCCTTTCCGGTAGGTTACCTGCTGAGAACATCGACTTCGTAACATCATAGCAGTAGGAAATTCCGTGTTCCTTGTGAACCACCTCACCATCATCCCCGAGCACCATCTCGACTGATGGGCGGCGCATATCTCCGGAGACCTCTCCCTTGATGCCAATCCTCTCGGCACCTAGCGCATTAGCGATCAATTTCCAGAAAGATTGGTCATCGAATTCCCTCCAATCGGCGAACGCACCGAATGGTACCAATGCGAGATCACCATGAATTTCCCACTTTGAAGGGACGGCATTGAGGTAATGCGAGTCAAGAGAGCGTTCATTGAGGAAATCCGAGAGTAGGACAAGCATCCTCTCGCGAGGGGTTCCGAGGCCACCTCCTTCTGCCATCCAATCACCTGCTGGGATAGACGGGCTACGAGAACCAAATTAAATGAACAGAACAGTATGTTTGAGATATGGGGGGGTTGGAGTTGAACGACAGAAGGCAGCGCCGGCTCCGCATTCTGACCTTTCTCATGCCGCTTCTTATGTTCGCCACACCAGCGTTGGCGGATCCACCACCTGGTACTCCGGAAGTGAACAACACCTTCTGTTCCACTTGGAATAATGGTACAGGGATATGTGATGACTACAATGCCGCACATGACTTGACGAACTCCGCTGAGTGGGTCGAGGCACACTATGAGTTCACAATGCATGACACTAATTCTTTCACGATTGAGATGGAATGGGAATTGCACGAGTTCAACCGCTCCGCCCTTGGGCTTGAGGGCATGGATCTTGGAGGTGACTTCGACCTAGAAGCATCAGGGGCGCCAGCGGATTACATTCGTAACTATCTGAGCCATCAGACTCCAGCGGGGATCCAAGTTCGTCAGATGGTTCTCGACACATTTTCGTCTGAGGTCGCCGAGGTTGCTAACTCGACCTTCAATGCTGAAACTTCGGTGACCAGCATGATGGTCGATGAGGTCACCATAGATGGGGTTCAGGTGCAGTGTAGCGAAGATGGTACAGAAGATTCTGCAGACGAGGTGGCGGGCTTGCCGAACAATGCCTTCCAACCTCCTCTCTGCCTCCGTTCAGTTGCCAATGTAGAGGTTGGTATGGACATTCTTGGCCTTGGCTTGACGGGTGAACAGATTGAGCGCGCCCTGCAAGGTCTTCTGACCATGGGTGGCGAGGTGACCACCGACTTCACCTTGCTAAGCCGACCTGGACACAAGGCGACCTATGTCCTACATCCGCCCGAATACGCTACAGTTCTCGAAGCCACGAATGGAGTCACTGTGCCGAACCAAGTTGGTTCGGTAACCTACTCGTACGCACAATGGCAGGTCGATGGCTTGCAGGAGGGTGGTGGTGCAAACAATACCGAAATTACCACTGAAGTCTTACTGGCGAGACGAGATGGAGTGACTTCTGCAGTCGACATAGACATGGAGGTTGACACGGGAATTACTGTTGACTTGATTCTCGACATGCGTGATTCATCCAACACTATGGTTCACTCCAGTGCTGACATCCACTACTTGCCATACTCTACTTTGGAAGGATGGGGTTTCGAGTTAGAAGTCGACGGCATCGATGTTCCGTGGATGACTGCAGATGGCATTCGCATGGCCAACGAATTCGGTCTTATCGAAGCCGAGAACTTCACCTCTCTTATTCCGATTGAGCCATTTGAGGAGAAGTTGTCTAATGATACGGGGTTGGATATTGAGATGTCCCCCATTGAGTGGGCTGAAAGCGATTTACAAGGTGGTCTCGACTTCATGCATCGCCCTGGCATTACTTGTGGTGAGTCAATAGCTCACAGCCACTGCCTTCAAGGAGCCAACGCGATGGGTATCGCCCACCCAGTCACCCTTAGATCGACTAGCGACCCGTTCCAACTAGATCCGATTCAAACTCTACTGGATCTTGCTAATGAGCGAGGGTATGTCGAGAACCTGACCTCAGTGGCCGAGGCGGATGTTGCTGCCATACTTTCGATATTCAGCTATGAGAACGAACTCAATACCTCAATAGTCGCCGATCTCATACCCGAGGGACTACCAAGGACTGTAATCAATCTGGAGATAATGTTGCCCGATTGGGTGCAAACAGCCGATGGAGAGACCAGTATATTCCTCACTGCGACGAGCGATGGAGGCGAGGATACACCAATCTCGTTCACCGGTCGCAATCCATACCACCAGCGCTGGGACGATGCCATCTGTTCCGAATCCGCATCTTGTACAGACAGTAGCGATGACCTTGTGTGCTACTCTGATTGGAAGACCTGTATATCCATAGAAGCAATGCTCGATGTGTCAGAGTTGAACATCCTAGAGTGGAGCCAAGCAGTCGAGGTAGTGCTAGAGGCGTCAGTAGACATCAAACTGTATAGAATTGGAGTTCCTGATACATTCACTGATGAAAGTGGAATTACCATTGAGGCGATACCTGCTGACGCTATTCGACATCTCATAGCGATTGGCGATGAGACACCTGGTGGGGCTACTGCTCTAGCTGGTGAAGTAATCGAGGTACCCATTGGTGACGAGATCCATGTGTTGGAGTTGTCCAACAGCGGTCTGAACAGTTTTGCCGATTCTCTGGCCGATATGGTGAATGCAGAGATGGAAGCAATGGAGGTCGATGAAGACCAGTTCAAAGCTGACCTCTCAGGTCTCAGGTTTGAGGCGCAGATTGACCATATGCAGAGGCCATATGACGATCACATCGACGACGATGACCCGATTAGAATTCGCCTTTCCGTACCAAAGACTACGATTATGGCACAGTACAGCGATGGAGGAGTTATCGCAGAAACCAGTTCAGGGCAGGGATTGTTGGTAGGATTCATTGAGGGGATGCTTCAGACATTCGATTTTATGGCGGCTGGGAAGAACGATGGTTTGGTTACCTTCCCTGAGGATCCATTGGTATTCGATGTGGATCCAATAGTCCACTCCGAGGACATCGATACTGAGGTTGATTCAGACAGTGATGGTCAAACAGACAATGATCAAGACATAATCGTTCGTCCGGCGGTAATCTTCGAAATATCTCTACCCAAGGGTCTCGAACTCGAGTTCTCTTCATCTCTGGGTCTTGATAGAGAGGTCGTGCTACCTGACGGTAGATCACAGATAATCTACAGGGTTCCACTTTGTTCAAGTGATGACTTGGATGAATGTGATGCGCAAAGAGATGAGGTACAGGTACGGTTTACAGTCGGTTACGATTTCTTGTTCCAGGAGATTATGCCTTACTTCCTCGGTCTTTCCTCTCTCTTGCTACTATTTTTCGTCCGTCGTATACGCAAGCGTAGGAAGAAGAAAGAACGGCTTGAGGAACAGCGGGTTAAGGGGGTCGCCACCAACTCCAACACTATGTCTGTCGAAAGGGAGCTTCTCGGTCTACCATCCGCTACTGCGCCGATAGGTGGTAATGATGATTGGTTAACTGGTTTGGATATGGATGAAGAGTGGTAATCAGAGCCGCATCATTTCTTCGTGGAGTAGTTTTGTCAGTTGGGCATGGGCGTTGGGGCACTCAGCCATGCTGTAGCGGTAGAGGGCTTCCTGCCAGTGTCTCACTCTGGCACTTTTATCGGCGACGCCTCGCCAATACCAGAGGGCGGCTGATAGACGACGTGCAGTGGTAGTACCGAGATCTCGCGGTGGTTCGGCTTGACTCAGCAGTTGATCTAGATGACCGCTTCCTGATTCGTGTTCATAGCGTGCGAGAAGCAGAGTGATGGCTAGTTTTCTGAGGGGGTTCTCTACCCTTGCCAGTAGTCCTTCTAACCTCGCTGGTTCGCCACCAGTGGTGAGAGCCGCCCTTGCCGCCAACTCCTCCACGAGTGGGTCACCTTCGCTGGCGGTGGCGGCCAGTTCGGCACGAATTCGAGCAGCTTCGGTAGCATCCCCCTCTTCGAGAGCGAGCGAGTGTCGAATCGAAGCTAGGGCGACGAGAGCTGACTTCCTCTGGATAGAATCGAGAGGAGCAACATCAATCTCCTTCAGCATTTCTTGGATTTTTGTAGCCGCTGCGGGATTTAGAGAACCTGGTAACCTGTCTTCGAGAACATTGACCGCGGAGGCGATGGTCAGCCTCGCTCGTGATGCTTCGTCACTGAGTTCCAGTGCCTCAGCCATCGCCTTGTTAGCCTCATCGTCTTTCTTTCGAAGTTTGAGCAGGCGAGAATGTAGAAGCAACCAGTCGCGGCGATCATCCTCCGTCTCAGGTTCTTTGGTAATCAACGACTCTGCTACCTTCCCTTCGCCCCTTTCGATAGCCACCTCTGCAGCAAGAAGACGAATACTGGAAGCTGATGGGAGAGCATGCATCGCGTCGGTCAGAATCGCTGCAGTTGCTGCCGAGTCGGTTGACAGCATTTCAGCCAAGCTCTGCTTCAGAATCTCAGGGAGATTGCCCTCCTCACCTTGACACGCCTGCACCAAATGATGCGCAGCATGAATGGCCGCTTCAGCTTCTATTCTCTGTTGCCAATGTTCAGCAGCAGCTCCATGAATCGCAGCGATTTCCTCTTCAGACCACATGGCTCTCCTGACATTGCGAACCAAATGTTGCAGCTCCAGACGCTCACGGCTCCAGCGAAGCAGTGCGGCTTCATCGAGCCCCCCCACGCCTTCTTCGTTCTCAAGTTGGGCTGCGAGTAGGGGAAGTGGTGCGGCGGCGAGTTCATCCATTGTCGTTAGACCATCTTCAGCGAGCGCATCAATGACATCGGTCTGAATGAATGCCTGTATTCTGTCATCTGCTTCGGGTATCGAGTGTCCAGGATCCCACAATTTTAGCGCGAGAGGATGGCCACCAAGTGAAGATACCACTTCAGCGGCCACCTCGTCACCTAGGCCATCTGGTAGTAGAGCCATGGCGTCATCCTCGGAAAGCCCCTCGACCTTGATGGAGGAGAGACCATCAAGTGGCGAGGGAGCCCTGCAACCAACCAATAGGTGAAGTCCTTCGACATCTGCAAGCTGCTCCAACAGGCTCGTAACAGCGCTGGAGTGGCGTTCGTGCACCGCTTGTAACTCATCGACAACGAACAAGGTGCTATCTTTGATTTCAGAAAGATTAGCGATTGCTGCATCGATGCTTTTCGGTGCGTCACTGATTCCGAGGAGAGTGGCTACAGTGCGCGCCATGTCGTGGTGCGCCTCGATAGTGACCCATCGAACATCTCCGTGTTCAACCAGCCATCTCTCCGCTATCTCTCGCAGTAGTGATGTTTTGCCAATGCCAGGAATTCCGACTAGTTGGGTCGAACCGTTTTCTACTAGTGAGTCGATTGTTTCGATGACTAGATTCTCTCGGCCATGAAGTAGGGTAGGGGAAGGTGCATCGCCGATGATTTTACCGTCACCTTGGCGGGACTCCACATCAGTCTCACCCATCGAATCAACTAATTTTCTTCCCTCTTCGGTTGCATGTATTACAGTACGCTTGCGAGTACCGCCGCCAATGACATGCGCCTGCCTGCTGGAAACCAATCCTTCTGTTTCCAACCATTTTAATGGTGGATTAAGGGCTGATCTGACGACTCCAAGTCGCTCGGCGAGTCCAGGAAGCGAGAGTTCACGAGGTACATCCCAAGCACTCTCGAGGTTGGCTGGAAACGAGGCCACCAGCCGCAACACTCTCTCTTGCGCCTCGGTCAGCACACCTCGGCAGGCGAAGGGTGGGTTCATTGCCCTTCACCCTCCCCGTATCGCTGCATGCCTGTGGATGCCGCCTCGTTGCATCTGCCGTCGGAGCCCGGTGTCTATCTGTTCAAGCGAAAGGACGGCCGCGTCCTGTATGTCGGTAAGGCGACTATTCTCAAGGATCGTGTCAAGTCCTACTTCTCCAAGAATCCGGATCGTCAAATGATTCCAGAATTGGTGTTGGGAGCCGATCATGTTGACTGTATAGTTACCCCGAATCCCTCGGAGGCATTGACCTTGGAGAGGGAACTAATTCGCAGGCACAAGCCGCGCTATAACTCATTGATGACCGATGACAAGTCATACCCGTTCATCGCAATGACTGACGAAGAGTATCCTCGCATCATGTACACCCGCCATCCACCTGAAAATTCGTTCAAGTGGGGTCCCTTCCCTGATGCGGGAGCCGCCAAGCGAGTGATCCAATTACTTCGGCGTCATTTCGGTATACGCGACTGTCCGCAGTTGTTGCCACAGGGTTGTTTGGCGATGCACATTGGCCTATGCGCGGCACCGTGCATTCAGGACGATGGCTACGACGAGAGAGTTTCAGCAGTCAAGCGAGTGATGGGAGGTGAGGCGGAGGAGCTGCTAGAAGTGTTGCAAGGTGACATGGACGCGGCCTCATCTCAGATGAGGTACGAAGCGGCAGCCCGCAGTCGCGATATGATTGCTGCAGTCCAGAGAACCCTTTCGCAGCGTGTCGTTTCCAGCAGATTCTACCAAGATGTTGACGCCTTCGGCTTCGCCAGTCGAGGTGATTTGGGAGCCGTTGTAATTCTACATGCCAAGGAAGGCATCGTTACCGGTCAGACCAACTATCCACTTATCCACCGCGGCGATGTCAGTGAGTCGGTTTCTTTGATCATCGCTGAGCACTATCAATCTCGTCGACCACCACGACGCATATTGGTGCCATCACCACTATCAGATGCTCTAGATGGTTGGCTAGCGGAGAGGCGCTCCGGAGCAGTCGAGACTAGGGTTCCACTTAGGGGCGAACTTGCAACACTGAGAGGCTTGGCTGATCAGAATGCGGAGATTCAAGCGCAGCGCGCTATGGACAGGCGCTCTTCAGGTAATCTCGAGCAGCGTTCGGCAGATGAGTGTGCGGAATACCTCAGTGTAACATGCCTCGACGAGGTCGTTTGCATCGATATGGCACAACTCCAAGGAGAGGGTAAGGTCGGAGCGTTCGTCACGATTCGTAACGGTAGACCGGACAAGAAAGCGTATCGCACTTACAAGGTGAAGCAAGATGTGCATGATGATCTGAGAATGATGCGTGAGGTCGTAGAGAGATGGCTAAAGCGTCAACAGGAATGGCCAGACATGCTACTGCTCGATGGGGGGGAGACTCACCTATCAGCCATACAAGGTCTTCTCGACGAACATGGTGTAGTGGAAAGGTTCCACTTGGCTGCGCTCGCTAAGAAAGAGGAGACCCTCTACATGTCTGGCCGCGACCCCTTAGTTATCGATCGTCGTGGGCGCCTGCTTACGCTTGCCCGTGACGAGGCTCATCGTTTCGTCAATACCTTTCATCGTAAACAGAGGAAGAAGAGCGCACTGCGTGATCCGCTGGAGGAGGTAGATGGTCTCGGTGCCAAGAAGTTGCAGGCACTGCTCCGCCACTTTGGCGGGAGGCGCGGAATTGACCACGCATCTGTGCGAGACTTGCGACAAGTGCCAGGCATTGGTTCTGAACTAGCGACTAGGATTCATGAGCATCTGCACGGGCGAGAACCCCCTGTGAACTGACCTTCATCCCCTCTTCGATGGAATGGTTCATCGTTCGGGCGCCAAACCCCGTCATATGAAGGAGCGATTCGCGAGTTGCGCCTGTGGTTCTCTGACTGCGCGTACCATGGCAGAGCCACTGCGAGTTACGGTTTGCCATTGCCAAGAGTGTCAGCGTAGGACAGGCAGCGTGTTCAGTGTGGTAGCGAGATGGAAGGATGAGGATGTCGAGTTGTCTGGTGAAATCAAATCGTTCACCAGAACCGGCGACGATGGCGGTGACATCACCTTCGGGTTCTGTTCTGAGTGTGGAGGTACGCTTTTCTTCCGCGTAGCCGCCTATCCAGACTACATCTCGGTAACGGTCGGAAGTTTCGCTGACAGTGATTTCCCTCTTCCTCAGGTATCGATTTTCGGTAAGAGACAGCATTCGTGGGTGTCGCTTCCCGATGGTTGTAAGCAGTACGAATGATTCGATGAGTGGGTCATTTTAGTATCCACCTGCTCGCATGTCCGATGGCCGAGGAAGCGGACGCCACCGAGGAACTTGAGGTTGACACTCCAGAGCGGGCGAAGAAGAGCCGTGCCGTCTTCGTCGCCATCGCTCTGACTCTGATGTTGCTATCCGGCATCGTCATGCGCGAAGCGCTACCATACTTCGCTACTCCAGAACCGGTAGCGGTCGAGGACGGTGTTTATGTTGAGAAGGTCGCCTCCGACCTTGGTGATCCATCTTGCTTGCATTGGATAGATCAGACTTGGCTATTGGTTTGCGACCGCGGGGGCAGAATCCTCGCTTTGGAGTTGAATGAAGTAGGTGACTTAAACGACCCATTGACAGTCTTGGATGGCTTGACAAATCCACACGGGGCGCTCATTTGGGTCGATCCTTCTAACGGTACACATCGTCTCTTCGTTTCCGAAACAGGCAAACTCACAGGATTCACTCTAGATTCTCTCGTCCCCTCTAACTGGAGTCTCGACAACGGGCAGGTTCTGGTATCTGGCGTTCCGTCTGGTAACCATCAGACTAACTCAGTCATGCCGGGCGCCGATGGTTCGTTAATCTGGCACAGCGGTTCGACCTGCAATGTATGTGAAGAGGAAGACGAGCGTAACGCCGCCCTTCTTACCGTCGACCCATGGAGCGGTGAGACGGAGCTACTGGCAACCGGAGTGAGGAACTCGTACGATGGAGTATGGGTGCCTGATATCGGCTATTTGTTCACCGACAACGGTAGGGACTGGGAAGGCGATCACCCCCCGGAGGAACTCAATCTATTGAGCGAGGGTGCAGCCTACGGTTGGCCGGATGACGATCCTTCGCAACCAGTTCCCACGGGAACTGTTGGTCCTATAGCCGAGTTCGCCGCTCATTCATCTGCGAACGGAATCGACCTCAGACCGGCCAATTCTACACTACCGGGAGGCAACTACACCGTCTATGTCACCATCTTCGGGTCGTGGAACACGGTGATACCAGTGGGTAAGGAGATTGTGCGAGTGGATCTCGTACCCGACCCGGAATCGGAGCAGGGCTGGAAGGGTGAGGTGACCAAGGTGGTGACAGGGTTGCAAACCCCGTTACCTCTACGGTTCCACCCCAATGGTGACCTCTACTTCGCTGAGTATGCGGAAGGTTCCTTGTTTCGGGTTACGGGTGAGGTTTGATACGTGTCTCTTGGCACACCAGCCCCTCGCAACGTTGAATACGCTAACTCGACCACTGGACGACATGGCTCAGACGCTGTCTCCGGGCGCCTCTTCCCTCGAACTTCTTGCACAGATGAGAGCGAACTCTGGAGAGATGCAGACCGTAGGTCTGCCTGACACTGTAATCGAGGACTTTTGTTCCCGCGACGAGAAGTTAGTGTCGGTAATTCAGGAGGCAGCTGTAAGGCATTCAGGAGTCATTGAGGAGATGGGTGCAGACCGCTTGATGCTGTCTGAGTCAGACCTCGTCGATACCCTTCAGGAGGACTTCATCAATTTCTATGCTGCACCCACGGTAAATCCGTATGTCGCACTTGCCGCCCTTGGCCCCTGGGTTGTCACCTCACATGGTGCGGTGCTGCATGATAACGGCGGCTACGGAATGCTTGGCAGGGGACATGGCCCTAGTGAGATTATTGAAGCGATGTCCGACAATTGGGTCATGGCCAATGTGATGACTCCATCGTTCAGCCAGAAGCGGCTATCAGAGAGACTGAAGATAGAATTGGGTCACTCCAGAGGGTCATGTCCGTTCACTCGTTTCATTTGCATGAATAGCGGTTCCGAAGCGGTTACCGTGGCCTGTAGGATTTCAGATGTAAACACGATGAGGATGACTGGCCCAGGAGGTAGGCACGAAGGCAAACCAGCTAAGTTGCTAGCTATCGAAAAGGCGTTCCACGGTCGAACCGACAGGCCGGCTCAACTCTCCCACTCTTGCAAGCCTCGCTATGACGCTAATCTGGCTACTTTCAGAGATAGGGACACGCTTGTTTTGGTTCCATCAAACGATGTGGAGGCGCTCCGCGCTGTATTTGAGAGGGCGGATTCTGAGGGATTCTTCATTGAAATGATGGCTATCGAGCCGATTCAGGGTGAGGGCAACCCCGGCCAAATGGTTAGCCGTGAGTTCTACGACGAGGCTAGGCGTCTTACTCTTGAACACGGTAGCATGTTGCTGATCGATTCGATACAGGCAGGTCTCAGAGGCCAGGGCTGTCTCTCCGTCATCGACTATCCCGGGTTCGAGGACTGCGAGGATCCCGACCTTGAGACTTGGTCCAAGGCGTTGAGCGCTGGTCAATACCCACTATCGGTCTTAGGTATGACTGACAGGGCTGCTGATTTGTATGTCGTCGGAATCTATGGCAACACGATGACCACCAACCCTAGAGCTTTGGAGACGGCAGTTGCTGTGTTAGACAGGGTGACACCTGAGCTCAGGGATGGCATTAGATCAATGGGGGAGGAATTCCTTGCCAAGTTGGAGGGCTTGACTGAGAAGTACCCAGAGATAGCGTTGAAGGCTCAAGGAACAGGGCTCTTACTCTCACTTGAACTGAACCCTGACCGGATGATGGTGGTTGGTGATGATATGGTGGAGACATGGTGTAGGAAGCGTGGTTTGGGTGTCATTCATGGTGGAAGGAACGCATTGCGCTACACACCGCACTTCGGAATCACTTCAGAGGAGATAGACCTGATAATCAGCATCACGGCAGACGCTATCGAAGCTTTCTCCTGAGGGTTTCTTATCGATTCTTGGAGATCATCGAGGGAGGTAGCATGATTCCTCTCCATTTGGGTCTGGCTACATCTCCTTCTTCCGTGAATAGCGAACGAGCGTAGATTGACAACAAGTCGAGTAGCAGTACTACCACGAAGATGATGATTAGGTAGGCAATCACTTTCTTGTATAGAAGGAACTTGAGATAGAGGTTGATGTAGTATCCAATCCCACCTGCTCCTACGATTCCAATCACAGTACCATGCCTGAAGTTGTATTCGAACATGAATATCGCTTGCGATATCAGACCGTTCGCAGCCTCGGGTACCACTACTCTGATGGATTTCTCAATCCATGAGAGCCCCATTGCATCCGCCGCTTCCAAGGGAGGGCTGGGCATCCCCTCTATCGCCTCGTACTGCAGTTTTCCTAGGTAACCTATCGTGTAAATGGTCATAGCAAGGATTCCCGCGAAAGGCCCAAGCCCGACGAGGATAACAAAGAAGATTGCCCAGATAATACTTGGAAGACTTCGAGAAGCTGCGAGGATGAATCGTGCTGGGTAGGTCAACCAAGGTGGGTTTAGGTTGCGAGACGCCATGAGTGATATCGGTAGTGATAGAGCCATGCCGAAAACAGTTGCTACAAAAGCAATTTTGAGTGTCTCTATGACACCCAGATAGGCGGTAGAACAGAGGAACCCGTACTTCTCCTCACACACTGGGTAGGACTGTGCCTCCAAGACGCTCCAATCAGGTGGCCACAGGGATTCCTCGAAGAATACCACGAGATTCGCCCAACCATTCGATAGACGTCCCCAGTCGTCAACCATGTCGTTGGCGATGAAGAGGGCTAGGGTGAATGTCAGTGCTATTCCTAACGGAATGCGTATGCCAAGCCAGATTCGGCGGGCATCACTTGGTGGCTGTACACCTTCTTCACCGCTCATTTAGTCACCTCTATTGCAGATGGTTCGGTGATGAACGGATTGACTCGTCCGTCGTCGACGAGAAGTAGCCTGTCAGCCATCTCTCTGGCTCTGGTAACATCGTGCTCGACCACCACGAGTGCCGCTTGTTCAGCTCGAACATAGTCAGTGACGGCTCCCAATACCAATTCCCTTGTTTCCTCATCCAACTCGCTCAGGAATTCATCGGCAAGGATGACCTTGGGTCTCTGTGCCAAGGAACGGGCGGTGGCCACTCTACGCTGTTGGCCGCCAGATAACCTCCTGATGGGTTCACTTGTTTTCTCGGTCAATCCCATTGCCTCAATCGATGCGCTGGCTGCTGTCCTTGCATCCATTGAGAATGGCCACCAAGGAGAGGTATGACCCGCAGTCGCACCCATCATGACATTTGTCATCACGCTAGAGTGACGGACAAGGCCGAGCCTTTGTGGAACATAGCCGATTCCCCCTCGCTTTGGAACATTTCTCTCTATGCTGCCTGCGAGAGGCTCTACCAGACCTGCCATCGTCCGTAACAGGGTCGTCTTGCCGATACCACTAGGGCCAGTGATGGCGACGATCTCCCCCGGCATGATGTTGAGATCGATATCACTGACCAGGGAGGTATTGTGACCAATTGAAAGCCCCTTCAGTGAGATAAGAGGTGTAGAATCTCCATCGTCACCACTCATGGAATTGCACCCCACCTCGTGAATACAGTCTCACAATTTTCCAGTGAGTCTGTTTAGGCTCACCTAAACTTCCTCCGGAGCCTTCCATATATGATGGTTAGGTGTAAGTGAAAGAAGTCCTTTGAAGCATCACCAATGCTACAAACCTGACCATAGGTCAGGGCATCATGGAAGTAACTAGGCAAACGGTTCGAATCGTGGTGTGTATACTTGGTCCTATGGTTCTAGCATCCTACTTCATTGGTTTGCGACGAATGGATGATCCGATGGCGCTCTGGGGCGGCATCCCCGAATCATGGAGAACGCTGAATGTGACCTGTATGTTCATCTCCGCAATTGGTTTTCTGTTGGTCTTTCAGCAATTTCTGTTCGGATGGGATGCCTCAGTAGTGGAGGTTGTGGGTTGGCCGTGGAGCGGTGAGACGACTGAGGGAGGACATGCTCGCCTTCTCGTTGCCTTCCTGTTGGTTTTGATTCCCTCCATGCTCTGGCTTGAATCGACCGCTTTTCATGCTAGGACGGATGCCGCTTGGACGCAGTGGCTGGTGATAGGTGTCCTCTGGACTGTAGTCACTGGCAACATTCTCCTGATTCTGTTCGGTTGGAGCGCATGGAACGGTGGTGAGGGAAGTGTGCTACCATTGGTCGGTGCCTCGATGCTGGCGATTCAAGTCATCGTCAACGATGGCGTGCTCTGGGTCTGGAAGTATCCGTGGTAGGCGTGCTACCGCTCACAGGGTGGAGTTGCCACCTTCGGGCATCACCGTCAAAGGCTCAATCTCTCCCCGTAGACTCGGCCCCTCGATGATAGTTCCATAGATTCCCACCTCGCCTCCTTCGTTGTGGGCGAGACCCCACCAAGGGCGTCCGTATTGGTCGACAGCCATGTCTAGGAAATCACCGAATCCACCGCATCGGTTGTATCCACAATCAATCGTGGTGTCGAGTGGGTCATCGAAGCCGTTAATCTGGACAGTCGTGAACAGGGGTTCTTCGCCGAAGGCATCGGTCAGGATGGTCATGTACCCGTTCCAATTGTCCCCTCCTGAGTCTCCGAGGTAGCCGAACACCACCTTTCCGTCACCACCGGCGGTGACCACAGGGAAGCCAGTTCCGACAAGCTCCGTCGGTGGTGCAATCATCATCGCTTCGCTCCATGTGCCCCCGTCGTCCCTTGAGTAGGCGTAGTACGGCATGTTGTCTGCACCAATCCACATGGCGTGCACATTGTTCTCTTCATCGATTCCCACTTGCGCTTCCTCGAAGTTCCAGGTATCTGCGGTGCCTGAATCTTCAGTCGGGAGTGGGTGCTCGGTCCAGGTGAACCCCCCGTCCGTGCTTCGGTAAATCGAGTAACCGCTTCCGCTGCAACCGACATTCCCTCGGTAGAAGTTGCCGTTCGGTGCTCCCTCAATGTGTGCGCTGAGCCCCCCGCTGCTGCAACCAAGGGGTGCCCCAGGCACCTCGGGACTCCAGGTGTTACCGCCATCGAAGCTAGTTGAACAGAGGGGAGCCTCCCAGTTACCATTGATGCAGAACACCCAGGTAGTCTCATGTAATGCCGCAGGATATGGTGAAGATCCAATCGTCTGGTGATCCTGTACCGAGTAGGAGGTCGCAGGTGTTGGAAACGACCAAGACGATCCTTCGTTGTCAGACCACTCTACAGTCATCCCGAGAAGAGCGTGCATGTCAAACTTCATGATTCGGTCAGTCCACTTGTCAACATAGACGTAAGGATCGTTGCTGTTGGGAACTGGGGCTATGGGGTCGTAGACATTGACGCAAGAATAATCGGAGATGTTGGTCATCTCGATTAGACCCGTGCACTGAACGATGGCAGTTGAGCCGGCGGGTCCATTGCCCCAACTTGTCATGTACAGGTTGTCACTCGAAGTAATCCCTATCGTCGGCTCAAATGTGGTCATACCTATTCCGTAGTAACTTCCTTTCGTCCAGTATGGTAGGTTGTCCCCGGTCAGGTTAGCGGTTATGTTGGCAGCGGCTACAGCACTAGCATTGAGTGCATCGATGCCTCCAGCGTAGTGGTACCAAGTGGTGGAAGGGATGTCTCTGTCGAAACTGAACGGTTTGTCCTCCACAGGAGGAGCTTTCTCATCCTCGCCGAAGCAGCCCGAGAGGCTGGCCGTCAACATCAGCAAGACGAGGAGAGCAGCACGCGAGCGCATGACCCGCGTAGGTGCCGCTACTCAATACCGTTGCCGCGCGTTGAAACACCGATTTCAAAGTAGCTTCACTCATAGGTGATAGTGTCCTCGATTTCCATCATGTACAACTGTGTATCTATACCATCATTCGCTATGAAATAAAGACGGTTATCGTTGATAAAGAAATTATATGGCTCCGAATTTCCATTGCTGTTTATATCCGCTATTAGCCGTGTACAGCCACAGGTCGTTTCGTGTAACCACAACTCAAATCCGTTGATACCGTCGTTCGCCATGAAGTAAAGACGGTTACCGATAGCGATACCGAATCCCTCGTCTACTCCTGTATACAGAGAATTTCCCGAAGGGTTTGTGGCAGCGGCCATCCATGTCGATCCGTTGTAGGTATCATGTACCCACAAATCGAATGTAGTACCATTAAACCCTAGGCAATATAATTGTGAGCCTATAGGAACCCTCCACATACAATATCCATCATCCCACCCAGGATTTAGATCTACAACCATCCATACCGAGTCGTTAGTGGTCTCGTAAGCCCACATTTCAGCGCCACTGATGCCGTCTGTCGCTGTGAAGTATAGCCGCGTGCCCATAACAGTGTAGGAGGTCGCATACGAACTGCAGGTGCCGCTGCAGATATCTGCGACCTGCCAAGTCGAGC
>MDTE01026066.1_pt1 | contig 19020 bp, 18 predicted proteins | sample 811231 | NCBI WGS metagenome assembly MDTE01 (sample SAMN05326651, study PRJNA326480) | marine metagenome | isolation source: seawater | place: Indian Ocean: Red Sea | collected 2010 | reverse complement strand
GTCTTTGGCGGTTTCAGTCTTTGCAGCGGGATTGTCTCGGAGTGAGATGGGCCTTATCAGGGGGTAGGGTGAATCGATCGGCGGACAAGGGCGTTCAATCGAATGGGAGAATGCTCCTTGGTGCTGCAGCGATGAGCCTGGTGTTCGCCATGGCGTGTGGATGGGGGCTGAGTTTGGAAGAGGGTCACAATGAAAATGGGAGTCATGATTGGCCAGGTGTTCATCGCCGCCACCCAGGCCATGTCGGCCGATTGCGGGGACATGGCGTGGGCGAGTATCTAGACTTTGATCTGCGAGTGACATGGCGCCCCAGGGACTTTATCGAATGCGCTCTCGTCGGCCGGAATCTGGGCTCGGCGCAACGCATCGAATTCAGTCAGTCACAAAACATCGCCACGATCGTCAGCGAGGTGCAGCGTGGCGTCTACGGGCAAGTCTCGATGCGATTCTAGAGGTCGCCCTGAACAGTCGTCGGAATCGAACGGAGATGGTGGGACTGCATCAGGAGCGAACGAACTTCGAGAAGACAAGCCTCCTGTCTGTCTCACCCCGCCATGACGAGGCAGGATCAACAAAGAGGTTCATGATCGAGACTTCGTCCCGGCTTACTTGAACTGCTGGAGGATCTTGATCGCCTCGGCCGCATGGGAATTGCCATCTTCCGCTGCTTCGAGGAGTTCTCGTTGGAGGGTCATGCCTTGCTCGAAGGAAAGGTTCTCCTGATTCCGTAGGTTCATGATCGAGGCGACGGCTTTGTCGTATAGCCCTTCCCGGAGCGCTTGGGTCGCTATCGACGCATGTTTCTGGGTGGCTGGATCCGAATCGGCAAAAACCGTTTCCAGCTCGGAGGCAGCTTCCAAGGAGTTTTCAGGAGGTCTGACCAGTCGTTCCTCCTCAGATTCACACCAAATTCCGCGAGAGCCGGGTAACCTAGGGAGAGGATCAGGGGAGTTCTCAGACGACAGCGAATCCATTAGAGGGGGAACAGGGGTTCCCAACACCAGACTACCCTGACGTGAAGAGGGGACATCAGGGTGAGGTGAACCAACGGGGCTCGAGACCCACTCCGAACGAAAACGGGTCCGTGTCCGCTAGAGCCGAGTGGAAGGCGGAGGGCTTGATAATGGTGGCTTGGCGGTGGAGCGTTTGCGTTGCGAGGGAAGCAGCAAGCCTGGAAACTCTGGGATCACGCCTCTCTGGTGGTGCAATAAGTGGTGGAGGTCGCGCCGGTAGTCCGAATCAATATTCATGCGGGTAAGTTGTTTGTGTACGGTGGCCAGGCCGCCCCCGCAGATTTCGGCTCGGGCGGCGCTGGTAAAGCGATCCTCAGGCTCGGGCGCAAGAAAGCGCTTGAGAATGGAAACCAGTTCTTGGTTGCATCGGACGTAGGGGGGCAGGTAACTCCGGAGATGGTCGAGTAGGGAACGTTTGCGCCGCGTCAGCGAGCTACCGCTGGGGTGTCGTTCCGGAAAAACCTTCTGCCCGGTGAGGAGTTCCAGACCGATGAGCCCGACGCTGTAGAGATCCGATTGGACGGTGGCCGGCTCACCGGAGTGCAGTTCGGGTGCCGCGTAATGAGGGGTACCGATCCGGAGTGGTTCGGATTCCCCGATTCGCTGCGCCCGTCCCAGATCAATGACCCGAACATAGCCGAGTGGGTCAATCATGATATTGGAGGGCTTGATGTCGCAGTGGAGATATCCGGCGGAATGAAGCGTTTCCAGACCGGCTAGGATCTGGCGCATAATGTAGATGGCAACGCCGGGCTGAACGCAGGGTCGACCGTTATAAAGGTTGAAGAAGATGTCGTTGTTTCCTGGGGGACGATGTCGGGCTGAGCTTAGAAAGCCGGAGAGATCGATCCCGTCGATCCGCTCCATTTGGACGAAACCAATTCGTTCGGTTTCCTCATAGAAATCACAGTTCACGAGATGAGGCGAACGGGTGGCATGGAGGTGCGATACCTGGGTCGAGATCCGGCCCATGTCGATCCAGTAATCATCGGCGGAATCATAGATCCTCGGATCAAAGAGTTTCAGCGCATGGGAGGTTTGGCAGTTGCGACTTCCGAGGCGACTGGTTTGGAAGACGATCCCCTGCCGGCCCCGGCCGATCTTCCCATTCAATTGATGGCGAATCGTCGTCTCGATCCAGCGACGTTCTATGATCTCCTCGAATTGGCAATCGAGATCACCAAGCTGCGGGTGGTTTTTTCCCGGAGCGGCTGTGTTCATGCGCAGGGCGGGGCAAGAGGCCAGGAGGCATTGTGGGGGATTGAAGGGGCGGGTTCCCGGGACGGAAATGACGTGGGAGTGATTCAATGAGTCGGCAAGGCAAGGGGTTCCCTGTCGACCGCGAGGGAGGAACGGGGCGTGAGAATCTCGGAATCGTAAATGGCTTCGTCTTTGGCTCTCGATCGGAGTTTATCGGCGAGGACGCTATCGTCGACCTGCGCGATGGATTCAAGAATCTCATTGGGTTGGTAGGCGAAACGATTGATGGAATGCCGGGTGCTGGTGCCGGTGAGAACGGCGATGGTATAATAGCCCAATTGGACCCCGCCGATGATGTCGGTCTCCATCGTGTCCCCGATCATGATGGTTTCACTCGCCTGCAGTCCCAGGGCCTTTCGGGCACCGCGCATCATGATTGGGTTGGGCTTGCCGACGCTGAACGCTTTCAAGCCACTGGCCTCCTCGAGCATGGCCACGAGGGCACCGCATCCGGGTCGGGAGCCATTCTGCGTCGGGCAATTGGCATCCAGGTTAGTGGCCACGAATCGAGCGCCACCGAGGAGAAGATTGAGCGCTTGCTCGACCGTCTCCGCATTAAAGGTTCTTCCCTCTCCGATGACCACGAAGTCAGGATCTTTGTCGACAATCGCGAATCCCTGCTCGTGCAGGGAAGTTAGCAGGCCACCCTCTCCGATGACGTAGGCGGTGCCATTGGGTTTTTGCTGGGAGAGATAGCGTGCGGTGGCCTCGGCACAGGTAAAGACGTGTTCTTCCTCCGCTTGAACGCCCAGGCGTCGCAGCTTGATGACGACGTCGCGCTGCATGCGTTGGCTGTTGTTGGTGATGAAGAGGAAGGGGATGTCCCGCTCAATCAGACGATTGATGAACAGGTCGGCGCCGGGAATCAGTTCGCCCCCGCGATAGATGACTCCGTCCATATCGATGAGGTATCCGTGTCTCGATGTCATGGTTCCCTTTCCTTTCTAGTCGGTGGCCGTTTTGTGGGAGGATCATTTCCTTCACTTCTCAAACTACACCCCGAGCGCGGCACTTCAATTCGTTTTAAGCGAAAGACGAAGAATGTTGTTTCCTGGGCAAGTTGAGCAGGATGTGAAGGGCGGTTTGTCGATTCTTACGCGCTCAAATCGCTTCAAGACTCAGACGGAATGAACGGTTCGAATCGGAATCGTCGATCGGTTCGATCGGAAGCAATGCCATGGGGTTCGGATCCCTGGGGCGACCACGGGACGAACATTCATCTGGAGAGTGACATTGATCGAACGAGGTGGAGGTGCCTCGGTTTGGGCGCGTCTGCCGAAGAAGCTCCGGCAACGAATCGCTGATAGGGTTGCTGACGTTTGCGAATGAATGACCTATTCCATGATTTGAATCTTCCTGTTCCTGCGATCCGCTTGTGGAGGTTTGGTGAAGGTTCAGGTAAACCGCTTGCCAATCAACTGTTCAACCCAGCCCGGGGATTCCATCACTGAAAGAGTAGAACGATAAACGGAAGGTCGTGAGGTGTTTGGAACAGCGAGAGGGTGGGCTCACTTCGGAGGCCTCCAGCGATATGATGATCCCTCGGGGAGACGGCGGTAAATCTGACCCCGGTGCTATCCCAGTCGGGCCGGTTCTGATTGATCTGTTGATTCTCTTACGGTAGCTGCCAAGAAGCTACGGATGGATTCCTCGTTGAGCCTGACGCCAATGAGCACGGCACAGGGCGGGACAAGCGGTTTCAACGGAAGTGTATGAAGGGTCGCTTCGTTGCGGTATTCACCGACGCACTGAAACTGGAACCAGCGATCTGGTTCCTCGGTCACTCTAACGACTCCTTTGACGCGGAGGACTTCTTTCGGCAGGGCGTTTAGCCACCGTTGCAGATGCGTGGTTGACATTGGCTCGGGGAGAGCGATTTCCAGCCCGATGAAGGCATGGGAGAGTTGGTGTTGGCCATCGGGCTGATCATGGTCATGATGATGTTGGTGATCGGGGGTGTGGTCATGACTTGATCCTCCACAACCACTGGTTCCGTCTTTTCCCGACTCATTCCGGGATGTGCTCTTTTGCAAAAGCTGTTCGATTTCGGCAGCGAACGTATGAACCTCGATCTGTTGGGCCTTTGCGTTGAAGGAGTGGATATCGCGCCGTATTTCCTCGAAACGAAGGCTGGAAGTCGATTGTTCTCGGGTGAATAGAATGTGACTAGCTGTTTCGACTTGAAGACGTTCCAGTTCGTTGTGCCAATGCCGTTTTTGCCACCGTTGGAGGTCGACCAAGGCAACTTGTATCAGAGGAGAGAAGCGGCGGCGCAGTTCTTCATTGACCAGGAGGTGTTCGATGAGGGTGGTTGGGTCTGTGGTTCCGTTGGCTTCGATTATGACGACTCGTCCTTGCGCCGGTGGAATCTCCATAAGCAGATTCATGAGCTCGATGATTGAGTCGCAGCAGATGCAATTGCCATTGATTGGAGCCACGGTCCGGCCCTCGTCTTGAAGCGACGAAGCATCCACGCGGGCGTTTGCGTAGTCGTTAATGATAACGAAGGGCTCCAGTTCACGAGCTTCGAGTAACGGAAGTAGGTCGCGAATGAGTGTGGTTTTGCCGGAGCCTAGAAAACCCACGACGACGATGAGGGGGGAGGGTTGAGTCATCGGCTTTGACGGTGTGGGAAGGCGCGGTCATTGGTTCTTCCATCGAAAAACCGCGGTTGACAGCAGACAAGCATCATTATTTGGGGGCGCATCGCATGGGATGCTTGGGTTTAGTTTCTCCTAGACTCGATCCGGATCACGTAGCCGCGATATTCCTCAATTGGTTTATCAGGGCATGTTGGCAGCCTTTCAGCTGCTCTCGTTGGCGCGGATCCTCACGGATAGGGGGATGACCGTCAACAGGAGAATGATAATTAGTTCTCATATGGGCTGATGAGAGCCGTCGGCTGTTCAGGGCGGTTTCGGGTATAAGCGCTTTTAGGATTTCTGAGGGCTTTAGCCTGGGCATCGGAATTGGCGCTGGAAATAAATGCAAATAATTTGCAATATTATGGGATCGCGCTACGGTCGGTAAACAAGGTGCGCGTGGGTGCCGATTTGAGAATGGAAACTCATTCTCAGAATTTTATACCGGACGACCGCACCTGTTCTGAGGAAACATTTTTCAGTCTAGGTCATGAAGCGATCAAACGCAGCCAGGGACTCAGTCCGCGGATCAAAGGCCGTGCTCCCGACTGTGGTTGTGCTTGGTTTTGAAAGCGTTGGCAAGAGCAGTCTCTTGTCAGCATTGACCGGATGCCTCGCTGAGTCGTCGGCGCTGGCAGGAACGACCCTTCGATGCGAACGCTACCGTGACACGTCGTGGGACTGGATCGATACGCCTGGGTTGGTCGTGGATTCTGACGCCGCCTCTGTGTGCGAGGCTTTGGATGCCTTGGAAACCTCTGAGTCCGTATTGCTCGTGTTACGGGCTTGCCGTGCAGTTGAGCAACTGCGTGTTCTGCTCCCGATACTCGGAATGCGGAAAGTGGCAGTCGTGCTGACCTTTCAAGACCAGTTGGAGGCGATCGCCGAGGAGTCGCAAAGAAGGCGATTGGCAACCTGGAACCGAAGCCTCGGCACTCCGGTGCTACTGTTGGATGGCCGCTCTCCGGATCCTACCGATCTGGCCAGTGTCCGGACAGCGGTGATGGCTGCAGGTCCTTTGATTCTGGACAGTCCCGATGAGCTGCCGGCGTTTGTCGAGAGGGCTCGGCGTCCATGGGTAGGGAAACTGGAGCGCATGTTGGATTTTGCCCCGGTGAGTTTGTTCCTGTTGTTCGCGCCAGCGGGGCTTGCCGTCAGCCAAGCTAACGCAGTGGCAGACCGCTTCCATGATCCGCTCCAAGCAATGCTGGATCCGGTTCTGAGTCGGCTTCAACCGCTTCCTGCCCCGCTGGCGGCGACGCTAGGAGGCGATTACGGGGTAGCAGCGATGTTCCCCTTTCTGATTCTGTACGCGCTGCCGACGATTCTGATTTTCACCGGCTTGATCGCAGTTTACAAGAACACGGGCCTGATCGACCGCCTCTCTCATGGGTTGCATCCGTGGCTAAAGCCTTTCGGCCTTGGGGGACGGGATCTGGTGCGGGTGGTGATGGGGTTTGGCTGCAATGTGCCGGCGGTTGTTTCCACCCGGGCTTGCTCCTGTTGTTCGAGGGGCACCTGTGTGTCTGCTATTGCATTTGGCTCTGCCTGTTCTTACCAGCTTCCGGCGACCTTGGCAGTCTTTGCGGCGGCAGGAGTGACCTGGTTGGCGGCCAGTTATCTTGCGATTCTGGCCGTTACGACACTGGTCTATTTGCGGGTGACGCTACCTTCCGCGCTTCGGAGTGCACAATACACTTTGTTAGAGCCGCCGCTGGACCACTTGCGTCTGCCCGATTGGCGTGCAGTACTCCGGGAGATCATCCAGACCCTTCGAGATTTTTCCTTTCTGGCGTTTCCTGTCTTCATTGGGATCTGCGTTCTGGCGGGGTTGCTCCAGTGGTCCGGTGTGCTTGGCATGGGGACAAGTCTTTTGGGACCGGTAATGACCGTGTTTAACCTGCCCCCCGAAGCTGCCCTGCCAGTTGTGCTTGGGTGTGTCCGAAAAGATGGTCTGGCGGTCGGACTTCTTGACGGTGGTTGGAACGGACTCAAAGTGCCACTGGAGGCTCCCGGTCAAATCCTGACGGTGGTTTACCTCGCCGGGGTCCTGCTGCCTTGTCTCGTTACGGTTCTGACAATCGCGAAGGAAATGCGACTTCGATTTGCTATCAGAATGCTTGGCCGGCAGGCGCTCTTTGCTGTGCTTTTTTCCCTCTGCATTGCTTGGCTAGGAGCACTTGGTTCGATGATGCGAACTTGATCACTAAACGAATACAATGACGACGAACAACAACACGCCCCGGATCCCCGTGACCGTACTCACTGGTTTTTTGGGTTCGGGAAAGACGACCTTGCTTAATCGCATTCTATCGGAGAATCACGGTAAACGAATCGCCGTGATCGAGAATGAGTTCGGTGAGATAGGTGTTGATAACGATCTGGTGATAGGGGCCGAAGAAGAGATCTTCGAAATGAACAACGGCTGCATCTGTTGTACTGTTCGAGGCGACTTGATCCGGATTCTTGGAAACTTGATGAAACGCCGCGATACCTTCGACCACATCATGATCGAAACCACCGGAATGGCAGATCCCGGTCCGGTCGCGCAAACGTTTTTCATGGATGATGAATTACGCGAAGCGCTCGCCTTGGACGGTGTTGTGACGTTGGTCGACGCGAAGCATGTGCTGCTCCACATCGACAACAGCGATGAGGTGAAGGAACAGATTGCATTCGCCGACGTCATCTTGTTGAACAAGATCGATCTTGTGGCCTCGGTGGAACTTGACCAATTAGAAGCCCGAATCCATTCGATGAATTCAGCCGCAAAGATTTATCGCACGCAGGATGCGGTCGTTGCCATGGATAAGGTGCTTGACCTCGGGGGCTTTGATCTGGAACGCGCTCTCGAAGTGGATCCTAAATTCATGGAGCCGGAGTATCCATTTGAATGGAGTGGCTTGTATGAACTCGATGCCGGCGACTATCACCTGGTGCTTGAACCCGGGCCTGATCCGGCTATGAATCTCAACTTTCGATCCGCTCCTGAAGCCAGTGAATCCGGCATGCGGGATACTGTCGGGAAAGCGGTTCTCGTTTTCTCCGATGATGAGGTGACTCTACAGAGGGGCGCCGCAATCGAGCCTGGGGAACAACTGAGTCATATCAATCTCGAAGGGGAGGACCTTGACTACACACTTCGTGTTCCTGCGGAGGGTTCTTATGTGCTGTTCACGGAGCATCACCCCGATGAGTTCAAAGCGTTTTTGAGGGATGCTGCTGGAAATCGTGTGGACGCTCGGTTCGTCCGTGAATACAAACCGGACCATGAGCATGATGAAGATGTCACGTCGGTGGGGATCAACACGCCGGGCGACTTGGATCTAGAGAGATTCCAGGCTTGGTTGCGGGCTTTGTTGGCGAACCAAGGTCCGGACATTTTCCGCATGAAGGGGGTCTTGTCATTCAGCGGTTCGGACGATCGGTATGTTTTTCAAGGCGTTCATATGCTGTTTGATGGGCGGACGGATCGGCCTTGGCGGGAAGGAGAGCGAAGTAATTCGTTGATATTCATCGGTCGGAATCTTGATCGTGAAGCACTCAACAAAGGGTTTAGTGCATGCCTAGCGTAGATTTTTCTATGTTGGACAAGGGGTCCCTGACGACGTTACGGCAGGTGACTCTGGGCGACTATATTATCGAATTAGCGTGGTCCCCCAATGGCACCAAGATTGCGGTGGTCACTGTGGAGGGAGCTGTATTCTTGCTCGACGCTCATGGAGATTCTGCAGCCGACAAGCAGGTTGGCCAGCATGCCGGTGGAGGCAATTCGGTGTCTTGGCGATCGGATGGAGCCGAGTTTGCAACAGCGGGTCATGATGGTCTGGCTAAGGTCTGGGATGGCGATTCGGGACGGGAACTCGCCGCATTCGAGGCGGGAGATTCATGGGTGACCAAGGTCGTTTACAATCCACGCCGAAAGGTGCTGGCCACGGCCGCAGGCAAGCACCTCAGCTTGTGGGACGAGCAGCGCGAGGCATTCTATGAGTCCTCGGATCATTCGAGCACAATCGCCGATGTTGGGTGGAATCCGGATGGGTCCGGGGTCGCGGTGGCTGCTTACAATGGGGTTACCCTGCACGTTCCGGGAAAGCAGCGCCAGCCGCGGAAGTACACCTGGAAGGGGTCTAGCTTGGTGTTGGCTTGGAGTCCTGATGGGAAGTATGTCGCAACGGGAGAGCAGGATTCAACCGTTCATTTTTGGCATGTGAAGTCAGGGGACGATGCGCAGATGTGGGGCTTTCCCACCAAGGTGCTCGAGCTGAGTTGGGATTTCAGCGGGCGATGGTTGGCAACCGGAGGCGGCGCGTCGGTTTGCCTCTGGGATTGCAGTGGAGAAGGGCCGGCGGGGCGGAAACCTCGGGAATACGAGGCGCATTCCAACAAGCTGACCCAAGTTGCGTTTCAACCCGATGGGAAGCTGCTGGCCTCATCAGACGCCGATGGCGTCCTCGCTTTGTGGGATCCCATGAAGCATAACAAGGTCATCGGAGGGCAGGTGCTATTATCACCCGCAAGTTGTTTGCGATGGAGCAAGGACGGAACCCTCGCCGTTGGGCAGCGGAATGGCATGGTCGCCATCTTCGAGGTTCAGTCGGTGGCCAAAAGCACAGCGGGGACAGTGCTCCCGGAAAGCAACTAAGATTTGATCGATTGGTTTGATATGCAGAATCCAGAACGAGATTTCCCAGTCACCGTCCTTTCCGGTTTTTTGGGCGCAGGGAAGACCACCTTGCTGAATCATATTCTTCACAACCGGGAAGACAGGCGTGTTGCGGTTATCGTCAACGACATGAGCGAGGTGAATATCGACGCCGCTTTAGTCAAGGGAGGTGGAGCGGCGCTCAATCGTTCGGAGGAAAAACTAGTCGAAATGTCCAATGGATGCATCTGCTGCACGTTGCGGGAAGATCTCCTCAAGGAGGTTGCCTCTTTGGCCCACGAAGGGCGTTTTGATCAGCTTGTGATTGAGAGCACCGGGATTTCCGAGCCGTTGCCCGTCGCTGAGACATTTACGTTCGCCGATGAGGACGGACGGAGTCTCAATGATCTCGCCCGACTCGATACAATGGTGACGATGGTGGATGCCTTCAACTTTATCCGTGATTTCGGTTCACATGACTCGTTGGTGGACCGGCGTCAGGCTCGCGACGAGCAAGATGACCGCTGCGTGGTGGACTTACTAGTAGATCAGATTGAGTTTGCCGACGTGATCATTCTCAACAAAACCGACCTGGTGACTCGCGAGGAATTGGGACAGGTCACCGCAATCATCACGGGGCTGAATCCCCAGGCGGCACTTGTCTATGCGAAGTATGGAAAGGTGCCTCTTGCCCAGGTGCTCGACACAGGACGCTTCAGTATGGAGCATGCCCAGGAAGCGCCCGGATGGCTCAAGGAACTGCGTGGTGAACACACCCCTGAGACAGAGGAATATGGGATCAGCAGTTTCGTATACCGGGCGCGACGGCCATTCCATCCTGAGCGGTTCATGAGCGCCTTGCGGAAGGACTGGCCGGGAGTGCTCCGCAGCAAGGGATTCTTCTGGCTGGCGACGCGCATGGATTGGGCGGGTAATTTCTCCCAGGCCGGTAAGGCCTGTCGCACCGAGGCTGCAGGGTTTTGGTGGGCTGCCGTGGACAAAGGTGAATGGCCCGATGACCAACAGCAGTGTGAGGAGATCGTCAAACTTTGGAAGAAACCCTGGGGCGATCGTCGTCAGGAACTTGTTGTCATCGGCCAGAACATGGATCACGGCGTGATCACGGCAAAGTTTGATGCCTGCCTGCTGACTGACGAGGAGATGGCCCTTGGTCCAGAGCGTTGGAAAGAGGTGTTCGGCGATCCCTTTTACGAGTGGCGTAGCGTCACCGGGGAGGACCAGCAAGCGGATTCTGATGAAACTCTGATTCGGGAGTAGGAATGTCTCTTGGTGTTCACGAAATGACTCGGACAAACCACTTTGGAGTCGAGTGGGTGTGATGAGGGTTGTTGGGTGATTCACACTTGGATGACCGACAAGGACAAAATGCAGGGAAAAGTGACCTTCACCACCCGCTTCCGGGGTCGCTTGCGTGACTGGCTCAATCCGGCTGGTAGTGCGGGTGGTGCCTATCTTTTGGCCGGAGTCAATTGCCCTTGTTGTGGCACCAACGCCTGCCCCGTGGGGATGGCGGGTGCAGTGGGAGTGGGAGGGGCGGTTGCCTTGTTATCCCGTCTCAGGCGTCTCGGTCCACCCCGCGCCGACGCAGGTGCTCATTGTTGCTCTCCAACCGGGCGAGGAGCCGATTCGAAACAATGACCTCGGTGTCGACATCCATCATACGGGTGCTAGGAAAAACCGACTCGTGGAATGATCTTTTTATGGAACCCTACCTTCGTTTTCGTGCGATCAGTCTGATCGTTCTCGCGCTGTCATTCACCATTGGTTGCGATCGTGTTGAGGGTCCGAGTGGGTCTTCCGATCAGCCGCGTGTCGTGGCGAGTTTTTTTCCGTTGTATGACTTTGCAAAGGTGTTGGGTGGGGCCGACTTCAATGTGGTGTGCCTCACGCCACCGGGTGGTGATCCTCACTCGATGGACGTGAGTCCGCGCACGGCTCAAGCCGTGGCGGACGCTCAGTTGGTGTTGTTACTTGGATTCGGACTAGATAGCTGGGTGGAAAAACTAGCCGCGAGCCAGCCCCAGGTACGCCTCTGTATTGCCAGCCAGGGTCTTACGCCGAGAAGCGTCGAGAAGGCCGCTTTGGCAGAGTTTGCGACAACCATCAAGAGCCATAAAGGGGACGACACCGAGCATGATGCCAACGAGGTCGACCCTCATGTATGGTTAGATCCGCTCATTGCGCAGCAGATCGTAGGACGAATTGCAGAAGAATTGGTTGCGATCGCCCCGCAACATCGGGAGTCAGTCTTCAAGCGCCGCGACGCGTTCCTTGGTGAGTTGGTCAAGTTGCACGAAGCGTTCGAGACAACTCTGGAGGATGTACCCCGCCGTGAGGTCGTTACGTTTCACGGCGCGTTCGCCTACCTCTTTGCACGCTACCAGCTGGAAACCGTCGGCGTGGTCGAGCATTTCCCGGGTGATGAGCCTTCGGCCAACTACTTGCGACAACTCGTGGACCTGATGCGAAGTCTGAGGATGAGCGTTATTTTTGCCGAGCCACAGCTCCCCGACCGGCCGGCGCAGGTCATTGCGCGGGAGATCGGTGGGCGTGTTGAACGGCTAGACCCCTGCGAGACGATACTGCCTGATCTGCCCCAGGCCAGTTACCTCGAACGACAGCGCACCAACCTGGAAACCCTCAGGCGTGTCTTGAGCGATTCCTGAGCTGTGATCATTTCCGTGCCTCAGCCCCTCCTCGAAGTCGAAAACCTGACGCTTGACCTGGCAGGGAGACGGATTTTGGAAGACATTAGTCTTTCTGTTTGTCCGGGAGAGTTTCTCGGAATCATCGGTCCGAACGGGGGCGGGAAGACGTCGTTGTTGCGACTCTTTCTCGGAGTCATTCAACCGACCGAAGGACGAGTCTGTTGGACCCGTGGGTCACAAGCGGACCGACCGCGTATCGGCTATGTGCCCCAGCGCGGAGACGTCGATTGCACCTACCCGCTGTGTGCCCGAGAGATTGTTAGGCAGGGGTTTACCGGAGCGTGGCCATTGGTTGGCGCGGCTCGGCGTGATGTCGGTTCGCGCGCGGAGAAACTGCTCAAGGACCTCGGTTTGGGGGCACAAGCGGGATCGAGCTATGTGCACCTCTCGGGGGGGCAACAGCGGCGCTGTCTTCTGGCACGGGCCTTGATGAATTCGCCCTCTCTGCTGTTGCTAGATGAGCCCACGGCGGGTGTTGATACCGATGGCCAACGGCAGTTCTGCGCGATTCTTCGCAAGTTGTCGACGAAAGGGATCACCATTGTCCTCGTCAGTCACGATATCCCGCTGATCACCCACTACGCGAGCCGTATCGCCTGCATCGCCACCACGCTGCACTGGCACGGTGCCGCAGATGCTTTGGAGCAGGATACCGTGGCGGGCGCCTATCGCTGTGAGCTCGAGCGTTACCGGGTCGGTGAAAGGGTGTTTGATTCAAGTGACGTGATGGTTCACGAATCGTCTCTTTAGGAATGAAACTTGCCTCGCTCAGCGCCTTCTTCGAGTACCAGTTCTTGACGCGTGCGCTCGTAGCTGCGGCCCTAATGAGTTTGACATGTGGATTGCTTGCTCCGTTTGTCGTGCTGCGACGACTCTCCTTCTCAACGGATGGTCTGGCCCACGCCAGTCTCGGAGGTTTGGCGCTCGGCATGTTCCTGCTGGCGGCGGGACCAGCGCCCACGCTGATGAGCTACGGAATCAGTTTCGGATTCACATGCATCGTTGCCGTGACCATCGCGTATCTCTCGGGTGGAAGGCGTCTCCATTCGGACACGGCGACGGGCGCTTGCTACGTTTCGGCGTTCGCACTCGGCATCTTGTTGCTCGCACTACGGAAGCGTTATTCTGGGCACCTGGAGCATTTCTTCTTCGGAAGCTTGCTGGCGGTAAATCCACTCGAATGTTGGTTGCTGGTCGGACTGGCGTTGGTCACGGGATTGCTGTGTCTCTTCTGCTGGCGTTGGCTTGGACAATGGACCTTTGACGAAGAGCTCGCGCAGGCCAGCGGCGTGCCAGTGGTTGGTTTGCGATATGCGGTCATCATCGTCATCGCGGCGACGGTCATTGTTTCCTCCCGTGTTGTGGGGGTACTGCTTGTGACGTCGATGCTGGTTCTGCCCGGCGCGGTGGGCACGTTACTGGGTCGGAGCCTGCGGGTGATTACCGGATTGTCGCTTGGGTCCGCATTCATGAGTTCCGTTGGAGGGTTAGTGCTTTCTAATGCGGCCGACGTGCCCCCAGGGCCGGCGATCGTACTGATAGGCTTTTCGCTCTTCGTGGTCGCCTATCTCCTGCGCTGTCATCGTGACCGGCGCTTGTCTCATGGGCAGTCCTTTCACATTGATCAACAAACCACCTGAAAACACCTTGGATTCCAAATCACCACCGATCAGAGTTCCCCTCCCGGGGCAGCGTATCGCGATTCTTTCCTGTCTTCACGGCAACATGGCTGCACTCGAAGCCGTGTGGGATGACCTGGGGGGGCAGCGCGTCGACCAGGTCTATTGCCTGGGTGATCTCGTTGGTTACGGTCCGTTTCCCAACGAGATCATTGAGTTCGTCCAGCGTGAAAACCTTCCCACCGTGCTCGGATGCTGGGATGAGGGGATTGGTATGGAGCGCGCGGACTGCGGCTGTAAGTTCATTACCGAAGAGGATCGCGAACATGGGCACGCCGCCTTCGAGTGGACTCGAAGCCGGGTTACAGAGGCAAACCGAAAGTTTTTGAGTGAACTCTATTTCGGTCGACGGATTACAGATACTTCTGCCGGCTCGCTTCTGCTGGTCCACGGGAGTCCTCGCAGCACAGGCGAGTATTTGATGGAATCCACTCATGACTTGATCCTGTTCGAGCGCGCGGCAGCGGGCGATTGTGATGTGCTCATCTGTGGCCATACACACGTCCCGTTTGCCCGGCAGATTGATGGGGGGCTTCGGGTGACGGCTGAAATAGGCGTCAAGGAGGCCATTCAAAGGGACCTCGGTTTGGTGAAGGGTGCTGCCCCACGTGAGGTCCGATTGAAGCCCAAATTGCTCATCAACGCTGGTAGCGTGGGCGAGCCTCGACACGGCGGACCCGAGGCCACCTACGTGATCTTCGACACGGGCACGAAGGCGGTTGAGATTCGAGGCGTCCCTTACGATGTGCAATCCACCGTCAAGGCACTGAAAAAATCGGGTCTGCCGGAGAGCTTTGCTGTCCGCCTGGAGCAGGGTGAGGAACTTGCCCTCAAAAGCAAGGAACTGACCTGCGTGTGCTGAAATCAGGGGTCCAATCCAGTCTCTTGCGCGGACTCGAGCAGTGGCTCTATTTCCTTGGGGTTGACGTAAGCTACCCCAAAAACAATTTGCTCCTGCAAAATGGCTTCATTAAGTACAAGCCATCGGGCACCCAAGGAAGCAGCCGCTATCGGCGTGTCTGGCGTGGGGCCCGGATTGAATTGCACAGTTTCTGTGTGGGAATATATCCGGAGCACGGGGACGGGTTCATCTTTATCCGCGCGCGCCACCAATGCTTTCTCTACACCGCGCTTCACCCGCCATCCCCTGGAATTTACCCTGAGAACGACTTGATTGCGGCGGAGAATGAAGAAACAATTGCCCGATTCCATGCTGCCGCGGTGCGTTTCCTTGACTGGCTCGCAGCTTACGAGAGCTGGGTGGATCGCGAGTGCGGCCCTGGCTACCGCACTGAGTGCTACCAGGCCTATCAAATGAAATGGCTGTCTCCTGTCCGTGGTCGTGCCTGGTTCCGTCGCTTTTGCTCCGAGCCGCGGGCTGTGGCGTCCGTGCGTCCTGTGGTGCCGGACATGGCGTTGCTGGAACCGACCGGAAATAAGGGCGTGGCACCCCATTTTCCCGCCACTGCGCGTCAGTGAAGCTGTCAACTACGATTTGCAGTCTTTACATGCCCCGTAGATGATCACCTCGTGCGAATTCATCGTGAATCCCGGAGGCAGGAGTTTCGTGAATCCGCCCGAACACCCATTGAGATCAAACATTTTGTGGCAGTCCTCACAAACGAAGAAGTGATGATGCTTGTGGCGATCCATTTCGTAGTGCGGGGGTACACCTGCCACGTCTATCTTGCGGACTTCGCCGGCTTCCACCAGGTGTTTGAGCGCGCGATAAACGGTGGCCAGCCCTAACCCGGGCGACTCAAAGGAAGCAGTCTCCAACAGTTCCTGTGCGGTGGCAGGTCTGCCGAAATCGTCCAGCACTTTTAAAATGGAGGCGCGTTGTTGGGTCTTGAGCTGCACTGTAAATCTGTTGCTGATTTTGTGTGAGAATCGATTCTCAATCAATGGTTGACGACACAATTCTGATGGATGACCATGTGGGAGATGACCATGATACGTTCCAAGAGATTTGACAAGCGGCGACTTAACGGAGGGACAGAAACGATTTCCTTTCACGGTCAGACGAACCTCACTGGTTCTGTCCGTTCAGTGATGGCGGTTCGTCGAAAAATCGGGTTTCTGCTACTGACACTCTTGTTTGGACTTTCATTGAACGGAGCGCTCCATGCCGACAAGGGAACGCCACCCGAGAAGATCAAAGTGCTGCTGGTCGACGGTCAAAACAACCATGACTGGCAGGGATGTTCTCCCGTGATGATGGACACCCTTGAGGTCACCGGCCGATTTACGGTTGAGCGTGTCACTGTGATGAAGGGTGAGGTTGCCGATTTCAATCCGGAGTTTACGAAATACGATGTCATTCTATCAAATTACAACGGGGAACCTTGGATGAGGGAGACGAGGGCGGCTTTCGTGAAGTACATTGAAGAGGGCGGTAGCTTGGTGGTTGTTCACGCCGCCGACAACTCCTTCCCCGAATGGAAGGAGTATAACGCCATGATTGGTCTCGGCGGTTGGGGAGGTCGGAACGAGAAGGATGGGCCCTACGTCTACTGGAAAGAGGGTGGGGTCTTCCGCGACCAATCGAAGGGGGAGGGAGGGTCTCACGGCCGGTCCTGGACTTACAAGGTGGTTGTTCGTGACAAGGAACATCCCATCACTCGGGGGTTGCCGAAGGAATTCCTTCAAGTGAAGGAGGAGCTCTACGACCGATTGCGTGGTCCTGCAGAAAACATGTCGATTCTTGCCACCGCGTTGGCCAAGGGCGGTTCCGAGCGCCACGAACCGGTGTTGATGACGATCGCATACGGTGAGGGACGGGTTTTCCATACCGTGATGGGACACGATCATCGGTCGATGCAAGGGGTCGCCTTTCAAGAGACGTTCATTCGCGGTACTGAATGGGCGGCGACTGGGAAAGTCACATTTCCGCCGGTGTCTCAGGAAACCCTTCCTGTCAATCGCGCGGTCTATCGACATCCTTTGGAGATCAAACTAGGCGACTAACAAGCGAAGGCCGGAAAGGGGAAGGTGATCTGTTGTGGAGGTGGGGTTCAGCGGTGTGTCAAAGACACTTCCATCAGCGCGGTTGAACCTTGCCGCTGGGAAGCGCCGAGCGTTGTATGCTGAAGATGGGATCTCCAGGTTCTCATGCAATGCAGATCTGAAGACGGTTGTGAATGCAATCGATTGTCAGCTATGGTGCTGACTCAAGGCCGTCTCCCGTGTGACGGACCATGAGGGCGCCCCGGCAGAGGGGTGAGGGCAACTTGTCGGAGGCGACGGTCTCGGGGACACCTGAGATCTAATTGATTTCGATGTGGCAACGAGATTTAAGACTGGCGACCGCAGCGGATGGTTTCCGTCCATGTCCTCGTTAACACGGCCAAAAGGATTACTGGTGTATGTCGAACCATGAGGTTACGGCATTGCCAGGTGCTTGAAAAAAATAAACTTGTTGCTTTATGCCGATATATGTTTACGAAACCATTCCTCCGAGTCCGTCGAGGAGACCAACCCGCTTCGAGATTCGACAGAAGATGAACGACGCGCCTTTGACGGAGCATCCGGAAACGGGTCAACCCGTGCGGAGGGTCATTTCGGGTGGAATTTCGGTTCCAGTCGGAAGGGGAGGGTCATCATCCGGAAGCGGTTGCTGCAACTCGGGTTCGTGCTGCAATTAACCGGTCGGAATCCGGAGCCTTAGGCGGTCTGCGGCAAGGGCAAGATGGACCACTGGTAAGACGAATCACACAAAACCATACGAAGGAGATAGAACCGAGATATGACTAAGAGCGACATTACAGCAAACTTTGACGAATGGAATAGCGCCCTGCAAACCGGAGATCCCAATCAGGTTGCGGCTCTCTATGAATCGAATGCGATCCTCCTTCCAACCGTCTCCAACAAGGTTCGCCACAATCATGAGGAGATTGCGGACTACTTTGTCCATTTCTTGGCCAAGGGTCCGGTAGGAAAAATCGACGAGTCCAACGTGCGCACGTTTGGTGATATAGCGATCAACTCCGGCGTCTATACCTTCACGTTCAAGGATGGAGCCACCGTGCAGGCTAGATTCACATACGTCTACCGGTGGAACGGTCAGCGTTGGCGGATTGTGGAACACCACTCCTCACAAATGCCAGAGTAAACGGGTAATTAATCTTTAAAGCGGAAGGCACGATGAATCACCTGAAACGGTGACTTCTTGTTGTTGTCTTGGCACGCGCGGGCAATGTTTCGTCTGGAGCTCCGGGGGTCTTTGGAACGGGATGGGTAGTCGTGATTCAACGGCAAGAATCTCGTCGGGTGGGAGATTCGGAGCGGCAAGGGCACAGAGCGCTTAGAGAGTGGCGTCATTGTCGGTAAAGCAACGAAAGGATGACCAAGCACCTTCCTCTGTACTCGGAATCTCGACGGCGAATTCGATCTCGAGTTTAAGGTCTAATGCGATGCCGGCTCGAATTCCGGATATCAGATCCGATCCACCTTGAGGGGCGATCGATTCGGGAGGATAGGAGGTCGGCTACAGATACGGAGAGGCCGTTGACGAACCCTCCCCAGAGACCGGAATCCGCGTAAGCACGATCGCGATGGCGGATGGTATCCCCACCGCATCGTCGCCAAGGGGCCAGTGATCGAAACCTGGATCAACGGCATGAAGATCACCAAGTTGGGTGACGAGCAGAGGGTGCATTCTATAGAGGCTCCCAAATCAATGGGTAGCGGCATCTCGTATGCCAAACCTATTCAGCGGAAGGAACATGGATTTAGAGGAAACTTGATCAACAATTAAATTGAAAGTAGGTCCGGCCTCATCCTGACGAATAACGAAGGAAGTCCCCACTCAGCTGCGCCGATTTCCGCTTTTCGCATTCCGCATTGTGCTTTAATCTGCCGCCATGTTAGAACAAACGAGACTAACCCTCGCCCACAGTGAGGCCACTGTAGTGGACGCTGCTTCGCGCATCTTTGCCGCCTATCAGGCGTCCAATCGGGTCGATGATTCCAACGAGGACGAGATGGTTGAAAGATCGATCAAATTAGCCATCAAAATGGCGAAACGAGTTGACAGTCTCGTGAAGGCCGAAG
>MDTE01066428.1_pt1 | contig 19023 bp, 19 predicted proteins | sample 811231 | NCBI WGS metagenome assembly MDTE01 (sample SAMN05326651, study PRJNA326480) | marine metagenome | isolation source: seawater | place: Indian Ocean: Red Sea | collected 2010 | reverse complement strand
TGCTTGAACTTCAAGGAAAGCCCCATCATCAACAACTTCACTGATTACATCTACTACATCGTATGGTTTGTTTGATTCTTCGGGAATAATAGAATCCAACTTGTCACATCTACGATTTGAAGGGTCTGAGGTTTTCTTAACAGGTGCTTTTTCTAAATTATTAGCAGGTAACATATCGCACAGGTCTCTAGCTAAGTTAATAGCGCTTTCATCATCTTCGGCAGTGAAATGAGATACTCCAGATCTACTTCCGTGAGTACTAGCACCCCCTAACTCTTCAAAAGAGACAACCTCATTTGTTACTGTTTTGATAACTTCGGGCCCAGTGATAAACATGTGAGCTGTTTGATCGACCATAATTACGAAATCTGTGATTGCCGGTGAATAAACTGCACCTCCTGCACATGGCCCCATAATAACTGAAATTTGTGGAACCACACCAGATGCTCTAACATTTCTGAAAAAGATTTCAGCATAACTTCCAAGTGACGCAACACCTTCCTGGATTCTGGCCCCTCCAGAATCATTTAGACCTATTACAGGCCTTCCAGTTTTCAAAGCCATATCTAGAATTTTACAAATTTTCAGTCCGTGCATCTCACCTAATGATCCTCCATATACAGTGAAATCTTGTGCGAAAGCAAAAACCTCGCGACCATTAATCATTCCATGTCCTGTCACAACACCATCTCCAGGTATGATATTTTTATCCATATCAAAATCTTTACACCGGTGTTCAACTAGTGCATCGATTTCTTGGAATGTGCCTTCGTCAAGTAACATTTCAAGCCGTTCTCGAGCTGTCATTTTACCACGATTATGCTGAGCATCAACCCTTGCTTGCCCTCCACCTGCTTCACTTTGGGCCTTTCGAACTCGCAGGTCTTTGAGTCTATCTTCGGTAGTAGGCATAGTCTTCGCCGAGTAATGCTATGCAAAAGACGCCCTTATTGCTTGCCTTTGAAAAAAGCATTAAATTTGCTTCTTATCTGTTAATTATTTATTGTAAACGCATGAAAAGAGTAATTTTTAGGGTTTTATTCTTAGGTAGAGAGTTCTTCGAAGATTTGATGGGCGAACCTTTGAGGATTGTTGTTGCCAAGCCGGGACTCGATGGTCATGACCGTGGTGCGAAGGTAGTTGCTAGAACACTTAGAGATGCAGGTCATGAAGTAATTTATACAGGTCTTAGAAGAACTGCTCAGCAGATAATTGACACGGTTAGAGATGAAGATGCGAGATTTTTAGGTCTCTCATCCCTATCTGGTGCACATAATCACTTGTTTCCTAGAGTTTGTGAACTATTGATTGAGCAAGGATTGGAAGATGTTATTGTTTTTGGGGGAGGAATAATTCCTTTTGAAGATCGTGAAGATTTGTATGCTTGTGGAATCAAAGCCATATTTGGACCTGGAACTCCAACTGCTGAAATCCTACAATTTATCGAACAAGCAACTGAGGTTAGTGATGCGGGCGTCGGGCAAAATGGTTCTTGGCGTTGGGATTCTTCTGCTTGAGGTGAAATTTTGAATTTAGAATTGTTAAATTCTGCAATAAATGGCAACCGTCGAGCAATGGCAAGAGTTCTAAGTTTATTAGAAAACAGAAACATAAACATAGATGATATCAAATCAAAATTCCCCAAATTATTTTCTAAACCAGATACTGAATCATGGTCTTCTATCGCAATAACAGGGGCTCCTGGAGTAGGAAAGTCCTGTCTGATAGACAAGATACTAATTGAGTGGTCAAAATTAGGAATAAGAACTGCGTTACTGGCGATTGATCCTTCTTCTCCCAGAACAGGTGGTGCATTACTCGGAGATAGAGTAAGAATTACCGCAATTGATAACGATGAATTTAAAGATTTAATTTACGTTCGTTCAATCGCAACACGTAAATCATCGGGTAGCGCACCATTAATTGTTTCAGATATGGTTGATTTTTTGATTGCGGTTGGATGGGAAAGGGTGATTATTGAAACTGTTGGCTCAGGTCAATCTGAAGTCAGATGTGCTGCTATTAGTGATAGAATAGTGGTTGTGGAAGGTCCTGCCAGAGGAGATGGAGTACAAGCAGAAAAAGCAGGGTTGCTAGAATTAGCAGATGCGGTAATTGTAAATAAATCAGATATTTCAGGTGCAACTCAGCATGCGAGTGAGATTGAAGAATCGTTCGAATTAGGAATTGGACAAACTCCCCCGGTGATTCTCACTTCGGCTCACACTGGGGATGGTATTGAAAGTGCATCGTCTCTGCTATTGGGTTTAGAAGACTCTGGGCGATCAAAAAGAGCAAAATGGCGAGAGAGACTTCTTGCTAAGCATGAACGGAAAATTTTAGAATCGAGTAAATTAGATGAAATACTCGAAAATTTATCGATAGGTTCAATTTCTATTGATGAAGCCTTAAATGTATTAGGTGGAAATTAGATGTCTGAGCAAGTCGAAATGACCAATCCTGTTGATTTATCCGTAGGAGGAATTTATGGGCATGTTTTCCGTCGACTTTTTCACATCTCAATGTTCCTTATTCCAGTAGTTTATTTCGAGTTTGGAGATTCATTCGCAGACATTGTAGGGCTAACATTACAGGAGGTTGTATCATCTGTAATCTTAATTGCGATTTTCGGAGAAGCCTTAAGATTAAAGTTTAGTTTCACAGTATTCGGTCAAAGAGAATATGAGGCAAATCAAGTATCAGCACTCGCTTGGGGAGGTCTAGCGGTTGGAATGGTTTTGTTGCTAGTACCAATTAAAGAATATGCGTACCCACTGATTTTATCGCTCGCTTTTGGCGATCCTTTCATGGGTGAACTAAGACGCAGAGGAGCGGAAACAAGAAAGGTGGTAATTTATTCAATTGTTTTTATATTCGCTATTTGGTTAGCATGCTGGTATTTTTTCTGCACGCCTTGGTGGTTAGCAATTGTTTTCGCACCAATTTGTGCTTTTGCAGAAATGCCTAGGTTGAGATACATTGATGATAATGCAACAATGCTTCTAATTCCACTAGCAGGAATTCTTATTCTAGAACCATTCATCGGTTTGATGTGATATTATTCAATATGTTAAAGTGGGTATTACTTTTCCAGTGAGTTGTGGGAGACATGGAAGAAGAGACTAATTATTCAGACCCGCCTCAAGGTGCTTACTACTTTGTATTTGCATTAACCATGATTTTACTCGGAGTGGCAATGTTCCAGTATCCATTGTGGTGATTTTTGTTTTAAATTCAATACTATTATTGAATAACAACTCCTCATAGCGTTAGTTATGTGCGGAATTGCAGGGATGTTTGGGAATCCTGATTCCTCAGTAGTACATCGAATGATTAAATTGATTCAACATAGAGGTCCTGATGGTCACAACTTCTGGGCAGACGAAAATATTTCACTTGGCCATTCTAGGCTGGCAATAGTTGATTTGAGTGGAAGTCAGCAACCCATGAAAGGTGTGAATGGGCAAATTTTAGTCGCTAACGGGGAGATTTACAATTATGAGAGATTACGTATGGAATCTAAAGGCTTGTGGAACACGAATGGAGACTCAGAATCAATCCTCGCTCTTCATTCTTCCGAAATATCAGGAAGTTTAACTTCTACTTCAGCTGCCAATCATGTTTCATGGATTTCTAAACTGAATGGAATGTACGGATTTGCTTTATGGGACACGAGGCGAAAAGAATTGATTTTAGCAAGAGATCCGATGGGTATTAAGCCTCTAGTGAGAACTATAGTAGATGGTAGTTTGCTATTTTCAAGTGAAATAAAAGCCTTAACAGGACATGAAGGGCACATCCCAAAAATTGACGAAACTGCTTTAGCAGTTAGATTAGCTTGGGAATATCCTTTAGATGGAACTACCTTGCTCAAGGATGTAACTCAAGTAAGGCCCGGAACAATTGAACTTTGGAAAATCGATGAATTGGGGAATGCATTTCTCCATTCAATTGCTAATTTTGAACGTCAAAAACTGAATCCAAGTGATTCTTGGAATCCCCAAACTGATGCAGAATATTTACTTGATACATTTGTGGAAGGTGTACAAGAGCGATTAATGTCCGACGTTCCGGTAGGTATCGTTCTATCTGGTGGCCTTGATTCATCGCTTGTAGCTGCTGTGGCTCATGAAGCAGCATATCGTGCAAACCAACCAGTTCCTGCATGCTGGACAGTTGCTGAGGATGAAGATAATCCTGACTGGAAAGCAGCAGAGGTTGTCGCATCGACTTTGGATTTGGAACATCATCAGTATGTATTGCCCAATGATAGTTTTGACTCGATACTACCTGATTTAGCATGGCATGGAGAAGATTTAGATGTTTCAGTGATGTTCTTTCAACCTCTATTTAAGAAAATGCGAGAGCGTGTAACTGTTGGTTTATGTGGGCAAGGTGCTGATGAACTTCATGCAGGATATCCAAGATATCGTAATTTAACCGCTCATAGTGATTTAGTTAGAAAAAGAATTGAAAGTATTGATTCCTCTGTGACTGTAGATTTGATTAATTCAAATCTTCCTGTTGGTGAAAATTGGTATTTGCAGAGTCATATGCCGGAGAATCACACCGGGTCACTGTCAGAGTTTTTACAGTTCGAATTAGAACACGGACAACTTAGTAATTTTCAATTAAGGTTGGTCGATAGGCATTCTATGGCGCATTCCTTGGAAGTTCGAGTCCCATTTCTTGGAAAATCACATCGACAAGCATCGAGTAGGCTACCAATGGAGTGGAGACTTCCGAGTGGCAAGGAAGAAAAAGCGGCCCTTAGGGCAGCAGCGGATTTAACAAAACTACCCAAAGAAATAGTTAGAAGGCCAAAACTTCCAGCTGGAACTGCAACTTCTCCATCCTTACTGAAGAATTTCCTTACTGAACTGAAGCCTAGAGCAGATGAAATTTGTAAAAAATATTCTAAATTTACTAAAGTTCTTCAAGGTCAGCCAGAAATAGCCATAGGACTAGGTTTGTTTGAAGCAATGCATATCTTAGATTTTGGACGTAGTAAAAAGACAGGTACTGTTACCGATTTACTTGATGAGGTGATATAATGAATTTGCATGATTTGACGTCTGTTGTTGAAGATAATCGACAGTTGATAACTGATTGGATGTCTCAGAAAAGAAAAGAAGTATCTATTCCTATTTATGGTAGTGTAGACATTAGAGATGCAGGATGGAAAATTGCAGTTGTAGATGCAAATCACTTTCCTGCAGGGTTTAACAATGTGGCTAGTGAAGATGAAAAGCATTTAGCAGCATTACTAAAAAATCATATTTCGAGGAGAGATAAAAATTGCAAATGGGTTCATCTTTACCCCGAAGCTCACACTCGTAATGCCGCTTATGCTGAAAATCTTAGAACTCTTCAAAGGTTGATAACCATGGCAGGATTTCGATGTACAATAGGATCGCCTGAGCTTGGAGGACATGGATCAGTTGTTGGTTTATCTGGTCCATTAAAACTAGATCACGTTGAATTGAAAGATTTCGATGGAGAACAGCAAATAGTTGTTGATGGGGAAAGACCCGATTTAATTCTTCTAAATAACGACTTAACCGAAGGAATTGTCCCTGGGCTTGGTACTTCTAGAGTTTCTCCTCCTCCACAGATGGGATGGCATGTTAGGAAAAAATCAAATCACTTCGAAGCACTTAATGGATACGTCGAGGAGATTTCGGAAATCCTTGGAATAGATCCTTGGTATTTGATGACAGATTGGTTCGTATCTAAAGACAAATGTCTAGATAAAGAAGCATGTAGAATTGAATTAGCGGCTGAAGTTGATGATTTTATAAAAAAGATTGATGACAGATATCGAAATTTAGGAATCGACAGAGAGCCAGTTGTTTTCATTAAGAATGACAGTGGAACATATGGGTTAGGAATTTTATCAGTAAAAAGTGGTAGTGAACTTCTCGCTTTATCCAACAGGAAAATGAAGAAATTAATGTACTCAAAGGGAGGGGTAGATGTTGAGAATTTCCTAATTCAAGAAGGAGTTCCTACTTGTTTGTACACTGAATCAAATGGTCCAGTTGAGCCAGTTGTGTACTTGGTTGATGGTCAAGCAGCATCATGGTTCTACCGCATAAATGAGAAGAAGAGCGATATTGAAAATTTAAACTCTCCTAGCGCAATTTTCCAAAGTTATTCTAACGTTGGTCACCTATACGGTAAAAATGCGCATGGCTGGCATGCCCTAGTTGCCGAATTATCTATGCTTGCAATGGGGAAGGAATTTTCAGAATATGAAAAAATTGAGTAGCGAATCAAAATTCTACTAAGCGGTGAGATATGTATGGGCAGAACATTACTGTACTCTCTAACAATTCTAATCGGCTTATGGTTTTCTGCCACTGCTTGTGGAGGATTATTGCCGGATAATTTTGCGGAATGGCCGGTTAATTTCTGGTGCTGGGGAGTTTTTGCATATATCTACAAAAATACTCATCAAAAAGAAAGAATCGAGATGATTACTGTCCTTGCTTTTGCCACTCCTATGGAATTATTTTTCAGCGAAGTTTGGAATATCTATGAATACCAAAGAGGATTAATGCCTCTATTTGTCCCAGCAGGCCATTATTTCTTATTTGATTTGGGCAGAATATTGGCTGAACGAATTAATCAGTCAATGGCTTTACCGATGCTACTTCCTTTCATCCCTATGGTTGGATATGGATTTTATCAGGGTAGTGATACCTCTGGATTAATTCTTCTTATTCTGGTTTTATTATTCACTAGATTCGGTCCCCAACCACGACTCTATGCAACTATGGCTTGGGCGGCCTTAGTCATGGAGTTAGTAGGCACACAACTCGAAAATTGGACATGGGCTAACGAGGTTCCGTGGACCGGTTTGACAGCTTGGAATCCACCACTTTTAGTGGGTGCTTTCTACTGTTTCGGTGACTTACTTGTAAATATGACAGTCGTTAGGTTTGAAGAGAAGGCCCCCGTCGGGGTGTCTGTATGACATCTGCGGACGAGCTAAAAAAGCGCCGTGAGGCAGAGGCTCTTCGAATTAGAGCATCTCTAAATCGTCAACGAGGAATTCAGCATGCATCAATTAAAGGTGGCGAAGATACCGTTGCCTTTGTCAACGAAACTCTATGCATTGGATGTGATCAATGCGATATTGTCTGTGACGATGATGCTATTGAGTTATACAAGGTTCCAATGCGAAGCCCACTAATGAATGTCGAATCAAATCGTAAGGCTAAGATTATTCGAGATGCTTGCACTGGCTGCAGATTGTGTGTACTTGCATGCCCTACAGATGCGATAAGTATGATAGATAGGTGAAAAATATGTCAAAAGATACAAAATCAGATGCTCAACGCTTTGGTGGAGAGTTTGGACCTTTTAGAAAGGGAGACACTACTGGAGTATCACTTTCCACATTCAAGAGCTTAGTCTGGATCTCCAATATTGGTGGCCTTATTCTAGTTGTACTAGCGTTAGAAATGCTATTTGTCAGGCAAATGTTTGGCTGGGGATTGTTGGCACTTTTAGGTGGCGTAGCAATCGCCTTATTCCCTTCCAACTATGAGATAGTTGGAATGAATGATGAGAAATAATCAAGCTTCAGATTCAACAACACTCAAAGTTTCTGAACCGATTGCTGCTTTCTTTTCATTAACTTGCTTTGCAAGGAAAGAAACAACATCAAGAATTTCAATATCGGCATATCTTTCATCTCCTTCAAACTTCAAGCACTCAAAGTGAGATACACACTTAGGGCATGATGTTAACATTGTATCTGCGCCTGTATCTCTAATTTCCTCCATGCGAGCGACTCTCAGTGCACGTGCATTTTCGTTACATGACATCATGCTTGAGACACCACAACACATAGCATCTTCACCACTGTGTTCCATTTCTACAAGATTGACGTTTTCTACGCCATCGATTAGTTCTCTTGGCTCTTCATAGATCCCCATCTGTCTTCCTAATCTACACGGGTCATGGTAGGTTACAGTGGTTTCTTCATTGGCTCTCAAATTCATATCAAATCCACTTTCTATTAGGAATTCAGTAGTATGCATCACTTTTACATCTTCGAGTTCATAATCTCTAGCAAAGGTTCTGAAACATTCAGCACATGAGGAAACGAGGGTATCAATTCCAGATTGCTTTATTTTCTTCTGGTTGTATGCCTTTAGTTTTTCAAAGACTTCAGTTAGACCTTGCCATTTTTGGTCGTGACCACAACATTTCAAGAAGTCTCTACCTAGATAAGAAACATCAATTTCCATTTCATCAAATAATGTAAATGCTGCAGTTGTTGAATCTCCCAAATTCATTTCACCTTCATTAACGTGTGAGAAAACCATTTCTTGGTCCAAATAATCTACACATCCAGGGTAATAACCGATATTTGAGGAAATTGGATAATCCTCTACAGAGATGAAATCTTCGTCCGCTTCTTCTTCTGCTTCAGCAGAAAGAACTGCTTGTAATACAGTGTGTGGGATTTCAGCTTGTGGTCCACCAACAATTAAACCTCTTCTAATATCGACATATGAGTCATAGTCAACAAGTTGAGGGCAGGCATTGGTACAAGCAGTACAAGTAAGACATGAGTATAGCGGTACACCATCATCTTCATTATTCCATGAGTTATAGATGATATTCAGCTTATCTCCGCCGTTGAATAGTCTAACTGGACAAGCATCATCACAAAGATCACATCCGTAACACTTGTTCATTTCGAACTCATATCCACGAGCCATAGATCTTAGAAGAACAAATACCATTGCTCCAAATGTCAAACAAGGAATAAACATAGCATAGGTTAGTTTTGCATCGAGGCTTAGTGGGTTTGTGTGGTAGGTTGGATTTTCAATTATGTTAAATTGACCTGCTCCAAGTGCCATTTCAGATGCATTGCTAAGATTGACAGTCATTCCAGCAATTGCTTTAGGAGCATCATTATCCCAAACCAACAGTGGTTGGAAAGAAGCAATTGAGAAGGAGACTTCTTTAGCCATAGTATCATTAAGTGCTAAAGGACCAGTTATTTCGACATCGAATTGATAGTCGTAAGTTCCAAGAGGCAAGTCTAATGAATCTCCAGCACAGTTAGAAAATTGTGATACGACATTACCTCTTGAATCAGTAATGACCATGTTACTAGAAAACATGGTATCGGTTTTGACGTCATTTATCTTTCTCTCTTCAGCACGGTGTTCACATTCAACATCAGTGGTAAACTTCTCTATAGTTTCATGATGACCATCAGGGAAATTTACTGGATCCTCAGTAATTTCAAAACTACCAGAAGCTTGCCAAGAATTAGTAGAGGTAAGAATTGTAGATGCCGCAGCAGCGTTAATTCCATTAGAAGCATCTTGATGACCATTTGAGTCGGCGAAGTCAATAATTACCTCTCTTCCGGGTTGGTAAATTCCCCAATCTAACCAAGCAGTAGTAGGTACTATTCCAGTTTCAGTCCAGTCAAAACGATCAGTAAATTCGTTGGTTGCATGAACGTGAACATCCGTGGGTTGAGTCCTCATAGATTCGAGTTCATCATAATCTTTGATTGTAAGAAGACCTTTAGCATCCCAGAAACCTTTGTCATAAACATCCCATGTAGCAACGCTGGCAGCGGTGGATAGAATCAATGCTCCAACAATTATTTGTTTAGCATGTCTTGGTGTAAAGTTTGAGCCCCATGCTTTAGACAGAATACCTCTAGCAATAAAGTAAATACAAATCCATAACAACACTCCGGTCATTACCCAAGGAATGGCATTAAAAGCCTCTGCAAGCCAAGGTTCACGGGTTCCACAGAGTAGGTCGCCATGACTATCTAACTTACAATAATCAGACCGATTTTTATGGTATAATTCAAGGAAAATATTAATCGAAAATACAGAAATAAACCATATGTGCGCAAGATAAACTGCTCCAGCTGAAGCAAACCATGGGTCCTCAACAGGTCTCTTTTCCCTACCTCCCAAGAATGGTGGGAGAATTAGAATACCAACAGGAATTCCTGTAAGAGCAGCGCCCCACCAAGCAGCATTCCAAGGGAATACAGGTTGGCCAACGATTTCTCCAACAAATCCAGTTGGAACTAAGAATTGAGGTAGATATTCACCCCATCTCAAATATCCATAAGAAAATAGAACATACCAATCAGGGAAAACGAAACCTGCTTGCGCATAAGGATCTGCAGCACCGTGGAGAGGCGGAGGAATAAGCCAAGCATAATACAACAGTACCGCTGCCATAAAGGCGAAAATCAACAAGTCTCTTAGAACTTCATGAGGCCAAAATCCATGCCCTAGACGAGTTCTTTTTCTCTTTTCACCAACCGACTGGAGTTTTTCTTTTTCTTCCATATAGGAAGAAGCGACACGACCTAGATTCTCTACTATACCCATATTTTTACCTCCTTAATCAATGTGGCTCCGCAATTCCTTGTACCCAAACAATGAACAAGTGGACAATAATCAAACCCGTAACTATTACAGGCAAAATGAATACGTGTATGAAATACATTCTTGTAACGGTTCTTTCGGTTAACGCAGAACCGCCGAATAGAAGAGTTGCGATATACTTGCCAATTAGTGGACTGGAGTTTGCTAAGTTGATTCCAATTACAGCAGCACCATATGCTAATGAATCCCAAGGCAATAGGTATCCTGAGTAACCAAATACAATAGTGAGGGCCATCAATGCTACACCGATAAGCCAGTTAAGTTCACGAGGATTTCTGTATGCTCCGGTGAAATAGACTCTACACATGTGCAGAAATACGCTAGCAACCATAAAGTGAGTGCCCCAATGATGAACAGCTCTAATGATGTATCCAAATGGTAGTTCAGTCATTATGTATTGCATGCTCAGATAAGCCGGTGAAGGAATACCTTCACCTCCTGGAACATAGTAAATCCCTAGAACAGTACCAGTGATGACCAGTATAATGAATGAAAGGAATGAAATACCGCCAAGGCAGTACAACGGGTACCAGTACCATATTATTCTAAGCTTATACTTCTCAGCGTGAGTAAGTGGCATTTGTCTGTGCATGTTGTAGTAAGCACCTTTCGACATATTCCAGTAATCTTGAATTCTGAAGCGAGTATCTAGCCAAGAAAATACCCACAAGAAAGACCTTTCAGCAAATCCCATTTTACCACTTGACTCAACAGCACGAAGAATTTCTCTTCTTGGCATTTCTTCATTCTCTTTTCTCAATGTAAATGCAATAAGAACAATTACGAAGGCGATGAAAAACCATAAAATCCAAAACATTGTTGTCATTTCTTCACCTCAATCACAATATGTGTACCAATCAATGTAGTCGGTAATACCTTCAATCAAATCGCCGTTAAGTTGTACAGGTATCAAGGGCAAACCTACAGGAGCAGGGCCGCCAGATCTTCGAATTCCAGCATAATTGAACGTAGCTCCAGAAGAACGATTTCTATTGGAGTTCATTTCTAGTGCGGTAGGGTCGAATCTAGAAGAGTGACAGATACAGAATAGTTTGGTGCCGCCACCATCACCGCCTCCGGGAGTCCAAGAATCATCTGTGTAAGAGTTAGAAACCAACTGCCAACCAGGAATACAACACAAGTGTGTACATCGGCCAAAAATCATAACAAGATTATCTGAAGGGAATATTCTCGGGTCGGAATCGCTTAAGTCTTCAAAATGGCCGATTCTCTTTCCTGTCTCGTCATAGCCTTCCATGAATTGGAATCTTGCTTTACCATTAAATTCAGGTGTTCCAGCATACTTAGTGTGATCGACGTAAGTAACAATCACAGGAACACCATTCCAAATTCCCGCTGCTCCAGCGGTACCTGTACTTGATTTGGCAGCCTCATCAACAAAATCTGTTCGTGTCATAGGTTGCTCATGTTTAGCACCATACCAGGCTTCATCCTCACGTCCTTTTGCCCAAAATACAACTCCCAAATCCCCAGAAGCTCCTCCACCAGGCGGCAACAATATTGCTGAAAATCCAAGCACTCCTAAAGAAGCAGCAAGAACGCCTGTAGCGGTGTTAAATCCGTATCTTAGGAATTGACGCCTGTTGATAGTTTTCCCTTCATTACTGCCAAGATTGGAACCTTGAGGGCTTGGAGCCGGCTTTAATTCATACTCTCTTGACATAATATTCACCACTTGTACTCCTTCCAGTCTTTCTGGTGTTCAGGAACGAATTTGTTGATTGCATGTTTAACAATAATTGTGTCAGGCAGGATATATTTTAGATATACTAGTCCCATCAATATCAGAGTAGTAATTCCCATTGCTAAATGGAATGAAAGTTGTCTTTGGTCCCAGTCTTTGGCCAAGCCATAAATTAGAGAGAAAAACCAGTAACAAGCCCAGAAAATACCCCAGACAAAGAAGAACATAGTAAGATATGAACCACCAGATGGTGCTAAAGTTGCACTAACTACGGTGCCCATTTCAGCGGGCTCAAAAACACCTTTTTCGATTGCAGATTCAAGTTGTTCTTCGGTAAGTGTTGCATCTTCCAAAGCGAGCCTTGCGTCTTCAACGGTAACTTTGCCTTTAGCAACGTCACGAAGTAAATTAGTAATCATATCGTCCATCATTGATCACCTCTTCTTCTAATCTTATATCTCAATCTAAGTTGATTGCTGCGCCCCTTGTATGAGGTAGAGAAGCTGTAACGCAGCATTAGACCGGCGAATAGAATCACAGCAAGAACTGCGCCGAATCCGAGCAAGCCCAAAATGTGGGCTCTAAATTCAGCACCCATGTGTTTTAGATCTACACCGGTTTCTTGAGGTTCTGGAGGACTTACATTTCCGTCACCAGCAAATAGAGTTCTCTTTCCAAGGGCAGCTGTATTTTCATCGCCCTCTTTGACAGAGAACAGGAGTTGGTTCCATTTATCAGCCTCTCCAGGCCCTTGGTCTCCATTTACTGAATTACCAGTAATCCAGAAATTTACATCTCCTAAAGACTCTTCAGGTGCTTTCCAAGTTAATGTCCAAGCTCTGTCTGAAACACTTACGCTTGCTTCGGTGTGCGTTAGAGTAGTAACGTCATTTTCCCAGTTTTGCAAATTTTCTCCTGAAAGCTCCCCTGAACTGACTCTCATGGCAAAACCGGCAGTGTAAGAGGAAGAAACCGGTGGGCCGCCAATAACTTGTAGAGTCATATCATATGATTCACCGGGAACCCAAGCATAAGGAACGTCATCTAAAATAATTTGAACGGTGTTGTCAGCCAAAGCGTTGTGACACAGACAACCTTCCTTAGCGACATCGGTGATTGTACTTCCATCCTGTGAGTTAATTTGTTCGCCCCCAATGCCAAGGTGAGATGATGAAACAAGTGCAGGGGCAAGCAGAAAAATCGATAAAGTCAACACCAACACGTAACGTATTGAAAATGGCTTGCGCAACATTGAGACACCCAAGTAATCTTTCCACTCGTATGAACTCTTTAAACATTGTCGACATAAGAGACAAAATTCTTTCGCAGTACTGCGTTTTTTATTTCAAAAAAAGAATGTTTATAAGGGTCAAAAAACCGGCTCATTCTGCAGAAAAAATTGTACCCTTTGGATGGTTTGAAAAGTGATGTCTTAGTGGCTAATTTGAGCCTGATGTCTACCCCATTTGAGAACACATATGATTTATCCTCAGAGCAACTAGAAAATTTGGATTTAGCAGAAGATATGATGATTAGAAATGATTTAGGCGCAGCAGAGCGTTTATTGCTTAAAATGCTCGATGAAGATGAGGAATGTATTCCAGTTCTATCCAATCTTGGACACTTATATGGAAGGCATCTTTCAGAGTTTGAAACTGCAGTAAAATATTACAATCTAGTTCTTGAATTGGAACCAGATAACGCATGGGCAAGAGATGCAAGGCGCAGATATCTTCGATATATTGAATAATTTCAATACTAAAGTTCATTGATGTTCTCCTTAAGCATAGATTCGATGGAGTCATCAAGTATCCTTATTGCTGGAGTCGGCAGTTTGGGTTGCTCATGGGCTAAAGGTGCCTGGTCACGTTCCGGGGGTGGCTCTGATATTCTATTAGTCGATGCGGATGATTCAAGTTTTGCAAATTGCCCGGAAGCTAGAATTTTGCGGTTAGGCACTGCTGTAGACAAATTAGGTTGTGCTGCATTACCTCCCCTCGCTGAGCAAAGAATGCGAAGTATGTCGACAATTGTACGGAATTTGCTAGAACCGGTCGAATTAGTACTTTTGTTGACAGGTCTTGGAGGTGGGACAGGAACAGGGGCGGCTCATGAATTTGCTCGTCAAGCTCGCCAATCAGGAGCAATAGTAATCTCTGTTGCTGCATTGCCATTTGATATTCAAGATACTCGAAGAAAGATCGCTGATGAAGGTCTAGAAAGGCTGCAGAAGGTAGCGCATGTTACTGTTCGCTTATCTCTGGAAAGATTAGTTAGACAAGCTCGTGAAAAGGGCAGAAACTGGCAAATGGGTGCTGAATGGGTGGAAGATTTAGTGGATGGTTTGGTAAGAACTCTGCTCAGAATGGGATTGATAAATTTAGACTTAATGGATCTTAGAGCAATAGTTGAACAACAGGGTAATTCTACCTTGCTGGTGGGAGTTGGAAATCCAAATGACCCCAAAGAGATTCTTAAATCTGCTATGATGGCTCCTCTGGCTGCGTTGGACGTAGGTGGAGCAAAAGGTTGTCTCATCCAAATTGAAGGTGGCCTAGGGATGACACTGAGCCAAGTTGATTCTGTTGCCCAGTTATTCACTGAAGCATTGGATAAAGATGCGCAGGTAATACTCGGGGCGAGGGTTAGTGAGGATTTAGGTAATACGATGAGGGTTGTAACACTACTTTCAGGAATAGAGTGAGTTTAATCCATTTCTACAGCATCATTTTCCCATTCAACGTCTTCACTAATTGTTTTTCCTTCTGAAATTTTATCCCAATCAACATCTTCATCACCTTGCCAGTCTTCAGTCGATTCTTGATTTACATCGCTCAACAGTTCGCTTTTATTTTTCTCGTTTTGATAAATAGAAACTTTTGGTGTACTAGTATCGCTTTTTTCAACCAATCTCTTGACCATTATCTTGTCGTCGTGCGTGGACAAAACATTTAGTAAAACTCTGCGGTAAACATAGATTACAGTCAATATAACGATTAAATGGCCCAGAGTCATGACAGTGGTGATATCATCAAACACATTAGTAAGCATAGCGACGCTACCTGCGTATGCATATCCAAAAGCGAGTCCCCATGATAAGGAATTTTCTTCATTTAGCAGTTTAAATTTGGTAGCATAGCCTTTGGAAGTAAGTGACCAGATAGCCATAAAAACTGTAAAAATCATTAACAAAATTTCTTCAATAAAAATTTCTATAGTATTTGGTGACATGAAGTTTTGTCTCCAAACAGTAAGTATGTGCCATGATAAGAAAAGATGACAGATTAAAGTCCAACGATTAGAAAATGAATCTAAGGATTTGTTATGATTTCCTAAGTTCCTTGTTTTCCATGTCCAAGCGGTTGTAGATGAAAATGTAATAATTACTAATCCGAGATAAACCCAGTTATCTATAAAAATATCAGAAATTGCCGAAGATGGCTTTTTGGCAAATTGGAAAATCCCAACAGTCAAAATCGAAAAAAGTAGTAAAATTGAACCGTTAACAGCAGTAGAAGACTTTACAGTTGGAATTCTTCCTTCATCTTTGGTTCTTTTTGCTGAAATTGAAGAAGCCCAAGTACTAAATGATAGTCCTTGGACAATTGCCCATACTACAAATAGAGATCCAAGTATTAGAGGTATAAGTTCGTAAACCTGGGGGATTATTCCGTTTTCCCCAAAAATAGTGAACGTAACAATCATAAAAAATAATGCTAGCGATATCGGGAAAATACAGATCTTGAATTTTTTGATAAATTTAAAAAAATGGTTATCCAAATTTTCTTCGGAAACACTTGTCGAGATAGTCCATGCTTTAATTCGTTCATTTTTTGAACCAATTGCAGTGATACAATATCCAAAACTTAGTCCAATGAAGGCTACTGCAGAGAAGTTTGTCAACGAATCAGCGCTTGAGGTGATGTAAAGTAATATCGATAGAAATGAAATTAGAACAATATGAGGCATAGTTTTAGGTGAAAGTAAGGTTTTGAATAGATTCCAAAGCGAGGTTTCCGTAGTCTTTAATAATTCAAGTTCTTCATTTGTATACTGAATATTTTCCGAGTCTTCAGTCACAATCGTTACCCCCTAAATTTATCCAATAGAGACTATGTTTTGACTTTATTCAAAGAAATGTATTCAACTAGTAGTTTATGCGAACATTATGGCCAAACGACTTTCTAAAGCCCTAAGAGGTAAAAGAAGGTGGTTCGGTATCGTGGTTGATTCAAGATTTGAAACACGTTTAGATTTGGAAAAAAGAATTGATTTGATATCTCAACTAATCGATTCCACTAAGAAATTGCGATTAATGGATTTTTACAATTCAAACCACAAACATTCATCGAATTTGGAAATCAGTGACTTTGATGATTTTAATTTTCAGCCTTATGGTTTAGCAATTGTCGAGGTTCCACTAGAATCGTCTGCAAAATTTAGAGAGGTTGTTTCAAGTGATTCAAAAGAAGACTTAGGGGTTATCAGCTTAACTAGTAGCGGAAAAATTAAGTTGGTTAGAATGAGATTTAATCTACCCAAACCAAAGCGAAAAAAATAGGTTACATTCATTTGTTTAATACAGCAGGGATTGGTATGGCAGGAGGAGGGTCAGCCCAAGCAATGAAGATTAGTGATGTCTTTATCGTGGTTGGAATCTCAATATTAGTTGCCGGATTTATCATGCACGCATGGGTAAGCTCAGAAGCATATGAGTTCGAAGGAGAAGACCCCGAAACTGTGGAGAAGAGTTTCGTTTTGTTCAAAAATGATAAATTAGATCTTGAAGTTACGATACCTTCAGAGCATTCAGTTACCGTAATAATTTCCAAAGAAGGAGTGTCGACTGAACTAGAACCAATTTCAGAATCATTGAGTGATGTTTTAGAGATAGATTCAACATTTTACAAGTTTACTGCCGACTCAAGTGGCGAATATATGATGTTCATTGAATTTGAACCAAACAATGGAAATGCTAGTTTTTCAATGGGGGAAATTTTTGTCGATGTCCAGAGGAATTTATTTATTGATTTCTTACCCTATCCGATTGGAGCAATATCACTGGCATTTGGAATTCATAAGAGGAAAGAAGAGAATTCCAGTGAAGTAATCGATGCTGAAATTGATTAATTTTTCCAGTTAATAGATTCTGAGTCATCGACTTTGAATGTTTCACTATTCCGGTCTGAAATTTCTATTGAACCGTCCTCAAATATCCTAGAAAATTCAACTTGTTTATTTCTATAGAAAATAGCGCTGAATTCATGAAAAGTTTTTTTCATTTCAGAATTAATTCTGTTTTCGATGTTGGAGAATTTTATGTCGGGCAAGACGTCAATTTTCTCAAAGTTCGAAGAGATGGCTGCATTCAAAACCGTCAATATTTTGTCGAAAGATATTCTATCGGAATAATGTTTTAAAAATCCTACAGGAATCTCGAAATTATTTTTGTATTCTCCTGAGAGGTTGATACCAATGCCGGCAATAATCAAGTTATTACCTCCGGAAGATTTTGATTCGATGAGTATGCCGCTGACCTTTCTCCATTTACTATCATATGATATCAATATATCATTTGGCCACTTAAGCAATATGTCCTCCTCTTTTTGTGTTATGCATTTAATCGTATCAATCACAGATAATCCGGCTAATATTTGTATCAATCCCGGGCTTAAGTTTGGTATTGAATTGAATAGTACCCACGAACAAGCGAACGATTCCTGATAATCGATCCACTGCCTGTTACGCCGTCCATGCCCACTCTTCTGATTCTTAGTATACACTGAACTACCTTCTGGCAGATTTGATTTAAGCAGAAATGAGTTGGTAGAATCTACGGATTCGAGGGGAATTTTTTGACCCGTTGAATATGGATTCCAAACCGCAACTACGCGAAGTTCTTCATCGTCTTGAAATTTAACTCTGGTCATCTCTCTTGTTGCAAGGCCAAGTGAATAAGATTCAAATCTATAGTTAGAGAATTCGTTTTGACTGGAGACAACAAAAAGTGCAAGCCCGTTATCCGACAATAAACCGTCTGAGATTATTTTCAGCGTTCGATTGAGTAAGCCGTTTTCGTCGGTGTCAATCAGTCCAGCTTCTTCTAAAGGTCCGAGGGTTTGGTCAATCTTATCTTCGTCCAGTTTTAGGTAGGGAAGATTCCAGAAAATTAAATCAAATTTTGAGTCTCCTGTCCACTGCGAAATTTCCCCATCGGCCTTTGGACTTGGACCGCCTTCGAACACATTCATTAGCATTTTATTTTCCTTTGCTAAGCCTCTAGTGCAGGCTACTGCAAATGGATTAATATCGCAAGCGGTAACTTCCCATCCTTGCCTGTGAGCTAATGCGGAAAGAACCCCTGAACCACAACCAATCTCTAGACATTTTCTCTTTTTTCCTGGTCCGAGTCTGAGAAGTGCTTTGGCTAAGAGGTCGGTATCTTCTCTAGGTGGATAAACTGTTGGTGGAATATTCAAATGGAAAATCTCTCCGGTAGGGGATTGCCAAGCCTTAGTCGATGATTGGCGATTGATTAATTCAATCTCATCTTCGGCTTGTTTGGATCCGAAAACTGGTGATTCGGGCATCCTAATCGCTAGAGGGATTGTTCCGAAGGTTTTATTCATTATCCTTAGCTCCAGAAATCACGCACAGGCCAAATTGCAGGTTTTTAGGCGATTTTTTCGCTCGTGTTGCGCGTTCCGCCCTAGCGGGACTGGGTGATACTAAGCGTAACATATATGAACAGTTGGCAAGTCGGCATGAAGGCCCAAGTTGCTATGTTGGGCCTGTAGCTCAGTCAGGTAGAGCATCCGGCTTTTAACCGGACGGTCGCGGGTTCGAACCCCGTCGGGCCCGCCT
>MDTE01113047.1_pt1 | contig 19024 bp, 14 predicted proteins | sample 811231 | NCBI WGS metagenome assembly MDTE01 (sample SAMN05326651, study PRJNA326480) | marine metagenome | isolation source: seawater | place: Indian Ocean: Red Sea | collected 2010 | reverse complement strand
GATTTCCTTTGGCTTGGGGGCAGCCTGAAAAAAAGGCTGCTTTTGCAGAATTAGGATTTGATCCAGACAATCCGAAAGTGAAAGCTGAGATTAGTCGAATAATTACTCGCGGTCCGAATTCTAGGCCTAGTGGGAATACGCAATCTGCTTCAGATAATTTTGATCAGCTTGCTCTTGGTTATAGTGAGGATATCATTGGAATTGATGAGGAGGTAGTGAGTATAGAATCTATAGCTTCTACTGAGCCGGAATTAAATCAGGAGAAGATTTCTACAGATGGGGAGGTAGCTGAAGAAACTGTGGGTTTTGGACCATTATTTTGGACAGTAATTTTGGTAATAATTGTGACTCTTGGTGGTGGTGGTTTAGTTTTGTTGCGGAATAAAAACTAAGTATGCAGCTTTGGGTTCAAATTATTTGTGAAATTGGTTTCCGAAAACTAAATGCCTTGTTTTCGCTGTTGGGCCTAACGCTTGCTGTGATCACAGTAGTGGCCTCTCAGCTCATTGCTGTATCTGATGAGCGTGAAACACGTCGTGTTACTCGAGATATGGGCTTTAATCTTCGGTTGATTCCAGCTGAGACTGATTTAGGTCAGTTTTATCGAGATGGATTTTCAAGGTATGCGATGGATGTTTCGACACTTGATCGCTTGGCGACGCAGTTAACCAATAATGTTTCATTTAACCATCTTGTTGGATCACTGCGACGAGACTACACTGTTAATGATCAAGGTGTTCTTCTTGTCGGTTTATCGAAAACATATGTTGCTCCTGGTCAGGGTAAAAAGCCTATGGGTTTTGTTATCAAAACGAATACGATTCATATTGGTTCTGAAATTGCACGTTCACAGAAAAAAAATAAGGGTGATACAATGCAAGTTGGCATGAAGCGGTTTATAATTGCAAATGATCCTATTGAGACCGGAACTTCTGATGATATAACTATTTTTGCTCGGCTTGGAGATGTTCAGTCTATTCTGGGATTGAATGGAAAGATCAATGAAATTGAGGCGATTGACTGTCTCTGTCTCACCGCCGATGAGGATCCTTTGACAATCCTCCGAAGGGAAATCAGTGGCATTTTGCCAGATGTTCAGGTTGTGCATAAACAAAAATTGGCTGATGCCCGCGCTAAGCAGAGGCAGACTCGTGAGAAGGTGAATGCTGTGGTTTTACCGTCAGTATTGTTGGCTGGTGCGGTATGGGTGGCATTACTTGCTGTGTTCAATGTTCGTGATAGGCGTCAGGAGATTGGTATTCTACGTGCTCTTGGTAAGAGTGGATGGCGTATTGCTGGGCTTTTTCTTGGTAAGGCTTTTTTGCTTGGTTTTGTGGCTGCTGTAATAGGCGTGGTGCTTGGAATGTGGGCGGTCATGGAGTTTGGACCTTCGTTGTTTCCTGTGACCAAGAAGGCGATACAGATTAATCCCTCGCTTGCATTTCAGATGATTATTGCAACGCCGTTATTTGCGGCTTTCTCAAGTTTTATTCCAGCGATGCTTGCGGTATCGCATGACCCGGCGGAAACATTGAGGGACGATTAATTATGATACACTGCGACGAGGTTACGAAGACATTTTACAAGAATGGTTCTGAGGTCTTAAGTCTTGATCGATTTACGGCTGATATTCGTAGTGGTGAATTTATTACTGTCCGTGGTCCAAGTGGATCTGGAAAAACTACTCTATTACTTACTCTTGGTGGTATGCAGCGGCCCAGCTCAGGTAAGGTGCATTTTAATAAACATGATTTGTACGCACTCTCACCGAAGGAACGAGCCAGTTTACGTTCGGCCCAAATTGGTTTTGTGTTTCAGATGTTTTATCTTGTGCCTTATCTGGATTTGCTTGGCAACGTCTTGATTGCTGCTCCTGGTAAGCCTGATAAAATGCTGCGGCAGAGGGCTGTTGATTTACTTGAGCAATTTGGTTTATCTCAGCGTATGGCTCATCGGCCAGATGAGTTGAGTGCAGGTGAGCGACAGCGTCTTGCTGTGGCTCGAGCTCTCCTGAATAGACCCAAGATACTGCTTGCTGACGAGCCCACTGGAAATCTTGATCCAGATAATGCAAGTGGAGTTATTGAGCATTTTGTTAAGTTTCACCAATCTGGAGGTACTGTTGTATTGGTGACTCATGGTACTTCAGCTGATACCTTTGCAAATCGTATTATGCGTCTTGATCAAGGCCGGCTGATTGAGGGCTGAATGGTTGTTTGCTAGAAATTCGACTGATAGTTTTCTTTTTTATGGAGACCGTGTTAGCAGCGCTGATTGGAGTAGCTTTAAGTGCAACCTGCGGATTTCGCGTGTTTGTACCACTGCTAGCTGTTTGTTTGGCTACTCGTGCTGAGGGAGCTGACAGTGAGCCTTTGGTTCAGTTAGCTGACAATTTCAATTGGCTGGCAAGTGAACCGGCCCTTGTAGTGTTTCTAGTTGCAGCGATATTCGAAATTGTTGGCTACTATCTTCCCATCGTTGATAACTTTTTGGATGCTGTAGCGACTCCTGCTGCAGTAGTGGCTGGGACACTCATAACAGCGGCGTTTCTTGTTGATGTTGAACCATGGTTGCAATGGGTGCTAGGCCTTATTGCTGGAGGAGGTGCGGCTGGTGCAGTGCAGTCATCCACAGTTGTAGTTCGCGCTGCATCAACGGTAACTACTGGTGGGCTAGGCAATCCAATAGTTGCATCGGTTGAAACCGGTTATTCTTTTTTAGGATCCTTCTTGGCGGTATTGGTCGCGCCGGTTGCACTAGTGATATTACTATTGTCAGTTATTTTTGTTTTTTGTTTATGGATACGTCGGCGCAGGTCAGCTGAAGTTCACGCTAGAAGATGATTCGTAATATTTTAATATTAGCGTTTCTTGCCTCTAATGGGTTTGCGATAGAGCCATCGGATCATTGGGCTTTTAAGCCTGTTAAACTTCCTGTTCCCCCCAATCTTGATTCTGATTGGCCAAATAAAAATATAGATAGGTTTATTTTAGCTAAGCTAATTGAAAATGGGATGCAACCTGCCAGTCGTGCTGATCGTAGAACATTGATTCGTCGTTTGTCTCTTGATCTTGCTGGGCTTCCGCCTGCGCCTGATAAGGTTAAATTATTTGTTAATAATAATTCACCTAATGCTTATCGAGATCTTGTGGATCAGTTCTTGTCTTCACCTAGATTTGGTGAGCGTTGGGCTAGGCATTGGTTAGATGTTGCTCGTTATGCTGATACTAAAGGGTATCTTGCTGGTAATCAGGCACGGCTTTTTACTCACTCTTATACTTATAGGGATTATGTAATAGATGCTTTCAATAAGGACCTGCCTTATGATCGTTTTATAATTGAGCAATTGGCAGCAGATAAACTTGATATAGTTGATGATAAACAATCATTGGCTGCCATGGGTTTTCTCACGTTGGGCCGTCGTTTTTTGAATAATCCACACGATATTATTGATGATCGTATTGACGTTGTGACTCGTGGTTTGATGGGGTTGACTGTGAGTTGCGCGCGTTGTCATGACCATAAATATGATCCTGTGCCTTCAGCTGATTATTATTCTTTGTACGGAGTTTTTGCTAGTAGTCATGAGCCAAAAGAAAAACCCTTCATAAGTGAATCTAGTGATCCTATTAAGCGTGCTTCATTTCAAAAAGAATTAAAACGTCGTGAGAATAATTTGAAGAGTTATGAAAAGGCTCAGTACGATAGAATTCGTCAACAAGTAAAGAAGCAGACAGGTGATTATATATGGGCAGCACATCGAGCCACTAAAATTGAGGCAGGTAAAATTGATGAACTTGCTCGCAAGTCTAAACTTGACCCGGATGTAACCCGTCGATGGATGAATTATTTATCTGAACGACGAAAGGCGAATGATATTATTTTTTCGGCTTGGTTTGCCTTAGCTGAGATAGATGAAAAATCTTATGCTAGCCAGGTTCAGAGTGTTCTTTCCCGTAGTTCTTTAAATAATGTACCTAAGCCGGTTCTTGAAGCATTTGGGCAATCATTGACACTTGAAGCTGCAGCTAAGGCGTTTGGGAAACTTTGTGTTGAAGCCGAAGATAGCCAATTAATACTGCATGAGGTTGTCTATTCAGATTCCTCTCCGGCTAAATTATCCGATAGCGATGTATGGCGTATTATGGAGGTTGCGGGTAAAGAGGGTATACGATCGCGCCGCCGTAAATTTGATGAACTAGAGGGCGAGCATCCAGGTGCTCCTAATCGTGCAATGGTGATGATTGATAAAGCATCACCGTATAACCCTTATATTTTTATTCGAGGTAATCCCGGCATAAAGGGTCCGAATGTGCCACGTCAATTTTTGAAAGTGTTATCTTACGAAAATCGTAAGCCATTCTCGAATGGTAGTGGTAGATTGGAAATGGCGAAGGCTATTGTTTCATTTGATAACCCTTTGACAGCTCGTGTAATGGTTAATCGAGTTTGGATGCAATTATTTGGTCAAGGTTTGGTTAATACCCCGAGTGATTTTGGAGTTCGAGCTGAGCTTCCTTCGCATCCAAAACTACTTGATTATCTAGCTTCAGAATTCATTTCTAACGGATGGTCAATAAAGGAGTTAATTCGCTCAATACTTCTTTCGAGTACTTATCAGCAAGGTGAAAATCTACATTCGAAGTATGCTGAAATTGATCCTTCAAATCGCTTAATATGGCAGATGAACCGTCGTCGTTTAGACCTTGAGTCAATGCGTGATTCTATCCTTTCTGTTTCTGGTAATCTTAATCTTCGCCAAGGTGGTCGTTCTGAGAAAATTGAAAACAAGCCGGACGCAAATCGACGTACAATATATGGATTTATTGATCGACAAAATTTGCCAGACCTTTTCAGGACATTTGATTTTGCTGGTCCTGACACCTCGTGTGGTCGTCGTTTTACTACGACCATTCCACAGCAACCGCTTTATCTATTAAATAGTCCATTTATTGAAGCCCAGGCGACGCGTTTGATTGAGTCTGAATCTGTTCAGGAAGTTGATGGTGATGAGCGAATTCGAATTATTTTTCAACAAGTTTACCAACGTGAACCAATGGCTTGGGAGTTGGAATCAGCTAAAATGTTTATTGAGGATTTTGTACCTGCTTCAGCTGCTTGGCATAGATTTGGTCAGGCATTGTTAGTGTCTAATGAGATGATGTTCGTTGATTAATAATGAAGAAGGTAATACGAACTGAAATTCCTAGAAAAGCAATTTACCGGTTGTCTGTATACTCTCGTTGTTTGCATCGATTGGAGAATAATGGGATTCATACTGTTTCTAGTGAGGTCTTGGCTAAGGCGGCAGGAGTTAAGCCAACCCAGTTACGAAAGGATTTAACATATTTTGGTCAATTTGGGACTCGAGGGCTAGGCTATGAGGTAAAACAGTTGATTGAGATGATTTCTGAGTTGCTTGGCACAAAAAGTCTGCAGCCAGTTGTTATAGTTGGTGTTGGTAATTTGGGTCGTGCATTGTTGAGTTATCGAGGATTTGAGAGGGAAGGATTTGGAATTGTTGGAGCATTCGACCTGAATCCGAGTCAGTATTTATCTAGTGATACTCCAATAGATGTGCAGTCCATGGATATTCTTCCAAAGATAATTAACGATCATGTTGTTAAGATGGCTGTTCTCTGTGTTCCTCCTACAGCAGCTCAAGAGGTTGCGAATCAGTTGATAGAGCTTGGAGTAGTTGCGATTTTGAATTTTGCCCCAATCGTGCTTTCTGTTCCAGATGAGATAACTATAAACAATGTGAATCTCGCAATGGAGCTAGAAAACCTTAGTTATTTTATTAATGAATAAACAATACCTTACGGTATTATGGATCGCTATTTACTGTTAGACTTTATTTGCCTTCAGTTTTTTTCTCTTGTTGCTGAGGTACACGTGGACTGATGTGAAGATCCCGCATTTGTTTGGGTTCGACAGAACCAGGGGAATCGCTCATAAGGTCGGCACCCTTGGCAGTTTTTGGAAATGCGATGACTTCCCGAATGCTGTCTGCCTTGCATAACATGGCAATGAGTCGATCAAAACCCAGTGCTATTCCTCCGTGAGGTGGTGCTCCGTAGCGGAATGCTTCCAGCATATAACCAAATCTTTCCTGTGCTACATCAGGTGGGATTTGGAGTACTTCTTCAAATATGGTTTTTTGTACATCACGGTTATGTATACGAATAGAACCTCCTCCGAGCTCAACTCCATTAACCACTATGTCATAGTGTTGTCCACGAACAGCCTTGGGGTCACTAGTCAGTTTAGGGATATCCTCAGTAACTGGTGATGTGAACGGATGATGGCCGGAATACCAACGGTTCATTTCCTTGTCGAACATTAACAGCGGAAAGTCCACTACCCACAGAAAGTTAAACTGATTGGGGGGTATAGTTAGTTTTCCTATCTCAGAAAGTTTTTCGGCACAGTAAAGCCTGATTTTGCCAAGAATTTCACAGGCATTAAGCCATTCGTCAGCAGCAAATAAAATAAGGTCTCCCTCTTCAATAGAGAGCTTTTCCTTTAGAGCAGACTTTTCTGCCTCACTGAAAAACTTAACGATAGGGGATTTCCATTCGCCATTTTCCACCTTGATATAGGCGAGGCCTTTTGCTCCAAAGCTCTTGGCATAATCGGTCATGGTCTCCATTTGTCCTTGGGTGACACAGGCAAATCCTTTTGCATTAAGTACCTTTATAACCCCGCCGTTAGCAACAGCTCCACTAAATACCTTAAAATCACTAGAGGCAAAGTCGTCGGTCATATCGACTATTTCCATTTCGAAACGAGTATCAGGCTTGTCTATCCCCCAACGGTTCATTACCTCCTGAAATGAAATGCGAGGAAACGGAGTATCAACTTCAATATCCAAAGCAGTTTTCCATATGCGCTTTAGTAAACCCTCAATCAGGTTGTAAATGTCTTCTCTTTCAATAAATGACATTTCGATGTCAACCTGTGTAAACTCTGGTTGACGATCAGCACGTAAATCTTCATCTCGATAACAACGCGCAAGCTGAAAATATTTATCAACTCCAGAACACATAAGTATTTGTTTGTATTGCTGAGGAGATTGAGGCAGGGCATAAAATTGACCGGGATGGACTCGGCTAGGTACAAGAAACTCACGAGCCCCTTCTGGTGTGCTTTTGAACAAGGTAGGTGTTTCAATTTCTAGAAAGCCTTGTTCTTCCATAAAAACACGCGTGGCCGTAGCAACCTTGCTTCGTAGACGCATGTTGTAAATCATCTCTGGTCGACGGAGATCTAGATAGCGATGCTTTAGTCGTAGTTCTTCGTTAACTTTGGCTGCGATCTCAGGATCATCGATGCTAAACGGAAGAACATCCGCATGATTAAGGACTTCTATCTGTTCGGCTAAAACCTCCACCAGTCCGGTATCGATTTTTTCGTTTTTTGTTCCATCAGGACGTATGCGAACTTTCCCGGTAACACTGATCACACTTTCACTATGAAGTTTAGATGCTGTTTCAAAGAGATCAGAAGAGAGGTCGCTCGGATCAAAGACTGCTTGTGTGCGACCTTCTCGATCGCGAACATCAATGAATACCACTCCGCCTAAATCTCGGTTGGAGTGAACCCAGCCATTTATAGTTACAGTCTGGCCGATGTGCTCTTCTCTTAATTCGTTACAGTGATGAGTACGCTTCATTCGCTAAAATGTCCTTTTTAACCAAAAGGGCGGCGGATGTTGCCGGGAAAAAGGACGGTTTTCAAAGTTTATTTACAATAATTAGAGATTCAGCAATTCGCGTTGCCAAGGTAGAATTCTCATTTTTTCTTCCCCATCTTCAAGGGATAGCTTTACGAGGGTTGCCCGGCTAGCAATAAGCGTAGGGTCTATTTTGAGTTCTTCAGCTTGTTTATCCCGAATTTTTTTTAGTGATTCGTAAAATTTTTTCTCATTAGCACTGATTCTTCGACGAGTGACCCGCGGGATTTCAGGGCAGTCTTCTGACTTTAAATCCAAAGCTTTTCCCACGGCTTCGCGCAGGGAATTAAAACGTCGATTTGAAAGTTTATGAGGCCAATCTGTTTTTGTATCTCGGGTGATGACAGTTTCAGCTAAACGGACAAGATCCTCATGGCGGACGATGAAATAGGGAGGCTTATTAGCTTTGACAGCTTCAGTTTCTCGCCAATGCCATATCTCTCTAAGAATAGCTAAACTTCGACGATTAAGTTTACTTGATCCTTTAAGTCGCCAAGCTTGATCGAGATCCAGTTCGCGGCCAGATGAATGCTCTTGAATAAGGCGTTCACAAATTTGTTGATGCCAGCTCCATCGACCTTTGCCTTGTAATTCTGCTCTCAGATGATCGGCCAGAGCCCGGAGATGGCGACTATCATTGAGTGCATATATTTTCATTTTTTCTGTCAAGGGCCTTCGGGTCCAATTGGCCTTTTGAGCGCCCTTGTCCAAGGTTATGCCTATAAGTTTTGAGAGCAGATCATTCAAGCCGAATGCCGTGAAGCCAAGTAGTCTTGCGGCCCACATAGTGTCGAATATTCGATTTGGTACAAATTTGTTAGAAGCATACATTAAGCGTAGATCATTGTCCGATCCATGCATAAGTAATTCTTTGTTTTTTAATGCTTTGAATAACGGTGATACATCCAGTGACGATAGCGGATCTATTAAGACGTCTTTGCCAGGTAAGCTGATTTGTACAAGGCATAATTTTTCTGGATACGAGTGAAGACTGTCAGCTTCCGTGTCGAGGCCAACCCAGTCTGTTTTTCGTAATGCTGGTAAAAACTCCTTTAGTTGATCTTGGTTGTCGATCAAGTTGGCGGATTCTGTCATCAGGCTTTAGATTGCCAAGGCAAAATTCTTCTTTAGGTGGCTTGACGGGATACATGTAAGAGTTTTTTATTTGTTTCCACTTTGGGAGACAAAATGACCAATCTTGCCAATCAATTTACTGAAATATCTGCAATAAATGCCAATAAAACTGCTGTTTTTTGGGGTGAAAATGAAATTACATTTGGACAGGCATATTCTCTGTCAAATTGTCTAGCGAATCGTCTTAAGGATCAGTTTGAGCTTAAATCTGGAGATCGAGTAGCGCTTTGGTTGAAAAACTGTCCTGAGTTTGTTTTTTCTTTGTTTGGGATCCTTTTGGCTGAAGGGGTTGTTGTCTCTATAAACAGTTTTTTGACCCCGGATGAGGTTGGATATATTGTTGAAGATTGCGGAGCTAAACTAGTTATTAGTGAAGCTTCAATGGCTGAAGGAACAGCAAGATTAGTTGAAAATAACCCTGGGTTGCATGTTCTTGAGGTGGAATCATTTGGTCAAATGGACTCGGATGAGTCTATAGAATCTACACTATCCAGCCAGTCACCAGAAGACTTGGCCTTGATTATCTATACATCTGGGACCACAGGTAAACCCAAGGGAGCGATGCTGAGTCATCAAAATTTAATGAGCAATGTTGATGCTATTGTTGAAGCGACGGATATTGTTGATGAGGACCGAATGGCTGTGCTTCTTCCAATGTTTCATAGTTTTACTATGACAGTAGGCTTACTGTTGCCGATGACGAGAGGGTTATCAATTGTGGCTATTAAGTCTTTAAATCCGCCAAAGAATATCATTGCTGAAATAATACAGCACCAAGCCACGGTTATGCCTGCTATTCCTCAGCTCTATCGTGCCTTTGTTAATGTAACACTTCCATCAGATTTGCCTTTGCGAGTTTGCTTTAGTGGGGCAGCACCTCTGCCAATCGAGGTGTTGAATGCATTTAATGAAAATGTGGGGATTCCCTTGCTTGAAGGATATGGTTTAAGTGAGACTAGTCCGGTGGCTTGTATGAACCCTCTTCATGGAGAGCGGAAAGCGGGTTCAGTTGGATTGCCGATTCGGGGTGTAGAATTTCAAATTAGGAATGATGATGGCTCGATTTTGCCTGTGAATGAACCAGGTGAAATATGTATCAAGGGTCACAATGTCATGATGGGTTATTGGAATAATCCAGAGGCTACAGCGGCAGCGATCAAGGATGATTGGTTTTTGACTGGTGATATTGGTCATCTCGATGAAGATGGATATCTCTATATTACCGATCGCAAGAAGGATATGCTCCTTGTTAATGGGATAAACGTCTATCCCCGTGAAGTAGAGGAGGTGATTTATCAGTTTGAGGGGGTCTCTGAAGTGGCTGTTGTAGGGGTAAATGATCCGCGTAAAGGAGACTTGGTGGTTGCCTGTATTGTGCCAAAGGAAGAATGTGAAATTGCAGAGGCTGAATTGAAGGACTTTTTAAAAACTAAACTGGCAGCATATAAATTGCCGAGGAAATTGATCATAATGGAGGCATTGCCTCGTAATGCTACTGGTAAAATTCTTAAAACCAAACTTCGTGAAGTAGCTGCAGACCGTGTAGGGCGTTAACTTCGGTCATGGGTTTCTGGATCTTTTTCCAATAATTCAAATTTATTGCCTACAATTTTTACGCAGTAATACCAAAGAGCTACGATGATACAGGTGAAGCCACCCAGAATCTGAAGCCCTATAAGACTTGTTTCCAATTGGCCTGATTCATTGCGAGTGTTCAAGAGTGCGGGAACAAGTAATGCTATTAGAAGGGCGATGACTTTTCCTGTGCGTTGGACAAATACTTCAACAAAGGCACGAGCTACATATTTTTTTTGACGGGAAAGTGGATTGTATAATGTTTCACGCCCAGTTTGATTAATTGAATAAGCAAATGTGCTATCAGCGATCTTCAATAAACTTCCGGCCATTAGAATAGGTGCTATAATGAAAAATAGCGATCCAAGTGCAATTGAAAAGGGCAGTATGAGAAGAATCCAATGTATGCGATAGGATGGAAACTTTGCAGCAAAGATGCTGAACCCAAGTTGGATGATAAGAGCTGCAATGTTCCCAACAGCGTAAACAGTGCCGAAGTGACTCTTCAGATCTCTTTCTTGAACGAATTTTTCAGTTATTGCTGTGAATTGAAAGTCGAGAACTTCAGAAGTGATTTCATAAAAGCCTACTATTCCAGCTATGGCGATGAGGTATCGTGATTTGAAAACCAATGATGCACCTTCAATTGCAGCGTTGAATTTTTTCTTTGGTGCTTCATTTGAGGTGGATTCAGGTTCGTTATGGGGAATCGATTTGGCTATCCAACCTGCGAAGGCAGCTAGTAAACAGATTGCTAAGCCGATTCCGATAACTATATGCAGCCATTGTTGATAGTTCATTTCATCGATCCATACTCTAAAATAGGTGCTTCCAATTGCGCCTCCGGAAACAGCACCAAGGACAATAAATCCATAAAGACTTTTTGCATTTTTCAAATCTACAGTGTCATGTAAAAAAGAGAAAAAAGCTGCCAGCATTAGGCTGATATAAATATCTCCGAACCAGTAAAAGGACCATACTAAAGACTCACTTGGATTATTTATTTTTGCTGCGAAGTAGATTGTCATTAAGATAATCAACCCCATGCAACTATATGTTAGAGCTTGTCTTTTTGCATAACGAGTAACCAGTGTGAGGAAAATAACTATCAGAAATGCAATAAACATGTTTGCGCCCTTGGCTAAAAGTTCGGCACCACTTCCTAGCATTTCAAATGGTCCTAGCCTGAATGGATTCTCTCCGTCGTATTGCTGAATAAAGAGGGTTTTTTTTAGAGGTTTAAGAATCCAGAAAATTGTTAGAACAAGATTGATATATATAAACATAGTCGCAGTAAATGCGATCTTTTTGCCTGTAGAAAAATTGGCGTTAGGCATTGGTGCTGAACATGTTTACATATCTTGCCAACTTAAAGATTAACTTGGTACTCAAGAGACTCACCTCCATCGACACTGAGTTTGAAGCGTTTGTCTTTTTCAGAAACTAATTCAAGCTGAATGTTTGACCCTTCTGAAAGAGGAGCCTTTTCAATTTGATAGTTTGTTACCCCGAGAGACAGAATCCCATTAATCATCCGTAGGGTTGGGCGTGCACCAAATGTAAGGCTTTTACTTTCACGTGCGATAAGATCGTGTATTGAATCATCCACGTTTAGGTTCCAATTGTAGGTTTCCTTCATGCCTTCAGCTTTTAGGCGGATATGCAGCTTTGCCATGTCAATGTACTCGGAATCAGTGAACGGCCTAAACATGGATATTTCATCGAATCTATTCAGGAAGCTGGGCCGGAAGCGATCTAGTAAAGCTAATTCAAATAACTCTCTAACATTTTGTTTTTCTCGATTCTTAACAATGACATCATAGCCGGCATTGGTTGTCATTATAACGAAACAGCCTCGAGCGTACATTGGCTTTTGATTTCTGTCGTAAAAAATTCCCTCATCAAGAAGAAAGTATAGTCGATCAAGCACTTGTACATTTGCTTTGTCAATTTCCTCAAATACATAAACTGCGTGTGGGTTAATAGTGAGGTTATCGGTCATTACATCAAGAAATCGATCCATGCTTATTGAACTACGGTAGGTTGTCATATCCATGGTGATCAATTTTAATCCTAGGTTTTTAGCAAGCAGTTTGGAGAGGTAGGTTTTGCCTGTTCCGGTTGGCCCAGCGAACATAATGCTAGCCACGGGTTTTTCATCAGTTCGACCTCCTCCGTATCCAATTCTTGAAAGACGAACGACCCCATTTACTGCCTCGGTTTGTCCTATGAAACGCGAGCGAATGCTATCAGGCAACTCCTTGAGCACACTGAAATCCTTTGAAATAATCCATTCAGGAACCTGTGCGGCTTTCATTCCTGCGGCTTTGAGCGTGGCCTTGTCTATGATGAACTGGCCACTATCGGCAATAGCTTCTTCCATCATGGTGACAAGTTCCTTGAAGACTGCCAGAGAACGCTGTGGTTCTGGTTTGTTTGGTTGATAGTATCCGATAATTTCCTTGATGTAGTTGACATGTGGCTCTGTCAGCTTCAATTGAGGAAGGTACGCCTTGGCATAATTAAGCAGGATGCCATTGATATCTTTACTGCTGTATTCTGGTAAAAAAACAATGTCGCCGAATGAGTTTATAACATAGTTGTTATCAGCCCTTACTCGTGAATAATTGTAATAATCAATAAACGCGATACTCCGCATCTTACCACCTTGAATATTTGGTGAGTAAAGTGTTTCGACACCCGTTGAGGATCGATTGGAGGCTCCCAATCCAATCATTGAACCGAGGTTAGTGATATACAAAATTATATCTTGTTCGAGTGACGGTTTGCTAATGTTCTTTTGCCAGTATTCTTGAACTTGTCCCAATAACGTATGTCCCTCTACAATCTTCGGCAGGTCAATTTCCATATGGGCGAATTTTGAAAATTTAGGATCTTTGCTAAAGGCCATGCTAGCGAGAAAATATCTGTAGGCTGAGGAGGCATCTCCCACAATGAGTACTGATTTGTTTCCGTGTTCGGCAGTAACAACGTCTCGTATGCGTTTGGTTAAGTCAGGGAGAATTTCCAGTCCTTTCATCACTTTGGCAGGTTCATCCCATTCAGGGCTTACATCATATTTTCCAGCTGGATCGTGAAGAACAAAACAGGATTTAGACAAAGTCTTGAGGTTTGGCGCTGCAAAAGTTTGAGTAACAAATAAAATTACTGTGAACAAAAAAACACTCCACCTAATATAGTGTTTTATGATTTGCTGTTTCATTAATTTTTTGAGCGAGTAATGGACAATAAAAAAAGTCCGTTCTAGTCTGAGTTTGGTTAAGGAAACTGCCATGATCTTTGCTGTTGTCAAAAGAAAAGCAACATTTGAGATAACATTGTGGTGAGATGAACGTTAGGTGATTGATCTTATGAATATTACGAATTATTCATCAATTCCTTCACTTAGGTTTTTTTGGTGATATATAATAGATTTTAAATATTACTCTATTACACAATGTTTTTTTCGGTTTGAATTGCGCCAAGCACTTAAAACCCCTAAAAAAATGACTTCGATGCACTACGAGAAAATTTTTCGATCAATGATCTTCTATATACGCATAATCTCTTTGGTGGCGTTTTCTGCTAGTATTTCGTCATGGGCAGCGGATTGGCCGACTTATCAGCATGACTATGCAAGGAGTGGTGTGGCGGGCGAATCACTTCTGACACCATTTACTGAGCGCTGGGTGCATCAGTCTAAACATGAGCCTAGGCCTGCTTGGAGGGGTGAGGCAAAATGGGATGGGTATAACAAGGTGTACGATATGAAATCGCGTCAGGTTTTTGATTATGCCTACCATACAGTCATTGCCAATGGGCTGCTTTATTTTGGTTCATCTGCAGATGACAAGATCTATTGTCTAGATGTGGTTACTGGTAAGCAGATGTGGGTTTACTTTACTGAGGGGCCGGTTCGGCTTGCACCGACGATTGTTGATGGGAGAGTTTTTGTAGGTTCCGATGATGGTCATGCATATTGTCTGGATGCTGCTACAGGAAAGTTGATTTGGAAAACGCGACTTGGGCCCAAGGATTATAGAATCCCAGGAAACGGGCGGATCATATCTCGTTGGCCATTGAGGACTGGTATTGTTGTCATAGGAAATTTGGCCTATTGCGCCGCTGGGATGTTTCCTGCTGAGGGGATATATATTTCAGCCATTGATGCTCGTGATGGGAAAATTCAATGGCAGCAAAAGCAGGGAGACTTACCTGCTCAAGGCTACTTGTTAGCTTCTCACACTCGATTATACGTGCCAGCTGGACGAAACAATCCTGTAGTGCTCAATCGTTCTGATGGTAAGCGGGTTCGTGTAGTAAGCGGGCAGGGTGGTACTTACGCACTCCTTACAGGGGATAGCCTAGTATTTGGGCCCGGAAAGACTGGAACACTTGGTTTCGTAGAGTCGAATCGATCAGATCAGTTGGCTTCGTTTAAAGGGAATCACATGATTGTTACACCAGAGATGTCATATCTTCAGAGCGATACACATCTCAGTGCACTCGATCGGAGTCGCTATCTAGATTTGGCCCGTAAACGTCGTTCGCTTCAAGCTCAACAGAAGTCATTATCCGAAGAATTAAAGAAATTAAAATCCACTTCAACAGCTAGACGGCAGACTTTGCAAAAGCAACTGACAGAAACTGGTCAATCGATTGACAATGTTACTTCTGAGATGGGTAAGTGTTTTCCTTGGAAAGTGGCTTGTGATCAGCCGCTTAGCATGGTGCTGGCTGGTAAAACACTGATCACAGGTGGCCACAATGCGGTAGCAGCTTTTAATGCTACTAATGGCAAAAAACTTTGGAGTGGTAAGGCCAAAGGGGATGTGTTTGGGCTAGCCGTTGCTGGCGGCCGGCTTTTTGTTAGTACTAATCTGGGTGTTATTCACTGTCTTGAGGCTAAGCGCTTGGCTAAATGATTAAACGAAAAGTGAAAGTCTTACTCGTATCTTCTGCAATAGGATTTTTTTTTGCGGCAAGCACACAGGCTCAGGAATGGGCAAGGTTTCGAGGATTGAATGGAACGGGTGTTAGCACAGCCATAGGTATACCTTCCAAGTTCAATCTGTCTGATGCAAACTGGCGTGTTACCTTAAAAGGGAAGGGGCACTCATCTCCTGTATTGTGGGGAGATAAGATTTTTGTTACCGGTCTGGATTCAAACAAGAATCTTTTACAGCTACAGTGCTTGAATGCGAAGGATGGCTCGGAACTTTGGTTGGCATCCAGGATGCAATCGAAGCATAGAACGCATCGGTATAACCTTTTGGTTTCTTCTAGTCCGGTGACGGATGGTAAGCATGTGGTGGTGGTGACTTCTGAAAAAGAAGCTCATTTAATTTTAGCCTATGACTTGAGTGGAAAAAAAATATGGGAGAAAAAATTTCCTACCATTATCAGTAACCACGGTGGTGGTATTTCTCCGATTATTTATGATGGCAAAGTCATTCTTGCTGGAGATGAGGATAATCAAAGTTTTCTAGCAGCGATGGATGTCAAAAATGGTAAGGTTCTTTGGAAGGTTAATCGAATCAATGCCAAGGCGGCTTTCTCTACACCGTGTGCATACACAGATCCTTCAGGTGCCAAGGGACTAGTTTTTAATAGCATGGGGCATGGTATTACCTTCCTTGATCCCAGTACTGGTAAAACTCTTTGGGAGCAGAGAGATGTTTTTGACAAGCGTTCGGTCAGTTCCAGCCTTATTGCTGGTGGGTTGCTCATAGGAACTTGCGGAAGTGGAGGGGGAGGTAATTATCTTGTTGCTGTAAGGCCAGGCAGTGTATCCAGCGGTGATAAACCGAGCTTGGCTTACAAACTCCGTCGGTCGATTCCTTACGTGCCAACAAGTGTGGCAAAAGGCGATTTACTTTTTCTATGGAGCGATGCTGGTATTGTGACTTGTGTAAAAGCAACAACTGGGAATATTCAATGGCAAGAGCGTGTTGAAGGTCGTTTTTTTGGGTCGCCTGTCTGGGTTGAAGATCGTCTGTTTTGTATTTCTACTACTGGCAAGGTTGTTGTTGTTTCTGCACTGGAAAAATTCAAAGCGCTGGAGGTAAATGACTTGGGTGAGGCATCCAATGCAACTCCTGCACTTGCCAATAATCGAATATATTTTCGTACTCTAGGCCACTTGGCTAGTTTCGGTGAAAAATAGTATCATGAGGATTGAGTAAGTGGATGGTTTTATAGGACTGATAGTTATTCTTCCCTTATTGGCTTTTGCATGCTGGTTTTTGAAGAAGGGGATAACACTTTACTTGGGACGTGCCTGGCCCAAGGGATGGGTAGGGTTGTTCTGGATATCTATTGTTTTTGGGTTAGGACTAGGTGTTTGGTTTAGTTGCTTTGCAGAGTGGGATGCGATGCGTTTCCGGCGGTTGCCTATTCCGATTGAATATAAACACCCAGAAGATGGCTGGATACCGCTTGAGTTTCCTGTCTATATCCGTTCGTTGGCGTTGGGAACAGATGCTGTTCTAGGTTTGATGTTAGCGATGCTTCCAATCACAGCGGCAATGCGTATTGCAGAATTCATGGATGAATCTCATCGTATTAGAGCTGCAAAGGAGGATCAGGCTAATCCAAGCTCTGATGATACTCCTTGAAGAGCGGTAATTACTTCGCTGATATGATCATTCAGTTCGGATTCCATCAGGGCTGCACCTTGTAAAATATCCTCACGCTTAACCGCTGCTGCAAATCCTTTTGCCTTCATTTTTTTTCTAACACTCTTTGAGGTCATGCCATTTAGTTTTTCTGGCCTAACGTAAGCTACAGCGACTATGAAGCCGCTTAATTCATCGACAGCAAACAGTGCCTTTCTGATTGGCCGATCCAGAGGATAGTCAGACTGATTCCATTCTGCATGGGAAAGGATAGCTTCTACGATTTCATCGTCCACGTTTTGTTCTCGGAGAATCTTTGCACCTTCCTGAGTATGTGCGGGTATATCAGGCCATCGTTCATAGTCAAAGTCATGCAATAGGCCTGTTATTCCCCATTGTTCTATATTCATATCAAGTTTTTTGGCGTAATGCCTCATGGACGCCTCTACTGCAAGAGCATGTTTTAGTAGTGATTCAGATTTAGTGTACTCATTGAGTAGCGCCCAAGCTTGATCTCTGTTCATATCGAAATTGTCGACGGAAGTAACTTGTAGTGCAAGTTCTGCTTATGCAGGGCGAAAAAGAAGAGGCCAAGCACTTGGCTTGGCCTCTTGGTTGGTATGTTTTTTCGGGTTTTAACTATTACTAGCTAAATTATTTTCTAACAGCCCGTCCGAAAGTCTCTGGAGCATCGGCAGGAATGGTTAGTGGGCTTGGAGCGTCTACGTCAGTCCATGGGCCATTGACTGATGGAGCGCTTTGCAATGTTCCTTCAAAGGTGACGGTTATTGTGCCATCAGCATTGCGAACTACACTAATAGCAGGAGGATCATCATTAGGAATCGTGCCTCCGTATAAATGGTTTTCTATTAGTTTTCTGTCTGCATCACTTAGCGCAGAATTGAAAATAATCAGTTGTTCCATTTCTCCAACAAAGTCGTAACCACTCGAACTGTAAGCTCCAATGACTATATCCGCATTGGGCTTAACATTATTCGTTGGATCTCCAGCGAGGTTTAGATTCTTTCCATTCGCATAAAAAGAATGACTGTCGGCGGTTAGCACGGTACTCCAAACTGTGGTCTGATCATCATACTTTGTAATGTCATCCCCTGCGTAAGTCTTCCCGTTGTACTGCTCTACTATAAATCCACCTTTGCCATCATCCCTTTGGTGGGATGTGTTACTCAAACCAATGTTGTATGCATAGGTGCCTGATGTAGCGAAAGGAGCATCTGCCTTATAGTGACCGAGCCAAAATACGGTGAAATCCGTGGTTTCGGCGTTGTTTAGTTTACCGGCAAGATATCTTCCGTCTGCACCAACACTTGAGTCATCAAAAACTAATTTACCATCATTATAGGTTATTAGATCTGCCCCTCCATTACCTTTTTGGGTGGATACAACACTCAAGTCATTCAACAACTGGCCATTGCTATCAACTGGTGTCCAGGAAACAACAGCGTTGCCGTCTGTCTCTACTCCTATTGAACCATCATAGTGAGCCACTAATGAATCAATGGCCTGTGATGATAAACCAGGAACGGCTGCCAAAAGACCATCTATTGTTGGGGCTGAAGCGGTATTACCAACCTCATAGTGTCCAGCAACTTGGTCAGCGCTCAATGTTAGATTGTACTGAGCCACTTCATCAATTGCTCCATTGAAGAAGTATGGATCGGTGAGCAGGGTGCCATCTGCGATTTCATCATGGAATATGGTGCCTGCGTTAATACCTCCAATACCTGCATCGTTACCATGCGAGTACATCTGGCCGACTCCACCCACTTCGTCTACTAACTTGCCATTAATATAAAGCAGCAGTTTCCCATTTAAACCTTCGCTATCACCATCAACGATGCCGACAACATGATAAACCTTGCCGACTTCGACTTCTCCTTTAACGAATACTGGGACTGAATCCTCGTACCCATAGTGGCTCTGATCCGGCCCTCTTTCGTCG
>MDTE01019030.1_pt1 | contig 19026 bp, 20 predicted proteins | sample 811231 | NCBI WGS metagenome assembly MDTE01 (sample SAMN05326651, study PRJNA326480) | marine metagenome | isolation source: seawater | place: Indian Ocean: Red Sea | collected 2010 | reverse complement strand
GGTTGGAGCCTCTGCATCTCCCGCTCCGCAGATTCGGCTTGCTGTAGCCGTTCCTGCAAATCGTCGTTGAATCCGTTGACCATGATAAATACTCCTCTGGACCGGCGGGACAATATGAAAAAATCAAATAGATCAGGAGGCATCACATTCGCCGGAAATGCGCCTCCGGAGACAGCGACAACTGCCCCTTTTAACAATAATAGTCAGCTAGACATAAATTCCCCTACGGGCCACGTTGCGGATTTTGCCGATTTTCCGCCTGACCGGCGCCATATTGACCCATCCAAGCACCTTCAATAGACTCCAACGGATCGGAGGCTCCAACTGGCCGGCGCCAAGAAGGATTTCTTAACGAGTATGGTGATGCCATGACAAGACGGGCGGCGTTTATCTACGAGGATGCCCTTTCCAGGTACGAGCTACGTTCGGACCATCCCATGCGCCCGGTCCGTCTCCGCTACACCTACCAGTTGCTGCAGGAATACGGCGCGTTTGAGCACCCTGGAGCGGTGCTGCTGGACCCCCGTTCGGCCACCGAAGAAGAACTGGCCTGGTTGCATACGCCGGAGTACGTGTCGGCGGTGAAGGCCCTGGGCCTGGGTTCCAGCCCGGCGGATGCGGCCCGGTTCGGCTTCAGTGCCGGTGGCGACAACCCGGTCTATCCCGGTATGTTCGAGGCCGCGGCCCTGAGTACCGGAGGCTCTCTGCTGGCAGCCGAAATGGTGGCCAGCGGCGCGGTGGATACGGCCTTCAATATCTCGGGCGGGCTGCATCACGCCGCGGCGGGCAACGCCTCGGGATTCTGCATATTCAATGACCCGGCCTTGGCGGTGGAGTATTTCCTGCGCCTGGGAAAGCGGGTGGTCTACGTGGATATCGACGCCCACCACGGGGACGGGGTGCAGGAGATGTTCTACGGTGACAATCGGGTGCTGACCATCTCCGTCCACGAGTCGGGCCAGTACTTGTTCCCTGGTACCGGAATGGTCTCAGAGTTGGGGGTTGGCGACGGCAGGGGCTATTCGGTGAACCTGCCCCTCTATCCCTACACCGGCGATGACGACTATGTGGACTGCTTCGGTCAGGTGGTGATGCCGCTGATCAGGGCATTTGCGCCCGATGTGCTGGTGACCCAACTGGGCATAGACAGCTACCACACCGACCCGCTGACCCATCTGCAGGTGACGACCGAGGGTTACATTGAGGTGATACGCCAACTGTCGAGTCTGGGCCTGCCCTGGTTGGCGATGGGAGGCGGGGGCTACGACGTCACTGCCGTGGCCCGGGCGTGGACGCTGGCCTATGGGGTGATGTTGGAAGCCGAGTGGCCGGACCAACTGCCGCCTGGGTTCGTCCGTGAACACGGGGGCAGCAGGTTGAGGGACGACACCAGTCCGGAGGTCCCTGGACACATCAAGGTGGAAGCCAGGAGGTACGCCGACGAGTCGGTGGCGGCGGTCCGTGCCCAGGTTTTCCCAACCCACGGGCTCTAAGGGACAGAGGGTAATAAAAAAACCGGGGGCCTGGGCCCCCGGTTCGTTTTCCAGTTTGGGACAGACTGGTGAACGGGTTAGTTTACGTGCTGCTCCCGGTTGAGCAGTTCTTTGGCCTCGTCGCCCACGTTGGCTTCGATGCTATCGCGGAGAGTGGAGTAGACGGCTTTGTTGATGCCGACCATCATCCACGCTTCGTAGTCCGCGTCGGTCTGATACGTGTTCTTTAGAGCCACAAGACGTTGCAGCAGGCTCAGATAATGATACTGCAGGGGAGTCAGGTCCTTGTCGATACCCGCCACTCTCCAGTTGTTGTCAGCTGTGGGAGTGTCCATTTCAGCGTTCAGGTGGGACATGACTTCTTCAGCCTTGTCGTCGCCCAAGAGTTCCTGGTCTGCCTGATCTTGTTTTCCGCTCATGTAATCTCCGTTGGCCTAGAACTTCGATTCCTCAAATGTTGTTCCGTTTTGGGGAGTCTGCTTAATTGTTCGAGGGTCCAGCTATGTCAACATAATTATAGCAGACCAGCTGTATCAAAAAACATGCCAGATTGGGCGGGATTTACGAGTTCAAAGTGATTCAGGCAGTATTCAAACTTGGTTCAAACTTAACCAGAAATAGCTCGTTGTCACCCTTCTGGTTCTTATTCAGATTGTTATCCAGTCCAGATACTACGGTCAATCCGCGTATCCGGACTTATGGCAGACTCCGGCTAGACTTCCCGGAACTCGCCTTCCACAGTGCCTTCATCGTCCTGGCCGCCGCCGGCTTCTCCGCCTGCGTCAGGACCGCCCATCCCCATGCCGCCCGTGGGGTCGGCGCCTCCGGTGTCGCCGCCACTCTGGCTATACACCACTTCACCCACCCGTTGCAACGCATCGTTTAGCTCAGTCATGGCGGATTGCATCTCCGCGGTGCTATTGGCAGCTATGGCCGCCTTCAGGGCGTCGATCTTGCCCTGCACCTCGGTCTTGAGGTCTTCGGGTATCGTCTCAGCGTTGTCGGCCAGCAGTTTTTCACTGCTGAACACCAGGGAGTCGGCCTGGTTCCGGGTCTCGACCTCGGCCCGGCGCACCAGGTCCGCCTCCTCGTTTTCCAGGGCCTCGTTGACCATCCGGTCAATGTCCTCTTTCTCCAGCCCCGAACCGGACTGAATGACGATCTTCTGCTCCTTGCCGGTCCCCTTGTCCTGGGCCGACACGCTCAGGATGCCGTTGGCGTCGATGTCGAATGTGACCTCGATCTGGGGTATACCGCGGGGGGCGGGGAGCAGCCCGTCCAGCATGAACCGGCCGATGGACTTGTTGTCCGCCGCCATGGAGCGTTCACCCTGCAGCACGTGGATGTCCACCGTGGTCTGGTTTTCTGCGGCCGTGGTGAACGTCTCGTTCTTTTTCGTCGGGATGGTCGTGTTCCTGGGGATGAGCGTGGTCATCACGCTGCCCAGGGTCTCCAGGCCCAAGGTCAGAGGCGTCACGTCCAGGAGGACGATGTCGCTGACATCGCCGGCCAGCACACCAGCCTGAATGGCGGCGCCCATGGCCACGGCTTCGTCGGGATTGACGTTGCGGTTGGGTTCCTTCCCAAATACCTGTTTGACCTTCTCTTGCACGGCGGGCATCCGGCTCATGCCGCCCACCATGATCACTTCGTCGATGTCACCGGCGGCGATACCGGAGTCCCTCAGCGCCTGGCGGCAGGGACCTTCCGTCCGGTCCACCAGTTCACTGACCAACTGGTCCAGCTTGGCGCGGCTCAGTGTCTTCACCATGTGCTGGGGACCGCTGGCATCGGCGGTGATGAAGGGCAGGTTGATCTCCGTCTCCAGCACGCTGGAGAGTTCCACCTTGGCCCTTTCCGCGGCGTCGCGCAGGCGTTGTAGGGCCATGCGGTCTGCTGTCAGATCGATGCCGGTCTCCTGTTTGAACTCGTCGATCATCCACTCGAGGATCTTCTGGTCAAAGTCGTCGCCGCCCAGGAAGGTGTCGCCGTTGGTGGACTTGACTTCGAACACGCCCTCGCCCATCTGGAGGATGGTGATGTCGAAGGTGCCGCCGCCAAGGTCGAATACCGCTATGGAGGCGTCATTCTTGGTCTTGTCCAGTCCGTAGGCCAGGGACGAAGCAGTGGGCTCGTTGATGATGCGGAGCACCTCCAACCCGGCGATGGTGCCGGCGTCCTTGGTGGCCTGACGTTGGGCGTCGTTGAAGTAGGCGGGGACGGTGATGACCGCCTGGGAGATCTTCTCACCCAGTTTGGCCTCGGCGTCCTGCTTGATCTTCTGGAGTACGAAGGAGGAAATCTGGGCGGGGGCGTGGGAGTCCTCACCAAGTTGCACCATGGCGTCGCCATTGGAGGCCGCCACGATCTTGTACGGCAGCTTGCTCATGGCGCCCTTGATCTCAGGGTCGTCGAACTTGCGGCCCATGAGCCGCTTGACCGAGAACAGGGTGTTCTCCGGATTGGTCACAGCCTGCCGCTTGGCCACCTGGCCCACGTAGCGTTCGCCGGTTTTCGTGTTCAGCGCCACGACCGACGGGGTGATGCGGCCGCCTTCTGCGTTCTCCACAACCGTCGGTTCGCCGGCTTCGATGACCGCCGCCACCGAGTTGGTGGTTCCGAGGTCGATTCCCAGGACTTTAGGCATTTGGTGTCTCCTACTTCTTCACGCCCGAAAATTTGGTGGGGTGTGGTGAGTTTTCTATGGAATTATTCTTGTGGCGCCCTGGCCACCATAACCTGTGCCGGCCGGATCACCCGGTCGTGCAGTCGGAATCCCGGTCTCAGTATCTGGGTGATGTAGCCGGGTTCGATCTCAGTTGATTCCTCGGTGCCCACCGCTTCGTGTTCCAGGGGGTTGAACATCAGCCCCACACCCTCAATGGCGGCTACGCCCTCGGATTCTAGCACGCCGGTGAGCTTTCTCTGGATGAGCTTGATGCCCTCCAGCAACGAGGCGTTGCCTGCCGTTTGGCCCTCGGCCTGCTTCTCGGCATGGCCGGTGGCCAGGTCCAGCTCCTCCAGCACGGGGAGGATGTTGGATATCAGGCGGCTGTTGGCGTATTTGCTGTTGGCGATGCGGTCATCGTCGGTGCGGCGCTTGAAGTTGGCCATCTCCGCCTGGGCCCGCTGGGCGGCGTCCAGTTGGTCCGCAGTCTCAGACTGGGATTTCTCCAGCCTGGTCTTCAACAGCCGGACCTGCTCGTCCAACGGGAGAGAGTCCAGGTCAACTTCGGCCTGGGCCAGAATCTCGTCCAGCTCCTGGTCCAGCCCGCCGGTCTCAGCACCCTCGGGTTGCTGGCCGTTACCCTGCGGCTCTTCGGGCTGGTCGTTAATGTCGTTCGGTCCTGTTGCCATTGAGGCGTTCCCCTAACTGGATTTTCGGACTAATGGTCGTTGGGCAGGTTCAGGCTCTGAAAGAGCAGGTCCATCTCTTCATGGACCACCTGCTGGGCTGCCGGGATACCTTCCAAGCGTGCGTTGATCCGCTGCTTTATGGCCGACATGTTGTCGAAGGCGGCCAGGGCGAATTCGACTCCGGCCAGGTTCAGGCCCAATTCGTCGGACAGGTACCTGATGAGCCGGACCTTTTTGATATCTTCGGTGGAGTAGAGCCGTAGCATGCCAATGGTGCGGCCCGGATTGATCAGACCCAGCCTTTCGTACTTTCGCAGGGTCTGGGGGTGCATGTCCAGGATGCGCGCGGCCACGCTGATGATGTAAACGCCCTCAACCGCCATGCCCTGTTCGTCGGTCACGCTTTCGGACGCGGCCGGAGATATGTCCGTATTTTCCGGACGCGCGGTCTGGGGCTGGCCCTGCCGGCCGGCATTCTCTTCGGTACGGGACCGGGGTTGTTGGTACATCTGTATCTCCTAGCCGATGCCGCCGTCACTGGAAATTACCAACTTCTGTAACGGTGTTGACCGGCTATAGACCAGATGATAGAGTCTGATACAAGTCATGTCAAGGTGTATATTATACAGGGCATAAGACAGGCTTAGGTTAACTGGTTAATGGTCCCGGCAAATAGAGAAATACGGGCCGGGCGGAGGTGAACAAGATGATGTACTTCAAAGGATGCCCGAAATGCCACGGCGACTTGTACGCCGGTGAGGATATTCACGGCCGGTACGAAAGCTGCATCCAGTGCGGCTACCTGCGTGATTTGGGCGTCAATGAGGACCTCCTGCCCGCGATGGAGACCTTTGTGATCGAAGCGCCCAAGCGGGGCCGCAAGCCCCGCAAAAAGGCGCGCCAGGCAGCCTAGGCGCCGGCAACCGGTGAGAAAAAGAGGGGCGGCCGTTCGGCCGCCCCTCTTTTGGTTTCCGCGGATACCATCCGACCTTTACTTGGTCAGTTCCGGCCAGAAGCGCTCTTCCTTCCAGGGGTCTCCCTCATTATGGTAGCCCCGCTGCTCCCAGAATCCCGGCGAGTCCTTGGCCATGAGCTCGATGCCGGTCACCCATTTGGCGCTCTTCCAGGCGTAGATGCTGGGTACGATCAGGCGTAGGGGCCAGCCGTGGCTCTTGCCCATGGGCTCGCCCTCCTGCTTGTGGGCCAACATGCCCTCATCCATGGCCAGGTCCAGGGGCAGGTTGGTGGTGTAACCGCCGTAGCAGTGCGCCATGACGAATTTGGCCTCGGGCTTGGGTCCGGCCGGGGTGACCAGGTCGGCGAAGTTGACGCCCTCCCAGGTGTTGTCCAACTGGCTCCACTGGGTGACGCAGTGAAAATCTTCCACTCTGGTGGTCCAGGTCAGCTGGGAGAACTGTTCCCAATTCAGGGTAATCTCACGCTCAACCAGTCCGAAGACCCGAATCTGCCAGGTGTTGATGTCGATGTCCGGTTCCGGACCGTAGGTCAGCACCGGGAACTTGGTGGTGAGGAACTGGCCCGGGGGAACGCGGTCTCCCATGCCCTGGTCCGGCGCCTCTTTCACCTGGTCGGGTCGCTTCCTCAACTGGTCCACGCTAATACTCCAATGAGATTTCTTTTATGGGGATACGGTGATGCGGCCAGGGTTGCCGGATGTCACCTCGCCAACAACCGCCCGGGTCTCGACGCCGGAGGCCTCCAGTTCGCTGATGAGCTGGTCCAACTTGGCCCCGGGGACTGAGATAAGCAGCCCGCCGGAAGTCTGGGCGTCGCACATGAGCAGGCGTTGTTCTTCGGTCAGACTGTCGTCCCAATCGGTGCTGTCGGCCACGCTGGACATGTTGCGGAAGGTCCCGCCGGGCACGGCGCCGTTCTCCAGCAGGTCCCAAACTCCGGGGAGCACCGGCATGGCGGACACCCGCACCTGGGCGCCGGCGTTGCTGCCGCGGACCAGGCCTTTAAGGTGTCCCATGAACCCGAACCCGGTGATGTCGGTGCAGGCGTTCACTCCGACGCGCATCATGGCCTCGGAGGCCCCCTTATTCAATGCGGCCATGGTAGCCACGGCCGTCTTCAAAACCGGGTCGGGTGTGATCCCCTGCTTGCAACCGGTGGTGACGATGCCAGTGCCGATGGGTTTGGTGAGCACGAGGACATCTCCGGGCAAGGCCCCAGCGTTGGAGACCTCTTTGCCGGGTTCCACCAGGCCAACCACCGAGAGGCCGTATTTGGGCTCGGCGTCGTCCACCGTGTGGCCGCCGACGATCAGGCAGCCTGCTTCCGTGGCCTTGTCGTAGCCGCCTTTCAAAACGTCGCCCAGCATTTCCACCGCCAGGTTGGCGGGGAAGCCGACCACGTTCAGCGCCACCAGGGGTTTGCCGCCCATGGCATATACATCGCTCAGGGAGTTGGCGGCAGCCACAGAGCCGAACTCATAGGGGTCGTCGGTGATGGGCGTGAAGAAGTCCACCGTCACGATGATGGCAGTTTTGTCATCGATCCTGTACACGGCGGCGTCGTCGCCATGTTCAGTCCCAACGAGAAGGTCTGGATGACTGACCATGGGAAGGTGTTTCAGGACCTGGACCAGGTCCTCCTGGCTAAGCTTCGCGGCTCAACCGGCGCAGTGGGACAGTTCGGTCAAGCGCACTTTGCTGCTGGCCATTCTTCAGTTCCTCCGTGGATTTACCGAGCGTAAGGATAAGGATACATCATTTCGGGCCCAACGAATGTCCCGGGCGACTGCTTCCCCCCGTTATTTCGCCTGGTTTTTGAAGGTGGGCATCACCTCTTTGCCGAACCGGTCCAGCTGTTCCAAGATCACCGACTGCTCGGTGCTCATGGCCGAAGCGCCCACGTTCATCTCTTCCAGACCGGGATAGCGGTCCTGCAGCTCCATCAATCTTTCGGTGATGCGCTCCGGAGGGCCGACGATCCAGGCCCCGGACTTCACCGCGTCTTCCATAGTGGGCAGGCCGGCGGAGCGTGCGGCGGAACCGCTGCTCAGGGCAGTTATCTGCTGGTCGGACAGGCCCCTGACAAAGCCCAATGGGCCGAACATCTTCATGTTCTCTTCAAAGTAGCGCCGGGCCATGTTGGTGGCCTTTTCTTCGGTCTCGTCCACGTAGGTGGCGATGCCGATGATGAGGTCGCCGCCCAGTTCGGTCTCCTTCCCGTGTTTGGCCAGGGTCTCCTGCCACCGTTTTACCACCTGATCTGAGGCACCGCCAGTGGCCGCCCCGCCGCCGATTATGCCCTTGATGCCATGCTTGGCCATGAAGTCCATGGCGTGCTGGCTGGCACTGACAATGGGCTGATAGGTCTCCACGGGCAGGTTGATGGGCCGGGGCACCAGGGAGATTTCCTTGAGGGTGTAGCCCCGGTACGGCACCTCGGGAGGAATCTGGTAATGCTTGCCCTGGTGGGAGAAGAACTGCTGGTTGAACGCCTTCATCATGATTTCGACCTGTTCTTCGAAAACCTCACGGTTGGCGTCGGAGTCAATGACGGTGCTGGGCACGCCGAAGGTGTCCACCTCGCGGGAGTGGTAGCCGCGGCCCACGCCGAAGATGGCCCGGCCCTTGGTCAGGATGTCGGCGGTGGCATAGTCCTCGGCCAGGCGCAGGGGATGCCACATGGGGTTGACGTTGAACCCACAGCCGAACTTGACGTTCTTAGTCAGGTTGGCCAGGTGCACGTACATGAGGAGGAGGTTGGGAATGCACTCGTAACCTTCCCTCTGGAAGTGGTGCTCGGCCGACCAGAAGGTGTCGAATCCCAGTTCGTCCATCTTCTTGACGATGGCCTCGGACTTGGCGAATACCGAGGACAGGTGGTCGTTGGATAGCCAGCGGTCGTTGACCGGCGTGGCGTCGAAGCCGACGTCCTCCAGGTCAACGTGTCCGGCGTAAAGGGTCCCGAATCTGGTTATCATCTTTTAATCTCCGCGGTCTTTGGTGCCGGGGCAGGTGGGTCACATTGTAATCTGGGGGAGTGGCTGTCAAATTCCGGGGTCCGGCAATCTCGCGAATCCATCCGGGGCCAAAGGCATCTATTGCGGTAAATACCAGGTCAAAGCCCCGATAAACGGGGTAGCAGGTTCTCCTGGGCGGTGATACATTGCTGGCTGATCCGTAGTCGGCCCCTTGGCCTTACGACCAGGTAGATGCCCGGAATAATCGACAACTACAAAGAGGTGGTCAACACGCCGCAAAGGCGGCAGGTGTTGACGGCCATCACCGGCGGCCAGTTGTTGGTCCAGCTTTCCAGCCTTCCCGTGACACTGGCCCTGCCCAGCATGGCCCGCAGTTTCGGTACAGACCTGGAAGAGGCGTCTTGGATCGTCATTTTGAACCTCTTGGTCCTGGGCAGCACCGTTCTCTTGGGCGCCCGCATGGGCGACAAGTTCGGCCACCCCAAGATCTTTTTCTTCGGCACGATCATCATCACGGTGGGCGCGGTGCTCATCGCCTCGTCCCAGACCCTTGCCTGGGTGATTGTATTCAGAGGGTTGCAGGGTCTTGGCGCCGGTCTGATACATGGCAACGGCAATGCCATGTTGGCCTTCGCCTTCCCTCAAGAGGAGCGGGGACGGGCCTACGCCTTTCCTATCTCGGGCTCCCGGATGGGGACGCTCATCGGCATCGCGGTCTTCGGCATATTCCTGGAGTTCGTCAGTTGGCGGTTGGTGTTCCTGACCATGCTGCCCATCGGCCTGCTGGTCATCTGGACCACCATGCCGGTCTTCCGCCGCAACGCCGAGGCCCTGCCCAAGACGCCCATCAGCATCGATTTCATCGGCGCCGGGCTCCTGGTCGCCACGGCGGTGGTCTTCTTGATGTCGGGTATGCACGTTCACGGCGGCGACGAGTCATTCACCTCCAGCGACGCGCTGAGCTACCACCTGCCCATGCACGTACTGTTCGTGGTGCTGCTGGTGACTTTCATATTCGTGGAGCGGCGGATCGCCCAACCATTCGTGGACTTCCGGCACTTCCGCCACAAGTATTTCTCCCTGTCGTTGGTGTCCAACGTCATGTTCCACCTGTCCATGCTGGCCACCATGGTGCTGGTGCCGATAATGATCGAGGACGGCCTGGGTAAGTCGCCCATATTCGTGACGGCGATCCTGATTCCCCACCAGTCCTTTGGCATCTGGCTGCCGGCCATCGCGGGCAACTTCCATGACAAGTACAGTTCCAAGCTGCTGCGGACCTTCTGCATGTTCTCCATCGCGGTGGGCTTTGTCCTGCTGGCGCTCTTCTCGGCCAAGGTCAACTTCTGGCTGCTGCCATTGCTGCTCTTGCCCATCTCCTTCGGCACCAACATCTTCAACACTGTGAACAACGCCACGGTGATGAGCGCCCTGCCCACGGAACACCGCGGGTTCGCCTCGGGGATGCTGGAGACCACCCGGGACCTGGGCCATGCCACCGGCGCCACCCTTTCCTCCATCATCATGGCCATGGTGCTGCCGGCGGGGATCGCGCTCATGGTCGCCAGCGAGTCCCAGGACCTGTACATGAGGGGCTTCCAGACCGCGGCTCTCACCGTGGTGGGCATCATGGTCGCCGGCGGCATCATCGCCGCGTTCCACCGCTCCTACAGTGAGACCGACGCCGGACGGCGGGAACAGCCCAGCCCGGCCGCCGCAGACGATTAAGCGTTGGAGTAACTTGAAAAAGCAAAGGCCCCGGCGTATTCGCCGGGGCCTTTTTGTTTGGACTGGTAGAGCGTTTTCACCCGTTGAGGTTCAGCGGCACGAACTCGCCCCTGTCCAGGTCGTAGAAGTGGACCTGGCCGGAGCTGATCTTGGTCGCCACCAGTGTGAAGTCCAGCTTGTACTCGTCTATGTGCCGGTAGATGCGGGCGTCCCGCCACTCCTCCGCCGATAGCGTCTCCCTGATCTTCACCAACCGTTGTTGGACCGGTTCCAAATCAGACCCCTACTCGCTGGGCATGGCGCCGATCTGCTGCATCATGGTCATGCTGTCGGCCGCGCCCCAGTGTTCCACCGCCTTGCCGTCGGCCACGCACACCATGTGCATTTCGGTGATGGACATCTTCTTTCCCGATGGCGGAATGCCCATGAAATCCCCGGTCTGAGTGCCGGCGGAGGTCATCGCCCCCACCACGATGTCCCCTTCGGCCACCAACTGGTTGATGGTGATCTTCAGGTCGGGGAATGCGGTGAAGAACATCTCCATCATGTCCTTCATTCCCTGGGTGCCGGGCGGGAACCCGGGAGGCGCGTCATGGTCGACATAATTATCCGCCAGAAGGTCGACGACGATGGAGGTGTCCTTATTGTTCATGGCGTCGACGAACTTCCGGAACATGGCTTTGTTTTCTTCTGCATCGGGTTTCTCCCTTGATTTGATCACTTGTGATTTGGAGATGGGCTGTTAACCCTGACGCACGTACTTGTCGATGGCGTCGGGAACGCCGCCCAGGTAGATGTCGCCCCGGGAGTCGATCCAGCTGCCGTGGCCGGAGCCCCGGCAATCGAAGCGGGAGAGCACCGCGCCCTTCTTGTCCAGGATGCTGATGCGGGCTGAGTTGTCCCGCTGCCCCTCGCTGACCATGTAGTTGCCCTCGGTGTCCATGGAGATGTCCATGGGGCGCTGGATGTCGTCCCAGATCTCCTTGAAATCGCCATCCAGACCGAATATCTGGATGCGGTCGTTCTCCCGGTCGCAGACAACCACGTTGTCGCCGTCGACCAGGATGCTGTGGGGCAGGTGGAACTCGTTGGGCGCTTGCTTACCCGGTTCGCCCCAGGACTTCTTCAGCTGACCGTCATTGGAGAACCGGTGCACCCGGGAGTTACGGTAGCCGTCGGCAACGTAGAGGTCACCCGAGGCCGACGGGACCAGTTCGGCGGGGTAGTTGAAGGGGCCGGCCGCCCTGGGCACCAGGTCACCGGGGTTCTCGCAGCCGGTGTCCGAATGGACGCCGTGGCGGCCCAGCATCTGGATGGGCTTGCCGTCCAGGGTGTACATGATGCAGACCGAGGTGTTGCGGTCGGTCACGTAGATGATGTCATCGGCGATGTGGATGCCGTGGGCGAATTCAAAGGAACCGTTGCCCCAGGAGCCCGTGAGATTGCCGTCCCTATCGAAGATCAGCATGGGGGGTTCCTTGCGCTGGAAGGCGAAGACCCGGTCCTGGGAGTCGGTGGCGATGGCGCTGACCATGCCGAAGGTCTCACCGGCGGGCAGCTTGCCCCAGTTCTCGATTAGTTCGTACGTGTACCTGCCAGAACCTACTGTAGCCATTGTTGTTCTCCTGTTGTCCTAGTTAGCGGGTTTTAGCGTCCGGCGTCCCGCCGGTCGAAGAGTTGCTGCAGGGGCGAGATGCCGCCCAGGGTGTCCAGGTCGATGCTGTCGATGGTGGTGCGGCCGCAGATGCCCATGGTGGCGTCCAGTTCGTCGCGCAGCATGGTCAAAACGGACGAGACTCCAGCCTCGCCGTTGACGGCCAGTCCCCAGAAGAGGGGACGGCCGATGAGCACCGAACGGGCTCCCAGGGCCAAGGCCTTGAAGATGTCCGCGCCGCGGCGGACGCCGCCGTCCATGTAGACCTCAGCCTTGCCATCCACCTGCTCCACCACCTCGGGCAAAACCTCTATGGTGGTGAAAGTGGTATCCAGGTAGCGGGTACCGTGGTTGGAAACGATCACCGCCTTGGCGCCCGATTCGGCGGAGCGGCGGGCGTCCTCGCCGGTCATGATCCCTTTAACCACGATGGGCAGTTTGGTCTCGCCGGCCAGCCATTCCAGATCGTCCCAGGTGGTTGCCTGGTCGCGGATGTCGGCGGGCCCGGCCGGGGCATCGGCGGCGAAGGTCCAAGAATGGGTGCCCAGTTCCAGGGCCGCGTAGTTGGGCGACTCGGGTCCCACGTAATTGTTGCGGATGTTGCGCTCACGCTTGGGCACGATCTTGGCGTCCAGGGTCAGGCAGAGGGCGGAGTACCCGGCCGCCTCGGCACGGGCGGCCATACCCAGGGTAAGTTCCTTGTCTTTGAAGAAATACTGCTGGAACCAGATGGGTCCGGTGGCGGCCACTGCCACGTCCTCCAGTGTCTTGGCGGAGTGGGAGCTGAGGACCATGACCGTGCCGAAGTCTCCAGCCGCCTTGGCCGAGGCCAGCTCGGCGTCGATGTGGGCCGCGCCGTGGTTGCCGGCGGGAGCCAGCATCACGGGCATGTTGATCTTCTGTCCCAGGACGGTGGTGCTCAGGTCGCGCTGGCTCACGTCCACCATCATCCGCGGCTTCATCACGATGGAGTCCAGGACCTGGCGGGTGCGGTGCAGGGTGATCTCGTCGGTGGCTGCGCCGGCGATGAAATCGTAATCGCCCTGGTCCAGGCGTTCTTTGGCTATGGCTTCATATTCGTAGATATTCACTGGGTCGGGGGCCATGGGGACACCTCCAGGGTGGGAATTGCGAGGCAAGTCTAAAAGCTGGGCTGGGCAGAGTCAATCGGCGAGATACCTCGTGGGATTGCCGTGTCAGTAGGGCGCCGGTGTGGACGCGACCATGCAATAGGCGGTAGGGTGTGATACATGCGGGACTACGAGATTTTCAACATAGATTCTTTGCCCCTGCAATCGGGGACAACCCTCAGGGAAGCCAAGCTGGCCTATAAGACCTACGGACGGCTGAACGCGGCCAGGGACAATGTGGTGGTGTTACCCACCTTCTTTGGCGGCCAGCACACCCAAAACGAGGGGATGATTGGCGAGGGCCGGGCCCTTGACCCCAGCAAGTACTTCATCATTGTGCCCAACATGTTTGGGAACAGCGTTTCCACCTCGCCCAGCAACGCCACGCCGCCCTACAACCGGGCCCGGTTCCCCAACGTCAGCCTATATGACAACGTCTCGGCTCAACACCGGCTGATTACCCAGGTCTTCGGCATCGAGAAGATCGCCCTGGTCACCGGGTGGTCCATGGGCGGCCAGCAGACCTACCAGTGGGGCAGCCTGTACCCGGACATGGTGGAGCGCATCTTGCCCATCTGCACCTCCGCCAGGACCTCCCGCCACAACTTCGTCTTTCTGGAGGGGGTCAAAGCCGCCATCACCGCCGACGACGCTTGGATGGGAGGTTCGTACGAAAAGCCGCCCCTCAAGGGACTCCGCGCCATGGGCCGGGTCTACGCCGGCTGGGCGGTATCCCAGGCCTTCTACCGTGAAGAGGTATATCTGGAGCTGGGCTACGAATCCCTGGAGGACTACCTGGTCAATTTCTGGGAGGCCCGGCGCATCAATGCCGACGCCAATGACTTGCTGGCGATGGTCTGGACCTGGCAGAACGCTGACATCAGCAACAACGAGATCTACAACGGTGACTTCAAGAAGGCCCTGGGCGCCATCAAGGCCAGGGCCATAGTGATGCCTGGACGGACCGACCTCTACTTCCCGCCCGAGGACAACGAACTGGAAGTGGCCCAGATGCCCAACGCCGAACTACGGCCCATCGAGTCGATATGGGGCCATCTAGCGGGGGGACCTGGCTTCAACCCGGTGGACTCCAAATTCATGGACGACGCCATCAACGAGATATTGGCCAACTAGAGTTTTGGCGAAAAGTGAACCCGGGCCGGGTAGGGCAATTTGGCCGCGGTTGGTTTAGAGTCTTAGTGTATTACCCTGGCTGAAAGACCGGTCTAGGCCGAGACGATGAACGGACCACTATGCTAAACCGGGCGCCGGTGCCACGCAAGATCAAGAACGCCTACTACGGGTGGTGGGTGTTGGCATCCACGTTTTTGCTGGGAACTCTATCCGGCGGCATCTTCTCCAATTCCAACGCCATCTTCTTCGGGCCAATCCAGCGTGACCTGGGGCTGACCAGCACCCAGACCTCTTTGATCTTCTCCCTGGTCCGGGCCGAGGGCAGCATCGCCGGCCCCATCGTGGGCAGACTGGTGGACCGCTTCGGTTCCCGGCCCATGATCATCTTCGGGGGACTGCTGGCCAGTTCCGGGTTCATTCTCCTGCACTGGGTCCACAACTACCTGCTCTTCGTTGTCATATTTGTCGGCGTGGTGGGAGTGGGCAAGAGTTCCGGCCTGGGCCAGGTGCTGATCAGTGCGGTGAACCGGTGGTTCATCCGCCGCCGCTCCCTGGCCATGTCCATCTGCATCACCGGGTTCTCCTCGGGCGGGGCGGCCATCCTGCCGCTGATAACCATCGGCGTGGCGACCATCGGCTGGCGGGACGTCATGCTCTACTCCGGCATCTTCATGGGGCTGATAGTCCTGCCCCTGGCCTCGTTGGTGAAGCATTCCCCGGAACGAGAGGGCATCGGTCCCGACCTGCCATTCCCCGATGACGAGGACAAGGGTCCGAAGCCCCAGATCGTTGACTTCACGGTACGCCAAGCCCTGCGCACCAAGGCCTACTGGATACTGTTCACCGGTTCGGTGCTGAGAATCTCCCTTTGGGGCACCATATCGGTCCACTCCGTGGAGATGTTCGTGTGGAAGGGGATGTCCGCGGAATTGGCGGGGTTCATGTTCTCCCTCATGTTCCTGATGTCCATCCCTCTGAGGATCATCGTGGGGTATCTGGGAGACAAATTCCCGCTCCAGCCCATGATGGGCGGTGGGATGGGAGCGGCGGCCCTGGCCACGGTGGTGCTACTGACCGTGGAAGGCAACTTCGCGGTCTATATCTTTGTGGCCCTCATGGCCATCGAGCAGGGTACCAGCGCGCTGAACTGGGTGTCCCTGGGGAACTTCTTTGGGCGCACCAGCTTCGCCACGCTCATGGGACTCATCAGCGTTGTATTCAACATCGGTATGCTGATCTCCCCGATCTATGCCGGGTATATCTTCGACGAGACGGGTAGCTACACCATTGTGTTGGTGTCCTTCTTCCCCATCTATCTGACCGCCGCTTTCTTCTTCCTGATGACGAGGAAGCCCAGGCCGCCGGTGCAGACGGGGAGTCCTGCGGCGGCGGCCTACGGACGTTAGTTAACGGGGGTTAAAGGGCGGCTTCCACCCGCTTGAGGAAGTCCTGACCGGCCAGCCGCAGCAAGCCCTGGGATGAAACGGTGACGAAGTTGGCGCCCAGGTTGACGAATTCGGCCACGCCCGCGGCATCGGCGGGTGAGTTGCCACCCGCGCCCACGTTTATGCCGCCGGCCCTAATCTTGGGGAGGACCTGGCTCATCAGTTCCCGCACCTTGGCGGTGCCAGGGTTGCCCATGCTCTGACCCAGGTCGCCGGCTGCAACGTGTATCACGTCGATGCCCGGGACTTTCATGATGGCGTCCAGGTTGTCCACGGCCTCAGTCTCTTCGCACATGGGAATGACCATCACCTGGGAGTTGATCCACTCGGCGGATTCCTCCCTGGTCACGCCCACGCCGTAATCATGGGGCCTGCCTCCGCCGGCGGAACCGCGGTGACCCTCTGGGTAGTAACGGGCCGCCGTGGTCACGGCTTCCGCATCGGCTGCCGTGTTGATGTGGGGCACGATGATCCCCTGCACGCCCCGGTCAAGGAAACGGAGTACGGTGGCGTCGGCGTGGTCCGGGATACGGGCGATGGGCGTTATGCCGAAGGACTCGGCGGCCCTGACCATGTGTTCTACCTGATCCAGGTTCATGGGCCCGTGTTCGCAGTCGATCATCACAAAGTCGTAGCCGATGGCCCCGAATATCTCCACGACGTCAGGTGAGTAGCGGCTGACGATGGCGCCGAAGACGGTCTTGCCTTCGGCCAGGCTGGCCTTGGTGGTGTTGGTCCTCATGGTTGTTCAGTGACTCTCCGGTCTGTTTTTAATTGGCGAAGACGGGCATCACATCGCTGGCAAAGCGGCGGAGGGTGGTTATCCCCGCCGGACAGTTCAGCAGCACGTACTCCACGCCGATGTCCTTGAGTGCCTGGATCTCCCGGCTGGCGTGATCAGGCGACCCGTAGATGACTCCAGCTTCGGCCCCCTCCCGAGTGTCCTGGAAATTGGACTGCTGGGCCAGGTTTTGGGTGCGGGCGCGGGCGGCCATCCGGGTCTCGATGGCCCTGTCGTATTCTTCCTTGGAATCGACGATGTTCACCGAACGGGCCACTCCCACGCTCATGGGGTCGAAGGTGCGTCCCGTGGCCTCGACCTCGGACTTGAACATGGCGACTTCCTCGGCAATCATCTCGAAGGAGTCGAACTGGCCCAGGAGCATGTTGCAGCCCAGTTGGGCCACCTGCTTGATGGAACGGGGACTGCCCGCGCCCATCCACAGTTTGGGGTGGGGTTTCTGAACACTGGGCGGCTCGACGATTACGTCGTTGTACTGCCAGTACTGGCCCTTGTGGGACCAGGGCGCGTCCGAAGTCCACGCCTTAAGCATGATCTCCAGACATTCGGCGAAGCGGGCGTCGGCCTCCTCGATGGGCATGGCGAAACCCTCGAACTCGCTGCGCCGGTAGCCCTTGCCGATGCCGGCGTCCACACGCCCGTTCGAGAGCAGGTCCAGGGTGGCGAACTGCTCCGCCAGCAGGACGGGGTTGTGCCAGGGCAGGACGATGACCGCTGTACCCAGACGCAGGGTGGTGGTGCGGGCGCCGATCCAGGTCAGCAGATTCAGCGTTGCCGACACCTGGCCGAACCCGGTGAAATGGTGCTCCACCAGGAAGGTGCTGTGGTACCCCAGAGACTCCGCTTCTATGTTGCGCTCAACGAATTCCCGGAATCCGGCTCCGCTGTCCACGTTGGGCCCGCCGCGCCCGGCCTGGGCGCTGCCAAACATGCCGAATCGCATCGTTGTTCCTTTAGGTTAGTTTCCGGAGCAGACTGCCGAAGCCTTGGATGGGCTCGGTCCAGCCGATGCGGCGCAGGGCCAGCCAGATTGTGGCCTGGTTCACCGAGATGACGGTCTTGCCCAGTTGCTGCTCCAGGGGTTCCACAGCATCCAGTCCCCGCCAGGCGGTGCCGGGCAGGAAGATGGTGTCGGCCTCGTCCTTCACCACCGTGGGGACGAAGTTGACGATGGTCTCCACGGTCTCTTCTTCGATCTCCAGGGGGTTCATGGAGTCCTGCATCCAGGGCTCGCCGTCGGCGCTGAGCACCTCGAAACCGGCCTCCTCCAGCAGGGGCTTGAGGCGGTGGCGCAGGTGGAAGTGGCGGTAGGGCCCGGCGATGCTGAGCTTCTTGGAGCCCATGAAATTGAAGGCCTCGATGCAGGCGCCCACGGCGGTGATGGACTCCACTCCGCTGGCGATCTGCATCTCCTGGGACATCTCTCTGTCGAACTGGATGTAGCCCTTGTGGTAGGTACCCGAGGTGCAGGCGTAGACCAGGATATCCGGTTTGATGTTGGAGAGGGAGCGGGCGCCCCGGGACACGTCCTCGTTCATCCTGTCGGCGTCGAAGCCGAAAAGGGCGGTGTCCACGGTGGCCGCTTCTTCGCTGGAGATGCTTATCTGGTGGCCGGTGTCCACTTCGGCTTTGGGTTGATTGCCCCAGTCGCCGTTGAACATCCGCTCGAAGTGGACTGTAATCTCTGGCGGCAGCACCCGGTAGAAATCAGGCTCCACCACCGGGTTGGTGGCGGGCACCAGAGCGCCGATCCGTTTGGTTTCAGCCATGGGTAAGTGTCCTATGTATAAAGAATTTTCTAGTCGGCGGCCCCGGCGGTCTTGGCTGGCGGGGCTTCGGTGAGTTCGTAGAGGGTGGAGCGGGCGCGAATCTGCTCGTCCCAACCGCGGAAGCGCAGGTCGATCATCAGGCCGTCCGGGCCCTTGTACTTGCGGTTCGCCTTGCTGCTGCCGCGGCATTCGGTCGCGCCATTTTCTTCCACGGTGGCCACCGCTTCGTCCAGGTCATCGACGTAGAAGCCGATGTGGTGGACGCCCTTTACCGTGGAGGAGCCTTCGCCCAGGTTGGGTGCGTCCTCCGACCCCATCTTCAGGATGGCGAAATAGATGTAGCCGTCGGTGAGCCAGACGCCTTCCTCTCCGCTGTCGGCGGGGGAGCGGCGCAGTTCGTCCAGGTCGAAAACGGTCTTGTACCACTCGGCGGTCTCGGCGGGATTTTCCGTCTGGAGCGCTATGTGCTTGATCCGGTTGGCCATGGCTCGTCCTCCTGTGATTCCACTGTATTTGAAACAGAAAAGGCGGGCGAAGGGCCGGTCTCCCGGTCCGTCCG
>MDTE01056653.1_pt1 | contig 19028 bp, 30 predicted proteins | sample 811231 | NCBI WGS metagenome assembly MDTE01 (sample SAMN05326651, study PRJNA326480) | marine metagenome | isolation source: seawater | place: Indian Ocean: Red Sea | collected 2010 | reverse complement strand
GTGCATAATTTACGTAACTAAAAATAAAATCTACCTTAGGATTTTTAAGAGCTCACATTTATGTGGGCTCTTTTTTTATGTCTGTAAATACTGTATGGACACTTTCAGACTGATTACATTAGTAGACATAACCGAGACTGGTGCTAGACGTGGGGAAGATCCTGTAGAATTTAGGCAACAACAAAACTTTCTTTCAGTATTGCAGACGATAGGTTTACGCACAAATCTTGATTATTCTTCTGGTCCTATACAAAAAAAGGGTCAATCAATTAAAAATAATTTAGGGTCAGAGTATAAAGGACAACAATCTATTTGGCAGTTTGATTTTACTATTCCTGCACCTGATTCATTAACTGTAGACATGTTAAACAACGATTTTAATTTAATTCCTATAATTACAAATTTAACTGAAACAGCTGAATTTAAAAACAACGTTTTTATCACCCAAAATGATAAAATATCTAATGTTTATTTCGAACTTTTGGATAAATAATATTGTTAGACAAAAACTATCCAGGCATCTAAAAAGACCCATTAAGGCCAACTAAGAGTTTACTTAATAAACTTACTGAGCGTAAGTAATCGGAGATATAGATGGCTGGAGCCACAGAATTAGAAAGAGAGAACCTTGAAGCACATGTTGATTTATGTCAACAAAGATATGAAGCTTTAGAAGGTAGACTCACAAAAATAGAAGAAAAAGTAGATAGCATTCATAAAGATGTTGTCGAAGGACAAAAGAGTATGACAAAAGTCCTCATTGGCGCCGCTGGCACGATCGTAGCCGGCTTATTATCCACTATCATTGTTTTAGTAATGAACCTTTAAAATCCGCTAAATAACTATATGTTATTACGGGAACTATACATACCACCTAAAGATGCCGTTGAAGTAGAGAATCCTAAAACAGGATTTACCTACAAGGTTGACAAAAAGAAAGCTAGGCAACTTGTACGCAAGCATGGCTATAAAGTTGTCGCTGTTCATCATGAGGATGATATCGGCGAAGGTCCTACATGGGCTAGGTCAGGTAAGAAAGTTGTACGAAAGTATAGATGTTCAGGTGGCCCCCGCAAAAACAGAATTGTATCTAAATTACAACAATGTTTTGCTCCACCTAATGTTAAAAAACGTATGGCACTTAAAAGGATAAAAGCAAGATTAGGTTCAAGAATAGCTAGGAAAGCTAAGAGAACAAAAAGAATTAATCCAGCATCAATAAGAGTACAGCGTTTAAATAAAGCTACAAGAAGGCGATAAAATGCTTATTCGCGAAATAACAGATACTGTAGAAGGTGCAACACCCATATTTGCCAAGAAAGGCACACAGGTTGTACGTAAATACAGATGTACAAGTGGTACAAGGAAAGGAAGAATAGTATCCAAACCTAAAACTTGTACAGCGCCTAAGAATGTTAAAGCTATGACTACAATGAAAAAAACTAGGCGTAGCAAAGGAGCAACAGTAAATATTAGGGCAAATAGAACAAAAAGGACTAGTCCAGCTAGCCAAAAGTTAAAAAGATTAAACGTAGGTTCTAGGAGAAGGATAACTCCAAAGAAAAGGCGCGGAGCAAAAAGGAGATAGTAAAATGAAAATGTCAGATATCATAACAGAAATAGATCAAATTTTACAAATTGAAAAAGATGACGACAATGAAACTGTCCTTATTGATCCAAAAACTAAAATTAAAACTGTCGTACCAAAAGATCCTAGCAAGCCAGGTGCTATTGCAAAAGATGAACGCGGCAATTTGACATTAGACACAAAAACCAAAGGTACTGTAGATCGCGGGATTAAGCCCGGAGACAATGTAACAGTAAAAAACGCATAATGAAGGTAAATGAGCTCATAGACAATTTTGAGATTTTCACCACCAACGAGGAAGGTAGCCTATTGGAAAGACTAGGCTCAGAGCCATTACCATTATCATCATTCACAGAACACGATCAAGTCATAATTAATAACCTTATACGTAAGAGTGTTATAAGTAAGATAAGCAATCCAAACAATAGTTCTGTAATGGTGATGAAGAATGATTTCGAATAATCTATTAAGTGACCTTGAAGATATTGTTAATAAAGGCTTAGAAGATAGTACTATTCCTCATGCTAAAGGGAATAGTATAAGAATAAAACAATATATAATAAGAAGTAGTAAAGCAGGTTACTTAATTTATGATAGCACAACTAATAAGCAAATACATAGGACACAATTTAAATCTGTGGCTGTAGCTATTGCAAAAAATCTTGCTGATCGTAAGAAACATAGGGTAGATGCAATATTAAATATTGAAAATAACCTAGCAAAACACTATAATGATGCTGTTTTTTACAAACATGCTATTAGAAAGACGGATTGTGAGAGCAAAAAACTTACAAGAGAGACAAGATTACAAATTTCTTTGGAAGAAGCCCAAAGAATAAGAAACAAATTAGATGAGTATATCTTCGCCTAAATGATAAATATACATATAACGGATAGTCAAGGAACACTAAAATGAAAGTTAGAGAATTTACAAAACCAGTTACAGCTGATAAGCTTAATGAAAGTTTAGCTAGTCGCTTTGGATCTAAAATTGATCTAGAAGCTTTTTCAACAGAGCAACTAGAAGATGCAAGAAATAAAGTAAGAACAGCTTTAAGTCAGACAGAAACAAATGAAGCTTTTGACGCAGTACAAGATACAACTTATCAAAAAAATAAACTATTCCTTGACGTTTTAAACACAGCTATTGCAGAGCGTGATGATAATATTGTATCCGAAATTGACGAAGCAGTACAGGAAATAAAAGAAGGCGAAGAAGACAAAGCCGAACTAGTTATGGCCGCAAAGGACATGGTAGATAGACTTACTGGTTGGATGGAAGATACAGCTGAAATGCAAACAGAATCAATGCTTGAACTAGCAGATGCTATCCGTGATGAAATGGGTAGCGAAGCATCTGAAGCATTTACAAATTTAGTTAAACCTGCACTAGAATCCATGTATGAAGTAATGGAAACAACACGTGGCACACTGACACAAGGTGTAGGTCAGCTTACAGGAGAAGCACAACCAATGGACACAATGGGTGCTGAAGATCCTGCCGCAGAACCAGAAATGGAACCAACAGTTGATGCAGACGCAGAACTTGCTCCAGGAGAAGTAGGTATGCCTGATGATGACGGTATGGGAGCGGCTGATGCTGCCGCTGGTGGCGAAGAAGAAGCTGGCAGAGAAAAACGTGAGTCTGTAGAGCGTTCAAAAAAAAAAGTCATAGAAGCTGTTGACAGCACATCAATATTTCAAATCTTAGATCATTTAAAAGATACTGATCGCACAGTGTTAAGCATTAAAAAATTGGATAAATTTATGCGTAATACTGGACGCAACCAATTTAGCTTTGATGTATTTAAAGCCGCATATGACGAAGATCCCCGCATTCAAAAGATTGTTAAAAACTTTGACAAAGAAAAAATCGAACTTAAAACTTCTGAATTAGATGATGTGCCTGCAGATGCCAAAAAACCAGACGCAGATAATACTGTAAGTTCAATGGCAAAACGTGCTACCGATTTAGGTTAATTAGAACTTGACAACTTGTTGATTTTGTGTTACTATAATAGTTACGCATTGGAAAAGTAATGAGTAATAAAGAACAATATGACAGAATAGTCCAAAATATTAAACAGGTTTTAGACAACTATGTTGCTCCAGCCGTAGCTGGACACGGCGGCTTAGTAAATTTTGTAGATTTTCAAGATGGAACATTAACACTCGAAATGAGTGGTGCATGCTCAGGCTGTGCAATGTCTGCTATGACACTTCAACAAGGAATAGAAGGTATTATGATATCTATGGTTCCTGAAGTAAAAACTATAGTAGGTGTTGACGATCCAAATTCCGGTGTGAGTCCTTTTATGAGTCATAACTATGGTTATGACCCCCAAGAATATTGGGATGACAAAGACGACATTATAGCTACTGACAAATAGGATTCCCATGTCATTAATAACCGAGAAGTTTCAATATACAAAATTAGAACGAGTAGAAGTAAACGGAAAAAGAAGATACCTTACGCCAGGTGGCGGAAAGGTAGCAAGTGTAACTACCATACTTGATGCTACAAAAGATAAATCCCATTTAATTGCTTGGAAAAAACGTGTAGGTGAAAAGAAAGCACAGGAAATTGTTACCGAAGCATCAGGTGTTGGCACTCGCATGCACAAATACCTTGAAGATTACATAGAATTTGGAGAATGGCCTACGCCAGGATCTAATCCATATGCAAAACAAGCACATCAAATGGCAACTGTTATAAAAGACAATGCAATGAATGATGTAGACGAAATATGGGGAAGTGAAGTTCCCTTATATGTTCCTCAAATGTATGCCGGAACAACAGACTTAGTAGGACAATATAAAGGCAATCCATGTATAATGGATTTTAAACAAACTAATAAGCCAAAAAAACCTGAATGGGTATATGATTACTACTTACAATTAACAGCATATGCTATTGCCCACAACGATGTTCATGGCACTGATATACGTGAAGGACACGTTTTCATGTGCAGTCGCGACCTAGATTATCAACAATTTGATATATGGCCCGACGAATTTGACGACTGGGAACAAGAGTGGTGGAAAAGAGTATATGAGTATTACGAGAAACACGGCTAAGTCTGTATAAATACATAAAACACATGTAGGAGATAATAGCAGTGGCCGTAGTATCTATATCACGAATACAAGTCCGTAGAGGACGAAAAAATCAAGGATCTGGCTTGCCGCAACTTGCTAGTGGAGAACTAGGTTGGGCAGTAGATGCACAAGAACTTTGGATAGGTAACGGCGCAGTATCAGAAGGATCACCTTATGTTGGTAATACTAAATTACTAAGTGAACACGATGATCTTTTTCAATTTGCAAAAACTTATGCATACAAAAGTTTAAGCAATAATTACCAAACAGGGCCAAGTGTAAATGCCCCTATTCAAAGAACTTTACAGGCAAGATTAGATGATAGAGTTAGTATTAGGTCTTTTGGTGCTAACGGAGACGGATTAGATCAAACAGCCGCCTTTCAAAGAGCATTAGATCAATTATACTTAAATGCCGCAACTAAACTTACTGCCCCGTCTAGAGTAGTACTTTATGTTGAAGCAGGTAATTATACATTTTCAAGTGCAGTCAGAGTACCACCTTATGCAACTATTGTAGGTGCTGGTATAGATAAAACTATAATTAATTGTACGTCTAACAATGGCTGTGCATTTATCACTGTTAATGACTCAAGTACACCAGGAAATTATGCTAGCGATGCTACAAGCACTACATTAAATCAAGCTAGAGAAATTCAAATATCAGGCATGACAATTCAAATGCCTAATGGCGGTAATGCATTAGATCTTACATCATGTAAAGATAGTACATTTAAAGACTTAAAACTTAAAGGAGCTTGGGAAAATAACGATAGTGTTACAAACGGAGCAGGCTTATATTTTACATCTTTAAGCACAGCAGTAAATTGTTTCCGTAATAGATTTGAAGATGTTAGATTTGAAGGTTGGACCAATGCTGTTAAATCAGACCATGATATTACAGATAATATTTTTACACAGTGCAGTTTCAAAACATGTAGAACCGGAATAGACTTTGGTAGTGCAACAGTTCTTGGCACAAGCGGACAGTTAACCGGTCCTATAAGAAATACAATAGAGAAGTCAACTTTTGATGATATCAGTAGACAAGCATTAGATATTACAGTAGGGTCGGATAATTTAAGTACAAATAATAGGTTTTATAATTGTGGCAATAATATGGGATCTTCATCAAATCCTGTGCATTCTATAATTAAATTTACATCATTTAAGAATCAAACTATAGATGATTGGTTTCAAAGGACCGAAGAACTAGGTTATGATGCAAGTTATCAGACTAACATTCCGTATGTTCCAGAAGTAGAAGGATCGACTATTGCAGATATTGGAACTACTTACAAAGTTACAATAACAAACTACGGAGAGTATTCAAAACTTTTTAGACTAGCGGCAGATACTACTAGAGCATATGAAATAGAATATGTGTATAAAAGCAGTGCAGTCAATGCTTCACGAACAGGAAAACTAGATGTGCTAGTTAATCCTGCACAAAATCTTGTAACCCTTACCGATGACTATGATTACATTGGTGATGTCAACTTAGCACAAAATTTAAAATTCAAAGCCCAAAATTATGATGAAAATTCCAATTCTTCGGTTGACACAGTGGCCATTATGGTGTTAAACTCTACTAATAGCGATAATGCAACTTTAACATATAAGGTGAAAATTAAATCATAAATGGCATTTCATGTTCGATAAAGATTTCGATAGTAGATTAGCAACTTGGGCAAAATTCCGCGAAACACTTGAAACAACAAAAGATCCTATTCAGGATACAATTGATTTCTTCAATCCGGCGCCACTTGTTAATATACAAACTGATCCTTACACTCCGAGCTCTTGGCCCGATCCGTGGGAACTAATTAAGGAAAATACTTATTGTTCCTTCGTTAAGATTCTTGCAATTTGTTACACCTTACAATTAACCGAAGTTTTATCTGTTGAAGATTTTGAGATACATATTACACACGACAATAAAAAATCGTCAACGTATTATCTGCTATATGTAGGCGACAGGGTCGTTGGTTTCAAAGAGAATACACATGTCAGTAAAAAAGATATTCCAAATAGTCTTATTTCACATCATGAGTTTTCCATGCCACGGCTAAACTAAATATTTTACTGAATAGGGAGTAGACATGAGTAACGGAATAATGATAGTCAAACGTGACGGCACAAAAGAAAATCTTAACATTGATAAAATACATTTTGTAGTAGAGGAGGCATGTAAAGGTCTCGCTGGTGCAAGCTCTAGTCAGATTGAAATGAATGCTAATTTACAATTTTACGATGGTATGACTACAGAAGAAATACAAGAGATTTTAATTAAAAGTGCAAACGATCTTATATCATTAGAGAATCCAAATTATCAAACAGCGGCGGCAAGACTACTAAGATATACTGTTAATAAGCAAGTGTTTGGCAAGTTTCAACCTATTAGCCTTAAAGAAATGATTGATCTAAATATAGATCGTGGTGTTTATGATCCAGAAATTTTAAACTTTTATAGTGAAGAAGAACTAGCAAAACTAGATAGTTTTATTTGTCACTCAAGAGATGAGAATTTTACTTATGCTGGAATGCGTCAAGTGGTTGACAAGTATCTTTGTCAAGATAGAAGCAATAATCAATTATTTGAAACTCCGCAGTTTATGTATATGATGATTGCGGCTACATTATTTTCGCAGTACCCAAAAGAAACACGCCTACAATATGTAAGGAGATATTATGATGCGACATCGTTATTCGAAATCAACATACCGACGCCGGTTATGGCAGGAGTTAGAACACCGGTCAGACAATTTGCAAGTTGTGTTCTCGTTGACAGCAATGATACTCTTGACAGCATTTTTGCTAGTGACATGGCAATTGGTAGATATACAGCCCAACGTGCAGGCATTGGAATTAATGCTGGGCGTATCAGAGGAGTCAATTCTAAAATTAGGGGAGGAGAAGTAGCACACACGGGAATCATTCCGTTCCTAAAAAAGTTTGAATCTACTGTAAGGTGTTGTACACAAAATGGTGTTCGCGGAGGTTCAGCTACCACACACTTTCCTTTTTGGCATCAAGAAATTGAAGATATACTCGTGTTAAAAAATAACAAGGGTACAGAAGATAACAGAGTGCGTAAATTAGACTATTCAATTCAACTTAATAAAACAATGTACGAACGGTTACTGAGTAATGGTGACATTACTCTTTTCTCACCACATGATGTTCCCGGACTTTATGAGGCATATTTTGATGATGCTGATAAGTTTAAAGAATTATATGAAAAGTATGAAAGAGCTTATTCTGTTAAAAAGAAAACTATACCAGCAATGGAATTATTTTCTGCATTAATTAAAGAACGTGCAGAGACAGGAAGAATTTACATAATGAATGTAGATCACTGTAATACTCATAGCTCATTTAAAGATAAAGTATATATGAGCAATCTATGCCAAGAAATAACACTGCCTACGAAGCCTTTAGAACACATAGATGACGCAGAGGGCGAAATAGCTTTATGTATTTTATCTGCAATAAATGTTGGCACTCTTAAATCACTTGATGATCTAGAAGAATTATGTGAATTAGCAGTTAGAGCTTTAGAAGAAATTATTGATTATCAAAAATATCCAATCAAGGCGGCTGAAGCTAGCACAAAAGCTAGACGTTCATTAGGTATTGGATACATTGGTTTAGCACATTTCCTTGCCAAAAATCATGCAAAGTACGAAGACAAAGAAGCATGGCAATTGGTGCATGATTTGTCAGAAGCTTTCCAATACTTTTTATTAAAAGCATCTAATAAACTTGCAGAAGAAAGAGGTGCTTGCGACTATTTTGAACGTACTAAATATAGTGAGGGCATTCTACCAATTGATACATACAAAAAAGAAGTAGACACAATAGTAAAAGGAAAATTAAAATATGACTGGGATACTCTTCGCAAGGACATTCAATTACACGGTCTTAGGCACTCAACATTGTCCGCACAAATGCCTTCAGAGAGTAGTTCCGTTGTGTCGAACGCAACCAATGGAATCGAACCGCCTAGAGGATACTTGTCCGTTAAAAAATCAAAAAAAGGGCCTCTTAAGCAGATTGTTCCGCAGTATATTAAACTAAAGAATCAGTATACATTACTCTGGGAAATGCCTAGTAATGAAGGATACATTAATATAGTGTCAGTAATGCAAAAATTCTTTGACCAAGCCATAAGCGGTAATTGGTCTTACAATCCGACGCACTTTGCTAACAATGAAGTTCCGATGAGCGTGATGATGAAAGACTTGCTAACAACATATAAAATGGGTTGGAAGACAAGTTATTATCAAAATACTTACGACTACAAAACTGATCCAAGTGAAGTAGACGATGAACCTGTAATTGAAGCACCGTTAGCAACGCAGAATCCTTATTTGACTGAAGAAAATGAGGAAGAATGTGAAGCCTGTGCAATTTAACTATTGACAATTAGTTAAATATAGTATAAAATAATATAAGTAGTAGAAAGAAGGAAGAAGGGCCCACCCATGGCGAAGACAGTTTTTAATCAAGAAAAAGTAGATTTTACAAAGCAAAATATGTTTTTTGGCGAAGACCAAAACACACAGAGATATGATGTTTTTAAGTTTCCGGTGTTTGATAAACTTAATCAAACAATGCTAGGATATTTTTGGAGACCTGAAGAAGTAAGTCTTCAAAAGGACAGAGCAGATTACGCAAGCTTTCGTCCAGAACAAAAACATATTTTTACAAGTAATTTAAAATATCAAACACTTTTAGATAGTGTACAAGGTAGAGGTCCCTGCCTTGCATTCTTACCACATGTAAGTTTGCCTGAGTTGGAAGGTTGTATTGTAACTTGGGATTTCTTTGAAACGATCCATAGTAGATCATACACACATATTATGAAAAATGTGTACCCAGATCCTTCTGTTGTGTTTGATACTATCTTAGATGATAAAAAAATTATTGCAAGAGCTACTAGTGTTACAAAAAATTATGATGCATTTACAGAAGCCGCTGATGATTTTACTCATCATAAAAAAGGATCAATGTATGATGTAAAGAAAAAACTTTACCTCGCAATGCATAATGTAAATATTTTAGAAGGACTACGTTTTTATGTTAGTTTTGCTTGCACATTTGCATTTGGTGAATTAAAACTTATGGAAGGAAGTGCAAAAATTATATCTCTAATTGCTAGAGATGAAGCACAGCATTTAGCTCTAAGTACACATGTCCTTAAAAATTGGGCTCAAGGTAAAGATGATCCAGACATGGTCAAAATTGCAAAAGAAACCCAAGAAGAAGTCTTAGATATGTGGAGAGAATGTGTAGCAGAAGAAAAGGATTGGGCCGAGTACCTGTTTAAAGATGGATCAATGATCGGACTTAATGAAACATTACTTCACAAGTATGTAGAATATATTGCAAATCGTAGGCTCAAAGCATTAGGATTGCCAATGATTTTTGATCAACCTAGCACACAAAACCCACTTCCTTGGACGCAACATTGGTTATCAAGTTCTGGCTTACAAGTTGCTCCACAAGAAACAGAAGTAGAGTCATATGTAATTGGCGGTATCAAACAAGATGTTGACGAAGATGCCTTGAAAGGATTCAGTTTATGAGTTCTACACAAAATGTTGTTGTATTATCTAAACCTCACTGTCCATACTGTGATATGGCAAGAGCATTATTAGACAAAATGGGTGTAGATTACACTACAAGAACATTAGGCAAAGACTTAACTAGAGAAGAAGTATTCGAACTAGCACCACAAGCCCGAACATTTCCCCAGATAATCATCAATAACCAAGTAATTGGCGGTTATAATCAGTTAAATACATATATAGAGAACACAGGGTTTAACGGAACGGGGTATACATTATAATGGCATTATTACAAACAACAGTAGAAAAAGACGATATTATTACTATTAGAACAGTTCAGGGCTTTGAAATGGTAGCTAAATTTGTATCTGAATCTTCTGCGTCAATTAAGGTAAACAAACCTTTAATGATTACAGGGACAAGTTCAGTTGCAGATACAGGAGTAACAAAAGCTCTTTTTGGTCCAGTTGCTTCTACAATGGCTACACTAGGCGATATTGAAATTAATAGTGTTAATATTCTTTGCGCCAACGAAACAGATAGCGATATAGCGGACCAGTATAAATCACAGGTAAGTTAAAATGAGTGGTGTAAATACAACTCCAACTACACCAAACTCAACTGAATCAGGACATCCTGGTAACAGTATGACGCATACGGGCGTTGACGCCCACGAAGGGTCAACTGTCACTAGCAACCCTGATGAACATTCACATGTACATTTCGATGACGGTTATAAATTACATTTTGGCGAAATAGCTAGCTTGTTTGAAGATATCCAAGCTGATATTAGAATAATAACAGATAGAGCAACAAGCCTTACAAAAGGTTTATATAAAAGAGATGCAGATACAACTGCACCTAATGCCGCAAATATTGCATTACAGGCCGCGGCAGAAGTTAACTTTGATGCTACTGGAATTTTATCACAACTTAATGCTGAAATGTCCCGTCCTACAAATTACGCAGATACTACAAGCCAAAACTATGCAACAGTGCAAGGTGGCGGCACCTCAGGTAACTTTGTAGGAAGTAATAATTACCAAAGACCTGCAGGATATGCAAGTGCAAGTACAGTAATAGTTCAGAATGATGACGGAACTACTACAGCAAAAAGAACAGGCGATGTCACATTACAAGAACTAGAAGCGGCTGGTTTAGCAACAACAGGTTCAGCTAGCGGTAATGTAAAATATGGTAACCAAGGTAAAATACGTAATCGTCCTTTACAACAAGCACTTATGGATATTTTAATTGCAGGTGCTAATGCCGCGAATGTTGATGTTTTAATTACAAGTGGCGGACAACTTGCCGCAAGAGATGGCGGAGTTGACGGAAGGACTAGGACAGGATCTAATAGACACGATAATGGATATGCCGCAGACGTTGTTATATTTAAAGACGGATTTCAAGGACGCGAATTATCTAGTAGAAATTCAGACGACTTAGCAATTATGGTTGCATTTATGAAAGCATGTAAAGATGCAGGAGCAACTGCAATAGGTCAAGGAAATAATTACATGGGCGATACAGGGATTCATGTAGACATTGCTTTAACAGGACAATCAGCAGGACAACTTACTAAAATTAGTACAGCATCTTTCTGGGGAGGAAAAGATGCTAAACGTGGATTGGCTCCACAATACTTATCGGACATAATGACAGCATAATGCCTATACGATTTACACATACAGATTACACTGAAGAACTTAACAGGATTATCACTGCCATGACAGGTATTCGTAATGATATTAGATTATTAAGAAGAACATTAGAAGACCCAGAACAAGGTGTAGCAGTTAGTCATGTAATGAATGATTTACAAAAAGCTCTAATGGCAGTGGCTTTAAGTAATGATGGTGCAGGAAATGCAGAAGTAGTACGCAAAAAAATAATTTCAGGGGCAGGTGCTTCCTTAAATGCAGGAGCAGGAGTAACATCCGCTGGCACAAGCCAAGAAAATATTGCGGCTATTAAACAAGGTGCTCCACCTAAGGCAACCGCAGTTGACCCTAGTATTGGAGACAAACGTTGGCCTGCTGAAAGAGCGGCAGGATCAGTTGCATTACCTAATGCGGGACCTAATTCAGATCTTGTAAATCCTGCCACAGGTGAAGTTATTGCAGTTGGTAGAGATCAACAAATTGCTAACGTACAATCTGCTACGTCTCCTCAACCAGCTACTGGAGATCCAGTAATAGGCGTTGCACAAACAGAAAGACAACGTATACTTGAAAAATTAGGGCAGGATATTGCAAGCACAAAAGTTTTAATTAGAGTAGCTGGACAATATTATTTTGAAGCTGATCCTACAGCAGGACCAGATGACGGTACTGTAGGTTCAATCCCCCAAGTAACAAAATTTGCACTTGGCACACAATTAGGATATCAATCTAAATCAGGCGGCGGAGATGATGAAGATTATGGACATGATACATCTGCAAGAAGTAGTCAAGGAAGTGTACAATAATGGCTAAGGTTCATAGAGTAGGAGACTTTGATACAAGCGGAGCGATGTCAAGTACTGGCTCTGAAAATGTTTTTGCCAATGGCGGACCCACATTAGGAGGAGGAGTATCTGAAGTTTTTGATTTACCTGACGCAGTAGGAGTAACTGATATTGCCGCTAGAATGATATTATCAGATAGGGCAGATGAAATTAATAGAGGCGAAATTGATCCGGACATGAATGAACCATTCGAACAGTTTGATCCTGCTAGCGGCAAAGGCATTAATCCAGTTGATGGATCAACAGCGATAATTGGTGCACCTGGCTCACCTGCTGGAGGCGCCGGCGGAAATTTTGAAACAGACGCAGACGAAGAAACTGTCACTGTACCTTTTGATAATTCTACACCAATTTCTGATATGTTATTACCTGAGCCACAAGTAAATATGAATGTATCAACAGATACCTTTAATAAGGCAGTTAAACTTGCAAAAAATTTAGGCAGACCGCTTAGAATAAACAGTGGGTATAGAACTCCAGAATATAATAGAAAAGTTGGAGGAGCCAAAAATAGTCAACATGTCGCAAAAAAAGCAATGGATATAAGATGGCCTGATGGAGATTTCAGTACTAGAATAGCATTTATCCAATTAGCTTGTGATGTTGGATTTACAGGCATAGGTGTGTATAATAATTTCATGCATGTTGATACAGGTCCAAAAAGATGTTGGGGTCCATCGGGAGGAAGAGCTAGTGTATATCAACAGTACGTATCAGTTTTAAGAAAAAATGGATATACTGTTGGTTGACAACTATCATATTTGATGTTATAATGGTATTATAAAATTAAATAAAGATTGGATAGTATGGCTGAAAAACTAATACTAACAGACGCAGATGGAGTACTTTTAAACTGGGAGTATGCATTTACATGCTTTATGGCCCAACAAGGTTTCCAAAAACAACCAGGATCAGCATTCCAATATGACATTGCAAAAGCTTTTAATTTAAAGTCTAATAATCAAGGACACAAACTAATTAAAAGATTTAATGAAAGTGCGGCAATGGGCTTTTTACCTGCACTAAGAGATAGTGTCCATTATGTAAAAAAATTACACGAAGAGCATGGATATGAATTTCATTGTATTACTTCAATGAGCACTGACACATATGCATACAAACTTCGTAGAATGAATATAGAAAAGCTTTTTGGAACATCAGCTTTTACAAAACTTATATGTTTAGCTACAGGGGCACCTAAAGATGATGCCTTAGCTGAATATAAAGGTTCTAACTATTTTTGGATAGAAGATAAGTTAGATAATGCGGTCGCAGGCCTAAAACAAGGATTGCGTCCACTTTTGGTCGAACACGGCCACAATATGAATGAAGAACTTCCTGAAGGCATACATAAAGTAGTCAATTGGAAAGAAATTTATTCTATTATAACAGGAGAAAATGATGAGTGAATTATCACAACACGAACAGATTGTTCAAGCGTTTAATCAATACCTTGCAGAAGCAGAGACTTTTGATGAAAAAGGTGTGAAGGCCGCGGCAGCTAGAGCCAGAAAGGCCCTTGGAGATCTAGGCAAACTTGCCAAGACAAGAAGAGCAGAAATCCAAGAGAAAAAGAACAACATGTAATGAGCGGGCAACGACTATGGCTCAGGACATGGGCAAGGATAGTTGGAATGCCTATAGGTATGACAGATGATGACAAACCTGAATTTCTGCCTATACCGCAGACTAGTGTAAAACGTGCATTGGCGGCTAGAACTTTCTGGATCGTCTTGCACGTTGTTACATGTTGTATGATAATTGCCGGTAATGCAAAAGCACTTTTTTGGTAGGAGGTAATATGAAAAAACTTTTAATCTTAATAATACTAGGCGTTGCAATATTTGCAACCTTACCAGCAAACGCAGATCACCGTTATGGTTATGGTAATCAATGGAATAATCATTCATATGGTTATTATAATCATGGCGGCCCTTGGAATAACCGTTGGCATAATCCAAGAGGTTATAGACCACATATGCATCACAGACATAATGGTGGTAGATGGCATAGACGCAATAATGATATTGCAGGAGTGATTATAGGTGGCATAATTCTTAACGAAATATTTAGGAATAATAATCAAAGATACCAACAACAATGTTATGATGTAAAAAGGCAAGGATATAACCAAAATGGTTATTATACCGAATGGTACGAAAGGGTTTGTAATTAAGTGGGACAATACCCATTCTTCTATTTTTATGATTTAGAATTTGATGCTAGTAAAATTTTAGACTTCATCAATACTATACCAGATGAAGAATGGGTAGGACCACACATTGGCAATTATGATCCTGACATAGATACAACAGAGCATTTAGCAGACAACAACTTATGGACTGCTAATAATCTCCAAACTGATTTTACTAAATGTAATGAAATTAATAAAATAGCAAAATACTTTTCCCCAGGTAGACGTTTCTTCAAAGGCATGATGATAAAGAAAAGTAAAAAGGATTTTAAATCACCTTTTCATCCACTAATGCAAAATTTAGAATTTGATAAAAAAAATAACATTGTAAGAACATTTGATATAATAGTACCTATTCAAGGAGGATTTGTAGAAAGTCCATTAGAAGCAATTGATACAAAAACAAACGAACACTTTACATTAGTGCCAAAAGGTTTAGCCTTTATGGTTCCTAATGATCCCAGTTGGCATTTTAGCTGGTGTGAAACAATACATGACTTTCGATATACTTTACACCTAAGGGGAGTAATGCCTATCAAACATGAATTCATGAAAGGCTATTATCACAAAAATGTCTGACTATCTAATTGAATTACCTCATTTTGAATATAATAAATCAGCACTAATTGATTACCAAAAGGAAATCAAGGACTGGCGTCCTAATAATCATTATACAAGAGCAGGAATTGATACAGGTAAAGCTAACAGTTGGTTTGACTATTATCCTGACAAAAATAATTCAGTAATAAAGGAAATTACAAATAATCTAAATATTGATCTTGTAATACAAAAACCGTATAAGTTTACAATGCATTTAGCTGGAGGTAAACTACCTTGGCATATCGATCCAAAAAGAGAATGTGTATTAATGATTCCTTTAACAGATGATAACGAAGGACTTAAATGGATTAATAGTAAGGGTGAAACCTTATGTGAACATATCTATACATGCCCTACAGTTATAAATGCAAAAATTATGCATGGCTGTCCCACTATTACAAAAGATAGAATATTCTTGCAGGTTGATATACCATGTTCTTGGAGTACCTTAAAAGAGGATTATAAATATATTTTCAATGTGCCGGCGTAGCTCAGTTGGTAGAGCAGTTGATTTGTAATCATCAGGTCCCGAGTTCGAATCTTGGCGCCGGCACCATTTTCACTAAATATTAATAATGTCTACTATACCAAACAATGCTATGCCAATGACAAAAGATGTAGAATATCTTAACAGTCTACGTCGGCAAGAAGATGTAAGGATAGAAAAGCAATTAGAAGCAAAACGGTTAGAAGAGTTCAACAATAAAAAAATTATACTTTCAGAACTAATGTTGCAAAAATACTACGAAAGATTAGATGCACTTGCCTTATATAACAGACAAAAGCAACTAGAAAGAGCTCAAGCCGAGCAAGGCCGTTTTGTAGACATAGAAGTTAAGTAATCAGCTAAATACACTACACAAGAGGACGCAAACCATGGCGTATTCAGATAAAGTGATAGATCATTACGAAAATCCACGTAATGTTGGCAAATGGGATCCCAAAACAGACGGAGTAGGAACTGGAATGGTAGGAGCCCCTGCCTGTGGTGATGTTATGAGATTACAAATAAAAGTAAAAGATAACATAATAGAAGATGCCAAATTTAAAACTTATGGATGCGGTAGTGCAATAGCTTCTAGTTCTTTGCTCACAGAATGGGTCAAAGGTAGAACATTGGAAGAAGCAGGTGAAATAAAGAACGTAGAGATAGCAAACGAACTGGCTCTACCACCTGTAAAAATCCATTGTAGTGTTTTGGCAGAGGATGCTATAAAGGCCGCTATTGCAAATTACAAAGAAATAAACGGAGAAAATAATGTATGATAACACTCAAGCTGAACACATTTATCAACAATGGGCACAAATCCAGCAAGGCTTACCACAAGGTAACCTTGAACAGTTACTTATAAACGAGTTGCACCTTAAAAAATCCGAAGCAATACAACTTGCAAAAAAATTAAATAAAAAATATCAAAAAACAGGTTGACAGCCTAAACAAAAGAAAGTATACTGTAAAAACAATGAGGCTAAGAGAATAGCTTCTTGGTGAGCGGAGTAGTTATCTACTCCATTTTATAAACTTTGAGAGAGGTAAATTATGGCTTTTACAACCATTAAAACTAACCAGAAAACTTTCTTAGAAAACTATCTAAGAGGTACTGGCAAAACTTTGACTGCGGCTGATGCCAATGCAAGGTTCGGCATTCAAAAACTAGCGGCTAGAATGAGCGAAATGAAAGCGGCTGGCTTGAATGTTAAAACTTCAACTGCTTCAACAGGCAAGGTGAAGTATGGCATTTCTGCTCGTGACGTAAACGGCAGTAGAGCTAAGGTATTCGCTTCCTAACATAAAAAGCGACACGAAAAAGGCGTCTCAGGGCGCCTTTTTTTACGACCACACAAGGAGAACGACTTCTCGATATACGTAAAGAGAATAGTTATAAACTGTGTATTGATCGCAATGACTTGGATCATAGAGAATGAACCAGAACTTTGTCGATTCAAAAAAAAGGGCGAACAATCCTCAGTGGTTGAAATCGAAGTTGACATCTAATAAAATCTATGTTATAAATAAACTGCAACGTTGAAGCAAGCTCAACGACATACTGGACCCGGGGGCGGTACCCGGCGACTCCACCATAAACACATTTTACCGCAAGTGTGCTTATGATGGGGTCGAAATAGGATCGACAGGTGTTTAATAGGTAAGTGGAGTTGTCCGGATGTAAGCTCGGTTAACGCGAACAAAAACTATAATTGCAAATGACAATTATGCGCCAGAAATGGCAATGGCGGCCTAAATAGGCTTTCCGGGGTGGGTACTACCTGGCAACAGAAGTGCCAACTATTTACAAAAAGACATATTTTTTGATAAGTAAAAGTGCAAGAAATATTTGCAATCCAAAAAACGAAAGGAATACAATGACAAAATATTTTGTAACGATCATCGCTGTGGCTTTATTTTCTTCAGTCGCAGTCGCAGATGATTTTGATAATACAGCACTTACACTGGCCGTAGAAGGCACTGACTACGGTATTGAATTATCAGCTAATGAAACAAGTAGATCATTTGAACTACACACTAATGATATGCCAGTAGCTCAATATGCTGTTGGCATGACAGATAATGAAAGTGCGAGAGATTGGAGTGTATCGGTGACACCGAGTGTCAGCCAAGACGTGAGATCTTTTACTCTTTATGTTGAACCATTATTTGGACTCAACTGGGGAGACAATCATGATAAGACACAACTAGAACTTACACCAACAATAGGTGCTTCTTATCATGGCAGACCTGAAGCAATACCTTACTTCGAAATAACAGGCAGGAACGTTGCCGAAGCAGGTGACATTTTTGATATAGAAGCTAGTGAAAGGATTGCAACACTTGGTGCTATAGTACCAGTTAATCCAGTAGTTGATGTTGACTTAATGATGATTCAAACAATGGACAAAGAATGGGACAATGCGAATAGACAAATAGAAGCAAAGCTTTCTATAAAGTTTTAATTTACCATTTTTATAGAAAGAGGTCGCCTTAAGCGGCCTTTTTTTATGACTAAATATTACGTAATAGAAAGGAAGCAGATGATAAAAAATTTAAAAGATTTAATCATATGCGTTTTGGTTGCAGGAGTATTAGTTTTATTAGGTATTATCATTATTGGAGATTATTATGTTGCCTTACAAGAAAACAGACCAGTTGACGAAAGCGTAATCACATTAATGAAAATGAGCTTAACAGGGATGATCGGTATAATTGCTGGTTACATAGGGAGTAGATAATGTACGAATATAGATGTAAAGTTGTAAAAGTAATAGACGGTGACACAGTTGATGTAGATATAGATCTAGGGTTTGGTATCTGGCAAATGGACGAGCGAGTCCGTATTATGGGTATAGATACTCCAGAAAGTAGAACAGGAGATAAAGTAGAAAAAGCATTTGGATTAGCCGCAAAAGCTAAATTAAAAGAATTACTTAAAGGCACTCCTACTTTAAAAACACAAATTAACAAACACGG
>MDTE01147729.1_pt1 | contig 19029 bp, 21 predicted proteins | sample 811231 | NCBI WGS metagenome assembly MDTE01 (sample SAMN05326651, study PRJNA326480) | marine metagenome | isolation source: seawater | place: Indian Ocean: Red Sea | collected 2010 | reverse complement strand
TTAATCGACGATCATATGCGACAATTAATTCATGATCAGTCTTCGGAGCTGGAGCTTACAAAATACGCTCGCAGTTTTTCCCAAGGACTTCGGGATGATGGGCGAACAAAGGTTTTAAAAGGAGTTACTACTGTTCACGAAATCCTGCGGGTCACTCTAGAAGATTAACTGATCATGGCTACATTCGAATACACTGCATTCAACGAAGATAGTAAAACAATAAAGGGCGCATTGGAGGGAGATAGTGTTCGACAAATTCGACAAAAGCTCCGGGACCAAGGATTGATTCCTATCGAGGTTCAGTCGAGTAGAGTAAAACAGACTGGGGCTCAATCTTTCTCAACGAATCTGCGGATACAGAAAAAACTAGGGCCTCTAGACCAGGTCCTGTTTACAAGGCAACTAGCTACTCTCATCGCCTCCGGTTTGCCTTTAGAAGAAGCGCTATTAGCAGTAGCTCAACAATCGGAGAAACAAGTTCTCACAACATTAATTATGAGCATTCGCTCAAAAGTTTTGGAAGGCCATACGTTAGCATCGAGCCTATCGGAATATCCTAGTAGCTTTAATTCGATGTATAGATCCACTGTGTCAGCTGGAGAACAGTCAGGTTACTTAGATAAAGTTCTTGATAATTTAGCTCAATATTCAGAGAGACAGTACGAGGCGCGACGCAACGTAGAAATGGCGCTTCTTTATCCCATGATATTAACGGTTTTCGCTTTTCTGTTAGTCGGAATGCTTATGATATACGTGGTTCCGGATATGGTGGGAATGCTTTTAGATATGGATCAAGAGCTACCACTATCCACTAGTATCCTCATTGGTTTATCTAATCTCGTCAGCAGTTATTGGTGGGGGTTAGCATTAATAGGATTCATTTTTGTAGCTGCGATTCGTAAACTAATGAAACAACCAAATATACGTATCTCTTGGGATCGTCGAATCCTCAACATACCAATATTGAAAGGTATGTCAAAAAATAATAGCTCTGCCCGTTATGCTAATACGTTGAGTATATTGACAAGCAGCGGTGTTCCGTTGGTCGATGCCATGGATATTGCTAGCGAAGTGATCTCCAATCAATGGCTAAAAAGAAAGCTTAATGATGCAACCCAAAGAGTCAGCGAAGGATCAAGCTTGCGTTCCGCTCTTGAAACGACCGAACATTTCCCGCCCATGTTATTACATATGGTGGCTAGTGGAGAGAAAAGTGGACAGCTAGATATCATGTTGGAAAAAGTGGCGACATATCAACAATCAGAGCTAGAACGCACCGTCACTGCACTTGTGAGATTGTTCGAGCCTTTGATGCTCGTTATTATGGGAGGAACCGTAATGTTCATCGTAATCGCAGTTCTACTACCGATAATGAATATGAATCAGTTGATCTAGATAGAAACATTCTCACTTTTTGGTATAAATAGCATATGAAAAAACTAATAAGAGAACAAAGAGGATTTAGTTTAATAGAGATATTAGTAGTTGTGGTGATTATAGGAATTTTAGGTGCAGTCATAGCACCAAACTTGCTTAACAGACCTGATCAGGCCCGAATGACGGCAGCAAAGAGCGACTTAAATGCTCTCGCCAATGCGTTAGATATATATCGTTTGGATAATTATCAATACCCGTCCACCGATCAAGGATTAGAAGCACTAGAGAGTATTCCAACCGGATTTCCAGAACCTCGTAACTATAATCCCGATGGATATATCGCTAGATTACCAAGTGATCCATGGGGTTCTCCTTACTATTATGAAAGATCTGGCTCCCGATTTACCCTTTATTCTTTAGGGGCTGACGCAGAAGAGGGCGGGGAAGGTGTTGATGCAGATATTTACTACGAGAACCGATAGGGTAGGAATAGGTTCATCTGGGTTCACCCTCATAGAAATCTTAATTGTTCTAGCAGTTATAGGTGTATTAAGCGGAGTAGTTGTAATAAATTTCTCAGGAGGTGACAGCAGACAACTGCTTGCTATGCAAGCCGACCGTCTTGCAAGAACTATCGAGATGGCAAGGCACCGTTCAATGATTCGTAATCGAGAGTGGGGGCTGCATATTACTGAAAATGGTTATTATTTCAGTGAGCATAATCCTGATTTGCAGGAGTGGATACAGCTCCATGAGGACAGGTTCCAAGAAACATCTTGGCCAAAAGGCAGCTCTGTTTATCTTCAATCTGAACTAGCGGACAATTTTTTCTCGGATGACCAAACGAATACTCCAAGTATATTAATCTTTTCTTCACTAGAAGTTACTCCTTTTGAGATCTCTCTTACAGATAGCGATCTTAATATTGCATGGGTCATTAAGGGAGATGGAATCTCCAAGACTTCCGTTTCACTAAGAAATGGTTAGGAGATCCTTCAAATGAAATATCAATATTCCGGATTCACACTAATTGAGGTTTTGATCACCATGCTTATTTTTGCTACGACAGCAACGATGATCACTTCCCGGGTAGGTGATGTCTCAACCCAAATCTATAGCATCGAAAGGAAAACTATTGCTCATTGGGTTGGTGAAAATGAACTTACAAAATATCGTTTAAGCAGACTGGGGAACAATAACCCAATTAAAAAGGGTAAAGAGAGAACGAAAGCAGTGATGGGTGGGCGACAGTGGACTGTTCACCAAGAGATAACTGATACTCAGCATCCTTGGTTGCGCAGGATAGATATAAAGGTTTATGAAGAAGTAGACGGTATCGAAAATGGGCCTATAGATTCCGTTATAGGTTACATCGGTCGCTATTAATGGATGCGCAAAGATCTTATTTTATCTGCTCTAGAGGATTTACATTAATCGAAATCTTAGTTGTGTTAAGTTTATTCGGATTAATAGGAATAATGACCGCCCAAGTTGTTGCTAGAACTGCTCAAAATAATAATACATTAACCATAAAGGGTGATCGACTATCAGAGATTCATCTCGCTATGCAAATTATTCAGAGGGATATTGTGCAGATAGCATCCCGACCAATTCGGGACGAGCTTGGAGATCCTCTGCCTGCTTTGCGTATCGGTGCAGATGGACTTATTGAATTTACTCGAACGGGCTGGCGCAATCCTTTATTACTCCAACGATCTGAATTGCAAAGAGTCGCATATATTGTGCAAGACGGTGATCTATATCGAGCTTACTGGACGGTTCTAGACAGGGCAGGGGATTCAGAGCCCACTATGCAAAAGTTGCTTAGCCAAGTCGAAGATATAGAGTTCTTTGCAATCGATCTTGGAGGTGAAGAGTATACATTTTGGCCAAGACCCCCCGATGATCAAACGAAATCCAACCGGGATATCGCTGGTATTATCATAAGGGCGGAGATTCAACCACTGGGAGTTATCGAGCGAGTATGGCAGATTCCAATAATCCAATAAATAACCCAATTCAGAGGAATAGGGGGGTAGTACTCCTGAGCACACTACTGGTGATCGTACTTCTTACGGGTCTTGTATATCAATTAATGACGAAACATGCGCTGCTAATATCTCAGACCCAGGAAGCCTTAATTTATGATCAGTTGCTATCGTTTGCCCTAGGAGCTGAAACTCTTACTCGTCAAGTTTTATATCAGGATCACAGGTCCTCTAATATCCCAAAAGACACTCTCCAGGATCCATGGGCGAAACCCTTAGAGCCATTCTTTATCGGAGAAGGTTTGTTGGAAATTCAAATAAAAGACTTAAATCGATGTTTTAACCTTAATAGCCTAGCGGGGAGTGCTGGGAAGCAACACCTAAAACAGCTCAAGAATCTTCTAAGAAGCTTGAATTTGCCGCTTGATATCGGTGATGCCTGGTATGACTGGATTGATACTGACAATATAAGACATGAACAAGGAGCAGAAGATGGTGACTATTTGCTAAATGAGAAAGGTTATCGAACGCCCAACAGCTTGGCAGCTCATGTCTCAGAATTACGCTTGATAAAGGGAATATCTGCTGCCAGTTATGAGCTCCTGAAACAGCACGTTTGTGTGTATCCTTCAAGGAGCCTGAGTGTTAACGTGAATACGGCAAGTAGTCTGGTTCTGAGCTCTTTAGATGAACAGTCTAATGCTAGCCTGCTAGCAGAACTTACTGCTAGTCCGAGAGATTTCGACAACATTAATGCGTTCATCAATCAAGCAAAAGAGCTGCAACCTGCTAGAAGCAATCTAAGGGTAAGCAGCGAATTTTTTGAAATGCATGCGCGAATTAGTATAGGTTCCGATTACATTGAATTGTTATCAGTTCTCAGAAAAGATTTAGGTACGGGAAACATAGAAATCGTATCTAGAGATCTAGGAAAAAGTTTACGTTCTTTATTCGTAAAGCGAGCACAGAGCATTGACGAATTCTTTTAGAAAGCTAATCATTCCGACTTACCAAGTAGATAGCCGTTCAACACAAAATGCGAGCTAGGGCCCTATGACTAAATTATTTATCCGACCGCTCGATTTGCCTCACTGGGATGATGGCGAATTATTGCTGATAGCTGAATGGATAATACTAGAAGAAGGCGGGAGTATAAGAGCCTCTGGCGAGACAGATGCGCGAGGATTAGCGGAACTAACGGATACTGATAGCGGATGGGCAGCAGATCCTAGAAATATAATTGTTCTGATACCTAACGACTATGTTCTCTTCCTCGAAACAGCTATTCCAGGAGGCAATAGATCCCAAATACAGAGAGCTATTCCGTATATCGTAGAGGAATTTGTTGCTGGTGATATTGAAGAAATGCACGTCGCTACCGAAACAGTCCGCTCTGGTCAAACTTTGAAATGCGCAATTATTAAGCATGACGTTATAAGCAGCTTTATTAAATCCTTGTCGACACTTCAAATAAGATTTTCTTTGCTCTTATCCGAAGGGCAACTTCTACCGGCAAAAAAAGCCGAGGTGTCTATGCTGTTCGAGAACTCTAGTGTTTTATTAAAAACAGATGGATATGAAGCAAAAATAGATCGAAATAATCTAGCATTGGCGATGGATTCTGGAGAATTTAATGATAGTAAGACCATCTCGCTATACGGGTCTCGCTTAACTGCGGAAGAGCAAATAGCTCTTTCTAGTTACAATGTTAATGAAGAGCATGCAGAACTAGAGGGGGAAAGAACAATAGAGCTATTAGCTATGAGTTATAGTGACAAGAATAGCTATCTTAACCTGTTGCAGGGTCCTTATATTGCTCCTAAGCGGTTGCAGCAACAATTGAAACTCTATCGGGGGGTAGGGCTACTAGCTGGGGCTTGGCTTTTAACGGTGTTTCTGGGCATGATTATCGAAGGTTTATCGGCCGAATATAAGACAACCTCAATTCAAGACGAATCAGAGGCAATTTATAAGGAGATCTTTCCCGAGGCAAAACAAACAACGAATATCCGCAGACAAATACAACGAAGACTAATAGAGAGTTCTCCTGGTACAGAAGGGACCTCTCAATTCACTAAATATCTCCAGCTTCTATCGAATAGTTCTATAGGCCCATTCAATATAGAAAGCCTTATCTACGTGGCAGAAAAAACAGAATTAATAGCGGAGGTCATCCTGACTAATTACGAGGCACTCGATACGCTCGAACAAGAGCTACAAGAAGGCGGCCTAAGGATCAATATTCTTTCGGCCGAGCAAGCCAATGGGGGTCTTCGCGCCCGTTTAAGGCTGTTATCGATATGAATTTGATTACTATGCTAAATAGCTTTTCAAGGCGACTGCGCTCTACAGGTTTTTTCAGATGGTATCAGCAAAAGGGGCAGGCCGACCGCTTGATACTTATCCTGCTGAGCGCTGTGATAGCAGTTTTCTTTGTATTCATGGCCATTTGGTCACCTGTAAGTAACTGGAATGAGGCCCAAAAAATAAAGTTAAGCGACGCAAAGGAAGAATTACGTTGGATAAAAAGTAATACCGTAGCGGCGAAAAGGCTCTCGGGTCAATCGGCGAGCAATAATTCCCGCAGTCCAATTCTGCAGGCTATAACCGGGACAGCTTCTCGGCAAAAGCTAAGATTAAGTCGGGTTCAACCGGAGTCCGACGCTGCTGTTAGTGTAACTATCGAGCGACAGTCCTTTAATAGGATTATAACTTGGTTAGCCTCTCTAGGATCCGAGCAGCGGGTCGGTATAAGTCGTATAACGATCACGTCGGAAGGGGCAGGGCTAGTAAATGCACAGATTCGATTAGAACGTTAAGTGGATACAGCTTAAATATATATTATTTAACATAATATATATTATACGAATATATTGTTAAGTCTAACGCCTCATAACCCAGACACTTGTTTAACTTGCGTAAACTCTTGAAGCCCTTCAATACCACACTCTTTTCCCCATCCGGACTGCTTAAATCCACCAAAGGGCTGAAAAAATGATATGCCGGCACTGTTTACTGCTATGCTGCCGCAGTGAAGCAGTTTAGCAACCTCGAAAGCCCGGCTTTCGTCCTGCATATATACTGATGCGGCTAATCCGTACGGCGAATCATTTGCAATAGCAACAGCATCCTCAATATTCTCGTATGGAATCGCTACCACTACCGGCCCAAAAATCTCTTCCCTAGCGACAGCCATTGAGTTATCAGTATTGCTTAGCAAGGTTGGACGAAACCACCAACCACGTTCATAGCAATCAGGGCGATAACCTCCAGCGGCTACGGTGGCACCTTCTCTTTGAGCGGAATCTAAGTAAGCTTCGACTCGTTCTAAGGCCCGCTTGACTGATAAGGGTCCTTGCTGGGTATCTGGGTCTAACGGATCTCCTAATTGAATCGCATCGTATCTGGAAGCGAGAGCTTCTAACATAAAGTCATAGCGCGCCTTAGGAAGAAGAATGCGAGACAAATTAACACAAATCTGCCCCATGAAGCTTGAACTACCGGGAATTAAGCTTTCGAGGACCTCTTCAAAATCACAGTCCTCTCCAATAATTGCTGCTGATTTTCCTCCCAACTCTAGTGTGGTTCTAGCTAATCGGCTTGCTGTTCTCTTTACCACATCTATTCCGTGTGAAGTTCCTCCGGTCAAACTGACCATATCTATCCCCTGGTGGGACACCAGATACTGGGTCAACTCAGTATCGGCTGGCAAAAAGCTTAAAACTCCATCTGGAAGCCTAGCTTTGGCTGCGCATTCAGCAAGCAGCCTCGCCGTAAGTGCCGATTCCGGCGCGTGCTTCGCTATAACCGTGCAACCGGTCAGTAATGCCGGGATTACCTTCATTGCCATCAGGACTATAGGACCGTTAAACGTCATTATTGAAAGCACCGTGCCGACAGGCTCACGGAGAAGCAAGGCGTCCTCTCGTCTCTCAGACCAGTTAATGGTGGTTGAATCTACTAACATTTGGCGCCAAACAGCTTTGCCCACCTCGCCGTTTAGCATCTCTCCGTGACTAATGGTTGCTCCTGACTCAAACGACCAAGCCCGGTTTAGATCAGCCAAGCTATCCTCAATGGCATCACATAGGAGCCTAACTCTTTGAACTCGCTCTTCGGGTGCCAAGGATGGCCAAGTACCCTCGTAAAAGGCTCGTCGCGCACCTGCCACCGCGTCGTCCGCATGACAACGCTCGGGAATGGCGGCATAGGCTAATACGTCTTCTGTTGCTGGGCTTACCACAGGCGCCATGATCGGCTTTTTCGATGCCAACCATCTACCGTTGACAAAGTGAGCGTCAAGATTCGGTATTTCAATATCTAAGTGGTGATTCATTCATGCGGCCAATTACAGTGAATTGGGATTCTAGACCTGTTTCGTCTCGCCTGCACTAGTTTGGATGAATGGTAGGCTTGATAATTATATTCCCTTTAAGAATATATCCGCTCGACAAAACCTATTCCATAGAAGAATATATCGATCCAATATTGTTGCCGCCCCACCCTACAGCCTTCTAGTGCTAACGTGTATCCTTGCCTTCTCGTAACAGCGGAACTGTATTCATAATGATGAAGGACATGCCGGACTCTGAAGCAGTAAAGGCCTTTCTAATGCGTTTGCAAGACGATCTAGTAGCTACTTTTGAGAAAGCGGATAGTCGATCAGTCTTCAGCGCTCAAGATTTTCCTGGTGTATCAGACACGATAGCTCGCCCTCGAGTACTTGAGGATGGTAAACATATAGAAAAAGGAGCTATTCAGTTCACGCATAGCCAAGGGAGCAGCCTTCCGGCGGCGGCAACCGACCGAAATCCGGAGCTCAAAGGGAGGTCTTTCGAAGCTATTTCAATGTCCGTAATAATACATCCGCGTAACCCTTACGCGCCAACGATGCATTCCAATCTCCGATTTTTTCTTGTTCATGGACAAAACCCTCATTGGTATTTCGGCGGAGGATTTGACTTAACCCCGTACTACGGATTTATCGAAGATGTAGTACATTGGCACATGCAAGCTAGACTTGCTTCCGGACAATACTATGAGCAAATGAAAGAACAATGTGATAAATACTTCTACCTCCCCCATCGAGCTGAATCAAGGGGTGTAGGAGGGTTATTTTTCGATGATTGGAAAGAACAGGGCTTCCAGAAGAGTTTCGAGCTCGTCCAGAGCATTGGAAATCATATAGTTCCTGCATATCTACCGATACTTAAGCGGCGCAAAGATATGAGTTATAGCGATCAGCAGAGAGAATGGCAACTGTACAGAAGGGGCCGTTATGCAGAATTCAATCTCGCAATCGATCGTGGAACAAAATATGGAATGCAAACCGGACGACGAATAGAGTCGGTTCTTGCCTCCCTGCCCCCTCTAGCTGCATGGAAATACGAATATCTACCAGCGAAAGGTAGCCCAGAAGAGGCTCTTCAGCTAGAGTTTTTAAAGCCGAGAGACTGGCTAGCCCAGGAAAAATAAGGGTCTCGACCATCTGTGGATAAATCTGGGGATTAAAGTTGGACGATTCCCAGGGTCTGTTTGACCAGCTATAACCGTACTCGTAATAATTGATATAAATACAATAAAATCAATAGTTTATAATGATAAAATATAAAAGATATAATGTTGGAGGCACTAAAAGGCGAAAAATTGAAGTGTGTATAAAGTAGCAATAAAACTTGATGAAAAAGATCTAATACAAGGATCCCACGCGATATTAAACGTAGCCTTAAAGAGGTTTTTAACCTTTTTTAGGTGCTTTCCCTGTGCGCTCCTTATAAACTGGACCTATGAGTTTGGTTAAACGTAAATTCGCATGTAACCTAGCGGTGTTAGGCTTAGCTTTCTCGATTGCAGTACCTGCAGGCTTGATGCCAAGCTCCATAGATGAAGGCTTCTTTCTCAAGATATGTCCGACTCAAAATCCAGGTTATACCGCAGACGAAGGCCATATCCATCATCATGATCACAGTTATGCAGGCAATACATATGTTCAATGCGACTTAAGCTCTGGAGGATCTCCTTATATAGGGCCACTAAATGCTGAAATCATCGCCGGAATAATTGCCAGCGAATTTAAACTCGTATCTTCATACAACGAAGATTTGCTAGAAATCCAACGTTTTTATAATTGGATATCTAGAGCCCCGCCTATCAGATTTAATTAAGTAAAAACTAAAGAATTAATAAAAACTAATAGGCAGCACTATGAATAAAAAGCTATTTGCGCTAGTTATCCTAGCGTTCTTAAATCAGCTCGTTTTTGCAAGCACAAGACCCGATAGCCACGCACCAATATCAATAATGGGAGATCATACCCATACAAAAGGCGAGCTAATGTTTTCTTACCGTTATATGAGAATGAATATGAAAGAGAACCGGCTAGGCAGCACTGACATATCCCCCCAGGATATTGTTACAACCGAAGCAAATCCTTTTTCAAATCCTAACGAAATGATGTCTCCGATGAACCTCAGAGTAGTCCCTACAAGAATGTCGATGGATATGCATATGTTGGGTGCTATGTATGCTCCATCAGACAGAATTACATTAATGGGCATGATTAATATTTTAAGCAAAGAAATGGACCATATAACATTCTCAGGGATGTCTGGAGATACGGAATTAGGTAGCTTTAGAACTACAACAAAAGGATTCGGTGATGCAAACGTTACCGCTTTAATCAAGGTGGTAAATGCTCATAACCAGAATGCGCATTTTACACTTGGATTATCTTTACCAACGGGATCGATCAACAAAACTGACTCTATTCTCACCCCGATGGGGATGCGTCCAGAGAAACGTCTACCCTACCCTATGCAACTAGGATCCGGTACCTATGATCTCATTATCGGGGGCACCTATGCCTACACCTCTGAAAGAATTGGGATCGGTACACAGTTACGGAGCATAATCCGGCTTGGAGATAATGATCGGAACTATACCCTTGGTGATGAACATACCGCGCAAGCTTGGTTAAGCTATCTAGCCACACAAAGAATAAGCGTCTCCACCCGGATAAGCTATTTCAAACGCGGCAATATCAATGGCCAAGACCAAGACGTGATGCTCCCTGTTCAAAGCGCTGATCCGAACAGACAAAGAGTCAAAAGCATTGGCATCGGCTTTGGGGTCAACTTCATTCTTCCGGGAGATCGACATAGACTAGCGATAGAGTACAGCTTACCTCTTACTCAAAGAATGAGCGGTCCTCAATTAAAGACAGAGAGCAATATTACTCTTGGATGGCAATTCAGCTTGTAGCTATACTCAGCCATTTGACTAAATTAAGGATTGATTAAGAAATGGCTGGCTTTGAGACTATTGCAGAGGGATTACAATTTCCTGAGGGCCCAATCGCGATGCCGGATGGCAGCGTTCTCCTAGTAGAGATAGCTGCAGGCACCTTGACGCGCATCCAAAATGGTGAAAAAGAGACGATAGCAGACCTTGGCGGTGGCCCAAACGGAGCCGCCATAGGACCTGATAACTGCTGCTATATTTGTAACAACGGTGGATTCGAATGGGTCAGGACTTCAAGCGGAAAACTTATTCCGGCTGAACAGGCGAAAAATTATTCTCGAGGATCAATTCAGAAGGTAGATCTAGCTACCTGAGAAGTTACAGTTCTTTATGATGAATGCAGCGGTGAAGCACTTAAGGGCCCAAATGATATAGTCTTTGATCGCGAAGGGGGATTCTGGTTTACAGATCATGGCAAAACCCGAAATCGAAACAGGGATAGAACCGGAGTATTCTATGCGTTAGCCGATGGATCTTCTATTAAAGAGGTAATCTTTCCGCTGGAAGGTCCTAACGGAATAGGACTATCTCCTGATGAGAAAGAAGTGTACGTAGCAGAAACCCCAACTGGCAGATTATGGGCATACAAGCTTCAGGCTCCTGGTCAGATTAATTCTCAGCGCCATGACAAACCAGACGGCGGTAGACTCATAACCGGACCAAATGATTACTACTTATATGATTCCCTCGCAGTCACAGCAGATGGAAAAGTATGCATTGCCACAATAGTAAAAGGGGGAATTACGATATTAGACCCAAATACCCATTCCTTTAGCCATATTCCACTTCCAGACACGCTCACTACGAATATTTGCTTCGGCGGAGAACAGTTGAGGACAGCCTTTATTACCCTATCATCAACGGGAAAACTAATATCACTGCCGTGGGCAACCCCGGGCTTACCTCTTAATTACTTGAATAAATAGGCTAGGCACGAAGACCAAGCCTGGTTAATATATAGGCAGTAGGGTAATAATTAATTTTTTGGGGGCTATAGCAGTGCGTAGACCATTCGGAAATCGAAATAGCGAGAGTGATGAAGAGCAGATTAACCTAACACCAATGTTAGACGTAGTTTTTATAATGCTCATCTTTTTTATAGTGACCGCAACCTTCGTTAAGGAGGTTGGCCTAGACGTTAACCAACCTGACCAGGATAAGCCAAAAAACGTAGACCCAGATAAAAAGAGTATTGTGGTAAAGATCTCAAACAGGGATCGTATTATTATTGGGAATAGAGATGTTGACTGGCGCTCAGTAAGAGCGAACATTGAGCGGCTGCACGCTGAAAACCCAGAAGCTCCAGTGGTTATTCAACCACACGAAGAATCTCGAACAGAAACCATGATTCACATCATGGATTCTGCTCGCCTAGCTGGAGTTTATAACATTTCATTGGCTGGAAATTAGACGTTTCAATAATAGGTATATTTGGTCAAAACTGTGAAACCAGGCCTACGATTGCTCCCGTATGACAGTTAACGAGCGTAGCAAGCCCTAATGTTCTCAGCCCAAGCTCTAGGACTTCGTGCCTGCGTTCCGGGAGCAAAGTAGTATACCCTGCGATTAATATTCCAAGACTACCAAAATTAGCAAAGCCACAAAGAACGTACGTCAGCACTTTATAGCTATCTTCCGACAATGCCTCTTTTTCCAATGAAGCTAGATCTATAAATGCGACCAACTCGTTTAATATTAGCTTTGTGCCTAACAAACTGCCTGCTATTTCTGATTCAGCCCAAGGAATCCCTATCAACCAAGCAATTGGAGCAAACAGCCACCCTAGGATTCCTTGTAGGCTCAATCCCCCCGCTCCCCCAGGGATCCAAGAAATCATTTGATTCAGTAGAGCAACCAAACTCAGCAGGACAATAAGCATAGCGCCAATATTCAGAACTAACTGTAGACCATCAGTAGTTCCTCGGGATATAGCATCCATAGTGGTTGAATACCTAAGTTCAGATGAGTAACTAGCTCTCTCTATAACTTCATCAAAAGGCATCAAGATTCTAGAAAAAACAACCGCTCCTAGCATATTGATAATCGAAGCACCCAAGATATGAGCTGGAGCCCCAGGTAAAATATCAGACAAAATACTCGCGTATAAGAGCATCACCGAACCAGCTACAGTGGACATACTGCAGACCATTAGTGTGAAGAGATCAGCTCTTGATAACTTATCTAGATATCCCCGAATAACCAAGGGCGACTCAGCTAGCCCTAAGAAAATGGTGGCAGCCGCCCCTGTACCTAAGGGCCCACCAATATTTAATGCTTTTTTGAGAAGATTTCCCAAGCCTTGAACGATCCTGGGAAGAATTCCCCAGTGCCACATCAATGCTACGAGTACACTAAAAACCAAGATCTGCGGTAGGACTCTAAACCCAAAAATATATAGCGCACTATCCCGCTGCACCTCAAAAGGGGTATCTCCACCGCCCAAATATCCGAATACAAACTGAGTACCACTACTAGTTGCTATCTCTATAGCTTCAACAATTCTACCAAAAAATAGAAACGCCTCTCCTATGGAATGCACCTTTATAAATACAACCGCTAATATCAATTGGGCCAGCAAACCAAACCCTACGGATTTCCAGCTAATCTGATTCCTCTTTTCGCTGATGAACCAAACGAAAAGAATCATTACAGTTATACCCAGAATCGATTGCACTCTAAAAACTCCCACTACTGATTTCAAGAATAAAAATACTGCATACGTATCCATCTGAACTAAAGAAAAAGCCCTCCCCTGTTTCTATTAAACAGTTTCTGGAAAAACCAGATTTATGACGAGCCGAAAAACGCCTGCCCACCCAGTCCAGATCAACTTCTACTTCTAAAAATCCTAGATATTCCTGAGTTAGAGGATTTACTGCCTTATAGATGCTCTCTTTTGCGCTAAACACAATAGTTGGCCAATCATCTGCCAAAGACTGAACAAGATAACGTTCCTCTTCCCACTGTGTAAATAATCTTCTAAATAAACGTGTCTTAACTCGATTGCTTCTTTCGATATCCAGGCCTACTCCAAATTCGCCGCTCTTATCAGGACGAACAGCAGCTGCCACCAACCCCCCTGCGTGGGATATACTTCCCTTAAAACCCGTGGGCCAAACTGGACGACCCAAAGTATCGGTTAAGATCTGTCTGTTCAGGCAACCTATTGTAGCTAAGGCTTTCTTTGCGACGAACCTTCCGCTTGCAAACTCGATTTGCCTTTGCTCGGATGACCCTTGAACAAAACTAAGTTCGTCTCTATCTAAAGCTGTCCTTTTATCCGTTATTGTCGTAACAGAGAATGAGAACGGCTTGAGCTGTTCCGCATAGCGCAGTTTAAGCCTTGATAATTCCTCATCAATCGATTTAACAATATCTTTCATATTAGGGCCGACGACTATTATTTTTAACTCGAGGAAGCTCCACTATTATGGCAACTCCTGAGTTATCCTGGAGATTAGCGGCATAGACGGAACCACCGTGATGTTCCGCAATCACCCTAACCACATAAAGTCCAAGACCGAAATGCAAATTATTGTTCTGACCTCGGTGACTTACCATAGAGTCAAATAATGACTTTTGAGACACATCTGGGAAAGTAGGCCCTCTATTAGCAACTGTTATCCGAAAGAAATTTTCAACTTCATCCAACTGAATTTTAATAGGTGTGTCTGCCCTGTGAAAATCTATCGCATTATCAATAAGCTTATCTAGTAGCTGCTCAATCCTATAATCAGAAACGTCAGCCAAAATACTTTCCTCCGGATGTTTTAATACTAGTTCTGTGTTTTCGTGAGCAATCGGATAATTAGCAACATAACTTTTCAATAATCCCGATATATCTACAATTTCCCTTTCCTCCTCATCTAATGATTCTTCTAAATTAGCAGCGTCTGCCAAATTCTGTACGATTGATCCTATTCGAATAACCCCTCTTTTAGCACTGTCTAAATACTTACTATCGCTGACACTTGGATATTCTTCCTGCAAGTTATCCAGAGAAGTACTTAAAATATTAAGCGGATTATTGATCTCATGACGCAGAGTACGAGGCATCGTTTCTAGAAAGTTATTGTGCTGCCTCAGCTTGCTCAGCATGCTGGATACACTTCTTGCAAGATCACCAATCTCATCACCAGACTGTATTTCGTTTTTCAACTCACTTATCCGCAATCGTCCGTAGGAATCGATAGCACTACTGGTCTCCTTTCGCAAACCTCGAATTCGCCATGCTAGTCTTGCCGCAAAGGTTAGAAGCCCGGCAAATACAGCAATTAATACTATCACTGTCAAAAGAATTACTTGCTGCAAAGCGGAGCTTTCAAACGATAGAATATCGCGAATATTCTGCTCTACAACTACTGTTCCAATCACTGAATCATCGGCTACAATGGGATGAGCCGCGACAATTATTTCTGCCCCACTAGGAAGAGCACTTCTTACACTAATTGGCTTCCCAAGCAATGACTCGTTAATTACTGCTTCAGCAGAATTCGCATGATCGATGATTGAGTCTTTGTCATTTTCACCGCTAACCCTATCCATCAATGGCCGCACACTTTCATACAAGACCCTCAGCGCACTTAAAGCCGAGCGTTCTGAATCCACCTCAAGATCATTACTCGGATAACTTCCGGTTTCGGCCCTTACCCGCTTTTGCGAATCAATTACGAAAATTCTAGCACCCGCATAGCCTAACCCCCGTATGATGCTGAATACTTCAGGAGATCGCAGAACGGATAAATTAAAACTTTCCTTGCCTGCCGTAGGTAACGTCTGTCTTATCTGTACTATCTCTCTAGTTGTCTTGTTATCAACATCAGCAAACGCTAATCCGAAGAATCTCGACGATCCTAATAGTTGAAGAGGCATCCTGAACTCAATGTTAATCCCTAGCTCACTCTTAAGCGCATATCCTTGCACTTCGTTTATTGGATCACCTGTTGCTGCATACTGCCAGCCCTCGTCCATTTCATAAGCGGTTATCGGTCCAGGCTGCATAACAGTAAGCAGAACCCGCGCGTCCTCCCCATCGGGACGAATGAAGCTTACGCGAACATGGTCAGACGCGTCCAAACGCAGGTAATCTGGATCCCTAAACACCTGGTCATAATCGATAATATTCAGATGAACATAGAGAAAGCCATTTCTTTCGCCTAGAGTAAGCCGGAAATCACCATCATCAGAATCGTCCTTATTGTGGAAAAATATTGAGTTATCGACTGCGGTCCTATCCCAATCATCCAAGCGACCATCTATACGAACCGCTGCTTGTAATGGGTGCGCATAAAGGTTCTCAAAATCCTCAAGCGACAACGGCAGATCATCAAATAGCTCAACTCGTCCATTAAATAAGGTAGAAATTCCTTCAGCTGTAAGCAGCTGGGTATTCGATTGTCCTTGCACCAAAAGCCTTTCCATTTCAACTAATTGCCTGTAGCTAAACCAAGGCACAATAAGCAAGGTCAGCCCAAACAGCATAATCTTTGTTCCCAAGCCGGGCCGTCTAAGTCGGTCTATGATTCTCACAAGTAATATAGTTCTCTACCGGAAATTATTTTGATGACCATCTATACCCAAAACCATATTCGCTTTTTATGGACGAAAACTCCGGATCCACCAGTTCAAACTTTTTCCGTATATTTCGCATGTGGGTATTTATAGTGTTATTCGTCACCAAACTTTGCATGGTGGCATTCATCAGGACGGAATAGCTAATAGCATGCCCAGGCATCCTAACAAGCTTTGCTAACATCCTAAACTCAGTGCCTGATAGATCTATTCGCTCACCTTTCCAAGCAGCGATAAGAGCATCTTGATCCAGGGTAAGCTCGCCAATAGTTTTCGCTGATGGGCTAGTTGTTTCCTCATTCTCAGCTCTCACTTCGTTGATTCTCAAAAGGGAAGATATTCTTTCTGCTAAGTAATCTAGACTAATGGGTTTCGGCAGATAGTCCCATGCCCCTAATCGTAATCCTGAAATTTTATCAATTTCATTTATTCTCTCTGTCAAAAAGATTACCGGTAATGATGGTGACTTAGATAAAAGCTCCCGACAGAGTTGAAATCCAGCATCAACCTCCTCTCCTAGGATAATATCCAAAATAACCAAATCAGGCATATCTGAATCAAAGCCTCTTAATGCATCCTCCCTACTTCCATAAGCGCTAACTTTATAGCCCTTCATCGTAATAGCATCCGCATAATTGGCACGTTGATCTGGATCGTCTTCAACGATAGCTATTTTTCTGGTCATATCTCGCATCCACACTGTTTATTGATTGAATGTACTCTGTCTTTATACAGTTTGGTTCTATAAAAAGCATCACCGTCTTAATAGATTGAGCTACCCTAGTATCTTATTATTGGCATCAAGCCAGCTGATTAAGTGAGAACAAACAATTTATTATCTGTTATCTCTTCCGCTACTTGAGTTGATAGGACTCTTTTCTGGGATCCTCTGCGTATGGCTTTTAATCAAAGAGAATATCTGGACATTCCCAATAGGACTCATTTACGCAATAGTGTCTGTTATAGTCTTCCATCAAGGTAAACTCTATGCAGATGTACTCCTAAACGGCTATTACGTAGCAATGAATGCTTACGGCTGGTATTTCTGGTTATATGGAGGATCTAGAACAAGCAAAGATACGCTAGCAATTAGCTCAACCCCTAGGCGAATTGGTGGCTCTCTATTAGTATTGACTATCTTAGGTACTCTACTGATGGGATTCTTATTTGATAATAATACCGATGCCAGTCTTCCCTACTGGGACAGTCTCACTACCTGCATGAGTTTTGCTGCAATGTGGATGACTGCACGAAAATATATTGAGAACTGGGCAGTATGGCTAATTGTGGATTTATTATCAGTTGGTATATATCTAATAAAAGGAATTGAATTATATGCGATCCTTTACGGCCTCTACTTAATTATGGCAATTGTGGGGTGGTCAAGATGGAAAAAAATAGCCGCTACCCAACAGTAATCTGTGTTACTGGTCCAGAATCCTCTGGGAAAACAACACTGGCAACGCAGCTGTCCGAATACTTTAACGCACCTCTTGTTCCAGAGATCTCAAGGGAATATTTAAGCAAGCGAATTAGCAAGGGAGAACCTTCATATAACAAAGACGATATTCTTAAAATTGCCGAATATCAGTCTAAAGCAGAAAAGGAGATAATCAGCCACAGTAAGAAGATAGTCATTTGTGATACGGATCTTCTCGTTTTGCAAATATGGCTCGAGAAAAAATATAAATCCTCAAAGACCAATCTAAAGGACGCTCTAAAATCACAAAGCAAAAGATTTTATCTGGTTACTAGACCTAATATACCGTGGGAAGCTGATCCGCTAAGAGAGTCTGAGCATGATCGAGACAAACTCTTTTTGCTTCATATCGAATACCTAAATGAAATGAAGCATCCATTTAGGATAATTGACGGCCAGCCCCAAGAAAGATTATATGACTCAGTGAATATAATCGACGGCTGGGTTAATGCATAAAAGATTTAATGAATTGTAACTTCTCAGTAGCAATCGTCATTTGTGATTTAATTTCATCGCGATTATTACCCTTCTCATAACTTGAAAAAGCCCAGACGTACTCTCTCAACCAAAAGCCAACCAATAACTCAGTAATTCTCCGGGATTCAACAGGATATTGCATCATATCGGTGGCAATCCTTATTAAATAAGGAACATCTATCCCCGATTGCTCCTTCTGCAACCCTTGTACAATAGTTACTAGGTCAAAAAGAGGATCGTTAAGCGCAACGGAGCCCCAATCTAACGTAGTCCAGGATTCTACGATTTTTCCAGAACATATTACGTTCCAGGGGTTCAGATCGTTATGGCATATAGTTCTTAATTCAGGATTCCAATGCGCCGCCCTGCTTATCTCTAGCACCTCGGAATCGACCTTCGATCTATATCTCTCCAGAAGCGTCCGGCTTTCATTAACCGGATCATAACTAATGGAGCTATGCGCCGGAAGCGTCTTCAAGCCATTATGCAGGATTTGTACATAGCGAATAATGTCGTCGCGTGAAATTCTGACCTCTGCTAGGATTTGACCATCTACCCATTTAGTTATCATGGCACCACTATCGGTATCAAACGCAACGAGTTCAGCTTTATTAATGTTTTTAGCATCGCTATAGAAGCGATTTTCTAGCTTCCAATCTTCATCGTTGCCATACCGCGCCGGAATTCTCAAGACATAGACTCTATCGTTGTGCTCGAATCGATAGTTACTATTGCTATAACCAAAGGGTAGAAAACTAAAATTTTTAGCCCCGCTACTCTCCCATGACGGCATCAATCTGTGTAATACACTTAACAGTTTCTTTTTATCAAGCTCAG
>MDTE01152274.1_pt1 | contig 19035 bp, 25 predicted proteins | sample 811231 | NCBI WGS metagenome assembly MDTE01 (sample SAMN05326651, study PRJNA326480) | marine metagenome | isolation source: seawater | place: Indian Ocean: Red Sea | collected 2010 | reverse complement strand
TTGGGAAAACCAAGAGGAGATTTATGAACATGAACATGGAGATTATATATTTTGGTGTAATGGCGAAATATGTAATGAACATAATGATGATGTCATACCAGAGGACTGTACTATTTTACAAATAGAACAAGGAAACTGTAAATTTGGATTGGAGGAATAATGAATGTCAAACCTGAACATTTAACTAAAAAAGAGTGGATTGCAGTTGTTCAATGGATAAATATGCGTTGGTCTAATGCAGACTTGAATGAGGAAAAAGTCAAAGAACTATACGATGACTTCAAATTCTTTGGAGAGGATGTTATATGGAGGTCAATGCAGTTGTATTATGACAACGGCAATTCGTTTATGAACATAGTTGATTTTAGAAAACTATGTCAAGAGCAATACCAAGAGTATTGCAAAGAAAGACAAGATAATGTAAAAGCATTGTCTATGGGAGATGTCGCAGAACTAAATGCAGGTGGCTTAATTGAATATCTAAAAATGAATGGATATGAAAGTTTCGCTCATGCAGTTTATGATGTCAAACAAAAAAGGGTAAAAGCAGGCAAACCGTTCTTAAATGAGGACGAAGTTGTGGACGCTGAATTACCTTACGAACAGGCAAAGGATAGTTTCTTACAACACTTTCAACCTGAACTAACTATTGCGCAGTTAGAACGCAGGAGAGCTGAAAGAGATGAGGAGAAACCTAGAACTAAGAGGAGTAATAGATATGGCTAGTAATAATAACACCATACTTGTTGGGCAAATGATGAAACCTGAGATTAGGACTACTAAAACAGGTAAAATGGTTGCAAAAGCTCGTATGGTTATCAAAACATATGGAGATGACACCGATGATATGTGGGTATCAGTCAATATGTGGGAAAATTTAGCACAAAATACTAACTTTTCATTCCCTGATGACGCAAAAACCATTAGATGTATGGTTACAGGTCGTTTACAGGAGGAAAAGTGGACAGGTAAAGACGGAAATGAACGCAAAGAGTTAGTAGTAACTGCTGACCAAGTTGCAGTTTGTTTAGATTACCAAACAGTTTCAGGGTTGCAATACCAAGCAAAAGACACGCCAAGTAGTGCTTACGCTAACAAAACTGAAATGGTTAAAGATGTAATGGGAGCAGTAGAAAGACCTGCTGACCCTGTTGCAAGAACTGATTACGCAGAAAATGAGGCACCTTTCTAATGAATTTAGAGGGTTTAATGTCGTGGGCAGAAGATGAGGAAACAAATTCTTCTGCTCAGGCAGACCATAAATACACACAAATGGAGACTTTAAAGGGTTTATTGTTGGAAAATCCTGAGGGGGTATGCAACACGGAACTCTTAGAACGCTATATTCCTCGTGGAAGTGCGTTAATATGGACGCTAAGACATGAGGAACAATGGGAAATTGAAACGGAAACATGTAATTTACACGAACATAAGAATAGGCAAGTTAAATATGTTTATTATGGTAGGAGATTTGAATGATTTATAAGATAGCTAAGGTTATTAGTATGATATGTAACTATATTTCTATAAGATGTGATTATTATATTGAAGTTAAAGACTACGAAAGAGCGCATGAGTGGTACGCAGACCATGTTTTTGAGGAGGAATAGTGGCTGAAATCGTATGTAATGGTGGAGATTGCTCTAATGATACCGTTGCATTAGGTAGATTAGAGTATCAAGAGTTAAAAAATATAGCTAAATCATTAGGAAAAGAAATAGTGGAAGTACACTATGTTGTTGATGAAATGGAAAATGATGAGTGCAGAATTGAGATACATTTTAGATGATTGGTATATTAGTGGGGATATTGATGTTTATTGGTAGAATTTTCGGTGTAGGTAGAACTAAATATGAATATAACCCAAGAACTAGACGCATAGAAAGATATTAATACATACAGGAAACACAGGTGACCTGACTTTTTTTGAGCGAAGCAACGACATCAAACCCCAAAACCCTATAATTATTGCCTTTATTACTATATAGAACAAGAGTTTTTCAAAAGTCGAAACGCCGACACGAAACCCTATAAACATTGGTTATGTGTTATACCATCAGGTTTCTCCATCTTCGTGGCACACACGACAACAAACCCAATAAACATAAGGTTTAGTGTCATGCCGACCATTGAAATAAAAACCTGAAACTTCCCCCTAAATAAGACTGTAAGAGTTTTTGTATTTTTTCAAGATTTTTTAATTTTTTTTCGCTTTATAAATCCATTATTTACTGACTTTAGTGTCTTAAAAAAAAGGAGACGAGAACTCTCAGGTATCCTGCAAAAAGACATCAAACCTAATACAACATATAGTATGTAGGAACTAAAAACATACCATATACAGATGTAAATCCCAATTTCCATATGGCGACACAGAAAGCAGGTCAAATTTCCATATGCAGAAGTCAAGTGCAATTCCCATATACGCGCTGAGAAACACGGTGCAGAAGGGACAGCGAATTCCCATATAGGAAAAAGTATCGAGGTCAAACTTGTTTTTGATACTTCTCTAGGGAATCCGGGGAATCAAGCAACAGATTCAGTTAGTTATACAGTCTGTGTTAGTGGATGCAGGGGGTTTGACCCCCCTACACCCCGTACAACTACTTAGTTATTATCGAAATAATAATAAAGTAGAGTACCAACAGCGGCACTAACAGGTAGTGTAGTTACCACATGACCAAATAGCCAACATGTAAAACATGTAAGCATAAGTGTGTCATCAGGAAACACCCACCAAGGAAGTGAGCTGATGGTTGTTATAGCAATAGATTGCTTAATCATACAGATACCTCCGTTGATTCCGTTGTTGTATTGTTATTGATTACTGAACTATCACCAGACCACGCCTGATAATGTTCATTTAGTGTAATCAAATATGCAAGAGCAGGGTCAGCGCCTGTGTAAAGTTTATTAACTTCACGTGGTGCTTTCCAACGTCTCTTGATAAAGGTTGCTAGTTCTTCACTATAACCTTTCATGTTAGGGTTTCGTAAGAAACCAGCAAACATGTTTACATCTCCAAGGAATTGTAATGCTTGAGAATATTTCTCATCATTAACAAAGTCCATAAGAAGATGAACATAGCGCCAAGATTGCTCTACAAACGACATGTTTTTAATCAAGCGTTCAGGCATTTGATTTGAAGCAAATACCCTAAGCTCAACTGTATTACCATGACCATTGAAGTTAACTTCTGAGAACTTACCACCGTTCCAACGTCTAGTTTGAACTGCGTTGTATAGTTTCTCAGCTTCCCTCATTGGAGTTTGTCCACAATAGTTGTTAGGCTCTCTTTGTCCAATCGTTGACAAGAATGATAATCCATTCGTGCCTGGTTGATGTGAACAAGATTGCATTAGTAATAACCACATATAAAGTTCTACATCACTGAATGCAGCCTTTGGTATGTGTATATGAATGCCAGCACTAGGTGCCATTCTCTGGAACTTAGTGTATCCAATGTCTTGGAATGTACTAGCAGCATATTTCTTAAATGCATTTGTTGTAAATGGTTGGAAGTTAAACTCCACACCATTAGTCAACGAGCCATCGCCTTTAGCGCTTAGAACTGGTGTCCATTGATAGTAGTCTTGACCGTTTCTCAGGGCAAAGTTTTTCATACCATCAATAACACGCTTGTTAATTAAGTCCATGACTTCCTTAACAGGTTCATAGTCGCGCATGTATATGTAGCCTTCGTTAGCATAAGCCTCACATCGACCTTCACTACAATGAGAGTGATTGTTGTCTGCACATTCGATACAAATGTTATCGCATACGCAATCAACTGGTCTAAGAGATGTTGGCAACTCTAACTCAAGCTCCATACCCATTGGAAGTCCTTTCTTCCAATATCTATCTTGAACTTTCTTAAGTGCATCCTTAGACGCAAACCTTCCACGGTTACGTCCAGCAGGAACACCAATAGAGTTAGGATAAATATTCCATATGTCCCTACCGAGACCGCCCCAACGAGCAGTCTCAGTAATATTAATATGGAATGGGTGCCTTATAGATTCTGTATCTCTAGGCATAATGTCTCCTTTATTATTTTGTTGTTATTGTTGCTTACGCTGATGACTCGGCACCAGAATAAGTCGTTCCATCTAACTGGATGCTATCAGCTGTTAACTGAAAGCAATAGTTCCCGAATTGTCTTGTAGGAGTAACTGTTGGTTCCTCTACTACAACTTCTTCCCAGTAACCAATGTCATCTAATTCAATAGTATTATCTTGGTCATCTAGTTCTGAACTTGCGCCAGATAGATAGTCGTATAAGTTTGGATAGCGTTCACCATTATCTCGAACAAAGTCAAATATCTTCTGTTCAATATAGTGTCCGAACGGTACATCCTCGTTATGTACCCAATCCAACTTATACTTACTTGATGTATTGCTATACTCAGCAACAATATCAATGAGCTCAGATGTTGGCATATCTCTATCTGAATCCCAAGCACGAGCAGGTGTCTCTGCATCTTTCTTGGTCAACATGTATAGAGCATCAACAAACTCTAAGTTCTTCAGAATACGTGGGCCTTTAGCATTGGAGTTGAAGTATCTCAACTCAATGGTTTGGCTGTGTTCTGTATTGATTGCTTTGTATTTCTCACTGTCACCACGAACTCTGTTCTTAGCAACTTCAGCTACAACATTGTATGTATCACGATATTGTAACAAGTCCCAAGCAGCCCAACGACCAGTAGGTCTTTGAGCGACGTGTAATAACACGCCAGCAGGGTTCATCTGTAACGTATTGAGAGCAGATAACATAGCATAAGCATGACCGATAGTCATAGAAGCCCAAGGGAAGTGGATATGTATACCCACATCATCTTGACGGAAAGCTTTATAGTTAGCTTCCACAAACTTCCAGAACTTATCAGGAACTTGTTGCCATGCTTCCATTGTCATAGGCTGAGATACATACTCAACACCAGAGCCTGATGGTAGTGAACCATCACGCTTAGCATATAGTAATTGAGTACTATTACCGTCATTTACTAATTCCGGCCATCTCTCACGATGGAATATCTCAATAGTACGCTCAAACAGTTGGTCATATGGAACGTTAGATAATAGTCTAGAATCTCTAGCTATTAGCTCCAACTCAAGACCCATATGAAGTCCTGTTAGATTGTGCCATTGATGACTAGATGGATGTGTTAATCCCTCATCGTCATAGTGTTGCTCATCGACTGCACACTGTGAACATGGACATGCAAATGTACGTTCATTTACTTCCATTACTCTCGATATTGGATAGTTATAATAACCACCATTATGATAGTTCACATAGTACCATTCAGGAGCGAACCTGTACTCATTCTTTTGGACATTGAGTGAGATGCCAACGTCTGGTGCTATCCAGCCATCATCATCCACATATGCCTGTTGTGTTTGGCCAGGTCTACGGATATACCATTCCCTAGCACTATCAGCTGCGTCAATACGTACAGATATAATTGTATCTGCTAACGGATTGTCAGACTGATAGATATATACGTTAGGTAAATCCAACCCATATACTTCCAATGCACGTTCAGCATCTTGTGGAGCATCTTCATTCTCAAGGTCATGCCACTCACTAGCATCATCCCATGCTATTGCGTAACCTATTGAGGATTGTTCATCACGATATCTAAACTCTTGTAAGTCTACAAGTATTTGATTACGTGTTGTACCTTGCCTATTCTTGAATGAATGGTACATCCAAGTTAAGTACTTCCTAGCATCTACTGATAATGTAGGGTCTGCAAAGACAAACCCATTCTCAATAGTACCCTCGGTCTGGAAGTTAGAGTCATCAATATATTTGACCATAAACTGCCTAGAACCACGAGCATTAGGTGCGTCCTCACCATGTATGAAGTTAACATACTGGTCTTGGTCCATACCTCTATATGCCAAGTAGTTGTTCTCACTTGGAACGTCAGGATAAGACACGAATGCCTTAGCATCTACGTTATACGATTGAGTATGTATCGCATTACAGTAGAAACAGATACGATTTCTTGTTGAACCGTATCCACCCAACTCTTTGTACCATGTAAGGAAATGTGTACTATACATATTCCTACATTTACTACACTCACGGAACTTTCTACCCCAGTCGTCAGGTTGTACCTTCCAACTGTTTTCAGCAAAGTCAAAGAACATAGCATTGCCATATTCATTAGATTGACCATAACGATTGCTATTATGATACTTCAAAGGTTTGAATGTATCATCCGAAGCCCAAGCAAAGTGACCTTCGTTAACATCGTCGATAGCATCTTGACCAGTGTCTGAGTAGTAGTTACATGCTTTAGCACTAAGTATTGGAATCATCAAATACCTGAAAGGCATTGATTCCCATAACTTAGGACCCTGAGTTTCACTTATCAACCTATTCAATTGATATGAATGTGGCTCGCTACCTTCATTACTCCTCCTTAACCATTGGACTTGTGTAGAAGGGTATGCTGCCTTGTTGATATTGAATACCTTAGAAAAGGTCTCAGTAATCAGTGCATTGTTACTTCTATAATAGAAATTAGTCACTAGTTGATTAGGTCTCAAAAGTTCATCGAAATGATAAGGTCTTTCGATATCCTCAACATCTATGTGACTCTTTATAGCTTTCCATGCCATGTCGACATCTACATCTTCATAATCATCACCGAATAAAGATTCGGTCTGAGTATAGATAAGATGTCTAACAGCATATCTAATGTCCAATGACAAGTTAGTTAGATAAGCATCCTCTGCGAATGCTTGTAACCAATTGTCTTGGCCACGTAACAAGTCAATGACTATAGCAGAACCAAAGTACTGACTATATTCACTGCTAGCACTACCGTTTTCGTGAGCATTACGGAAGCCATAATCAGCATTTCTCTTAGCGAATGGGTTATTAACCTCATCGATAAAGAGACCGAATGCTTGCCTACCAGTTATTATCCTGATAGGTAAAGCATCGGACATGTTGGATGACTCCACTGAATCGAACTGTTGTCCGTTCATAATATCTCCTTAGTTAGTTAGTTGTTATATTGTATTACCAGAGGCTTAACTGGTCAGTGTCGTCAAGAGTTGCCTCATGACCACTGATTTTGTTAGCATAGCGTTCTTCCGCAACTCTTTGCTCTGCTTCTTCAGCTTGGCGTATTGCTTCGCTTTCGTAGAGAGTATCTGAGCCCGGGTCTGTATATTCAAACATATCACATTCTTCATGACATGTTCTTATCCAGTTGTTGTCCCCATCAAGCTTGTTTCCACATGATGGACATATTACTGCACCATCGTAGTCAAACTCAAACCACATAGAATCCATAGCGTCTTCTAGTGTTTGGTAACCAGTGTCCTCAAGTAACTTGTTGAGTTTCTCTACCCAGTCAGAATCGTTGAGTAGTCTTGGGTCATATAGACCTTCGTCATATCCCCAAGGCCCTCCAACGCTGAGCTTATCTTGTGCTTTCTCAAGCTTAACAAGAGTCTTCTCATCATCTGATGGGTCCGACTGACTAATGGCTGTAAGAATTTTGTCATCATTCTTGACAACATCTGTTTCTTCATCCCACCAGTCTTTTCGGTTGTTGCTATAGGATACAGTACAGTGGTTAGTGTTAGATAACCATATACCATCTTGCCACGTACCACGTGACTCGTTGAATATATAGGTTGTCTTACGTAGTAACTTATCCGCATTGAATACTACGAATTTGTTACCCCAACCAAGTATGTCATCAATCGCTTCTCTAACTCTGGCATCGTCAATAGAGTAGATGTCAAAGTTACTCCAGAACAACTCATTGAATTGTCTGGTGTCGCTGATTTGTATCCCAGCGGCATCAATGTCTTTCTTACCAGTTTGATAAGCAGACGGTAAGATACCGTTGTGAGCAAAGACTATATTCTTACATTCTTTGCCATTTTGCTTAACTGCAAATGGATGTGTGTTAGCAATACACACTTCTCCATGAGTTGCTATCCTCATGTGCAGAAGTATATCTTCATCTCCGAAGTTCTTAAGCACAGTCTTAATCTTCTTAAGATATGGCTTAAGTTTCATTGATTTATATACTTTAACTTGCCCTTTATCGATGTAGGATATACCTCCACCGTCAGGGTTACGAGTCCACATATCTCTGATGTCTTCTTCAGAGACGTCCTGACCCGCAGGAATAGATGCTATTACGCACATATTTTCTCCTTATTTAGTTGTGTTATTTTGTTATTCCGTCTATTACTATCGAGTAATAAACGGAAAGTTGTGAGCATATGATGCTTCTTTTACAAATATGTAATTGTACATACTCATATCTGTCATCATATACCAAGCGTAGCAATGTATCTGAAAGTCTGACATAGCTTTCAAGCTGACATTCTCTCTTAATACCTTGCTAACTTCTAGCCATGCACTTATTGCACCAGCTTTACCTTTGACTACAGGTACATACTCGCAGTCTCCGTGTCTTTCTAGTACATGTTTTACATCTGATATATTTGGCAGATGTGTTCGTACATGCTTAACCTGAATTGGTTTCAGGTATTTGTAGCCCATATTCTTTTTAGTTAAAGAAGATAGGTAACCATATAATCTAGTGATTACTTTCATTGGTATTCCTTTGTATTTAGTTGTTATATTATCCAACTACTAGGCAAAGTGCCTAGTAGATGGTTGTATCTTACTTGGGTCTCTACCTAAGTCGAGAGCCATAGATACAGGGTCAAGCAAAGACCTTCTTTCCTCTTCCCTTTGAGTATCAAGCTGACGTTTTCTTGCATCAGCTTCTTGAGATTTAATCCATGACCTGTTGCCATGGTATCTCTTGTTCACAGAGCCTTTAGACTTTTTAGGTCTACTCTTGAACTCACCAATCAAGTCTTTGACTACCATGTCAGTTGACTTGTCACCAACGTGTTGGGCTTTTGCTAAAAACACCAAATCGTTAGGTCTAATGGTTTTCTTTTTACTCATAGTCGTATCCTTTTAGTATTAGTTGTTATTTTCAATACAGCTAACGAGATTAGCTCGCTAGTTGTTTGTATGCATCCTGCAATTGAACTTGCCAATCAGCAGGTGCTTTGAGGTCAATATTGAACTTCGAAAAGTTAATATCTCTCTCTGCACGTCTTTTTAGAATCGCTCTTTTATGATTCAAAGCTTCATGTAGAAACTTTGTATAGAGTTGATTCATATATTTCTGTGCTTCTTTTGTAGAGAGTTTGTCACTCATCTGGTAAGTAATTACCTTGCTATTTCTATAGACTTGCCAACGAGCATAACCCTCAGGGCTTTCAACGCTTAACCTGTCTTTCATAGCATCATTGAGTAATATTCTCAATCCACAAAAGTAGTCCTTTGAACTCCTACAAGTATCATGATGATGCTCTTTGGAATTCATTGGAACTTTAACGCCATTTTTGTCCACATGATGAACAGTTGCACCTTTTCTGTGAACACGACCTTTTGTTTTCTTGCTAATTATTTCTAAAGTAGCGTCTTTCTGCCACCTTAGAAGATTAGGCAATATACAAGTATCGCAATCACATTCATTATTGTGCGCTGTTAACCATGGGTCTACAACGACGTTATTATTTTTATCTAATTTATAGCCTAAAGCTTTAAGACTTTTGCTACGAGCCTTAACTTTTTGCTCTTGCTTGAGCTGACTTCGGGCTGCAGAGTTTCCTCTAGCCATAATATCTCCTTTGATATTAAGTTTTTATGTTGTTATAACACTATATGGGTAGCCGTATTCACAACTACCCATACTCAGTTAGATTAACTGTTGTGTTTTGTAGCTTCTATCAACCTTAGGTCTTTAGATTCTACTTTCTTGGTCATGCACTTTTCACACACACTAACGCAGATATCTCTTCTGCAACCATTCTTAGGATATAGACTTAAGTCCACCCTTTTGATTGGTCTAGTGTAGTTGAAGTACTTTTGCCAAGCTTGTCTGAGGTTTCGTGCTTTCGCATTCAACGCAGACTCTCTATGCATAAGAGATGCAAATTCGTACATACGTACTTTCTTTTGCTCTGCCACTATAGACTTATAACTAATGTCTATTTCCTCAAATGCTTTTGGATACATAGTTGATAAAACTATGCCAAGCATATGAAGGTATGTAGCATCCTCTTTGACAGAACGATTAAGTCTAATCTTATCTGTTTCCAAGTTCGCATACTCGTCAGCAAATAAGTCAGTAGTTAATGTTCTACCCCATAGAGTTACACTTTGAGCTTCGGATGCAGCTTTGCGATTTAGTGACTTAACAATAGCCTCGTCACAATATGCTTCGCCATATCCTTGGACTACACTTGCGCATTCAGTACACTGTCCTGTACCTGCAACGAAAGGCATGTCCTCGCCAAAAGTGGTACGCTCTTGCCAGCAAGGCAATGCGCCGTTGACTACCTCAGGTCTCATGATGATAGTAGTTTTTCTTCTAGCATTTAATCTACGATTAACGCGGACTAGATGTCTAGTGTCTTTACCACTTCTTCTGAGTTCACTTTCGGTAGGCTCCATACCAATGTAAGGGATAGGGATAGCCCCATCAATTACATATTGGCCACCCTTAATAAGATTTGTAATCTTAGGATACTTACCAACAATGCTGATAACAGCAGGGTCACTAAGTCCAATAGAATCCCTTAGGATATCTATTTTAGTTACAACCTTATTTGATTCCGGAACTACACCTGTCAACGTAATAGGATTTTTATTGGTATCAACTCTGTTAGAGTCGTCCAATTCAATATTCCCATTAAGTATCAAGCGCATAATTGCTTCATCAAGGGTTATGGAGTGAACGGTCTCATTACCTCTAACCTCACTATTACCAAATGTACGAGAAGCAAAATACTTCTTGTGTTCATCTGGATTAAGGTGGTCATCTGTGATAAGAGCGATAATGGATTCGACACTCATGTCTGAGTAATCTTTTCCCATTGTATTCCTCCTTTATGTATCTATTAAAACTATTGAACCTTATCAATAGAGTTGTCAGTTGTTTAGCGATAGTGCAAGGTCACTAGGGTTGCCAATTCCTCTTGCTTCTCACAACTGCCATATCAATGTACAGAGGGGGGAGTGTGGGCTCCCCCCATCCGTAACTATTTAGCCGTGAAACTCGATAGGGTTGTCGAATTCATCACGCGTACCATTGGTCATATTAAATTGCCAACGAGCATACGCCTGCTCGATATCATCCAACACAAGCTGTAAGGCTTCTTGCGTATGTTTACGCCAGTCAAGCCTTTGCTTTGTACCCCACGGCATCATACCCGACGCTTCTTTTATATCCTCAGCGAGCATATATCTTAGATAATCGTCGACTGTCACGACACCTCTAGACCACCAATGCCTAACGCTGGTGACAACGTTAGGACAATTTGGTCGACTAAGGTTCTCACGCACAATGTGCACATACAAAGGAACTGCATGTAGCACTTGTGATATGAGATTAGTTATTGTTATAACTACTTTCATAGTTCTCCTTATTGTTAAGAATGTACCGGATTGTACACTCATATGGCAGTTGCGATAGCGCCCTCTGGATAAGGGCGCCACCACATAACAACACAAACTGTATAGATAACTGAATCTGAATATCTTATTATCCATGATTGGAACCTTGTGCCATCTACACCTCGGTCTATAGAGTTCGGCTTATCACTTTGCGTAATAAGCGATGTAGATGCGGAATGCGACTTTAGGTTTCAGCAATGAGTTGCCATCCTCATTCCTAAATTCTCCTCAGGATTAGGTTCCTGATTAACGGTGCTTCCTTGGAAAACATCTTATGTATTAGTTGATGAATCCCAAACTGAGTCGTGAGCTACTCAGAATTGGGGGAAACAAAGGCCGAAGCCTAATGCCGTCCAATCAATCGGTGAATAAGTTGTACGTAGGAATAGTACAACATTCTGCCACGCTGCATTCTCGTAAGAACACAAGCGTTCATAGCAGACACTTTCTCCATACTGGCTGTATGGTTTGGGCAGTCACTTCTCCCAAAAATTACGAAACTTCTGTTTTTAAAACCTATAAACTAGTTCGACCCGAAAAAAAAACTTTATATTATGAAGACTTAGGTATTGTCGTACGTCTTCACATGCAAGAAAGGCACTGCAGACAAGGTTGCGTTCCAATGCTGCAATAATATTATCTACGAATAAAGACGAAAATAGATAATATCCTACAGGGTATTCGTCTTTAAAATACCCTGCGAGATACTATCTCGGCCATTTAGGAGTAGAACAAGTTTGGCAGTAACTAACCCTACTCTTAGTAATGGCAAATGCATGCATCCTTTGATGACATGCGGCGCACCTTACTGTCAACATACCTGTTGGCAGTGGTGGAAGCTCTGGGTGGTGAGTCTCTATCTCACCTATTAGTGCTTCTTTCAATTACGCCCTCCTTTCCCAGTTCTTTAAGTCGAACCGTTCATCTAGGTTTACACAAAGTAATACTCTGAATAATGCTTTTGCATCTTCACCTGCATCATGCATTTCTTCTTCAATATACTCTGTACCTGTATACCTATTAACCATGTGCATTAGTCTGTGACCAATATCACCTGGGAATACTTTCTTGTATTCATGCTTAGTATCCATCCATACATGACTTGTCTTTGGTAAGTTGTGAGCTTTAAGAGTTTGCTCCCAAGCCAACTTATCAAATCCAAAGGCATTATGTCCTATCAATACACCATGTAGTCCAATGAACCTGAGTATATCTCTATAGACTTCTACAAGTGTTGGAGCTGATTCAACTTCCATCTTTGTTAATCTACCCCACTGCTTGTATTCATACCATTCCCAGTATGGATGAGCCATATGCTTATCAATAGGCCTTACTGTCCATGTCTTAGTCTTACCATCAGACATTCTTGTAATACCTATCTGCCAGATATCACTGAAGTCTCTTACACCCCAATAATCTCCAGCTGCTACTGTCTCAAAGTCAATAGCAAAGTGGTGTCTTCTCCACTTCAATGGCCTCACCTTACCTTCCCTCGCTGGTAGCCAGCGAATTAGCTTTAGGAATATTGAAACAATATATGTTTCGATTTTTATCCTAAACATTCCATCTCCTTTCCTTTACTACGACAGGGTCCTCTACCCCATCACCTAAGTCCCATAACTGTATATAACTTATGTTATGGTATTTATTTCCTTGCTCAACCCATTCTCTGAATGACTTTCGTGCATGTCCTTCAAAGTCATAGGTTTCATCAGGATTTCTAGGTATTCCGTTACCTTTTACCGCAAGCACAAAACGTTTGTACTTACGATTGCGTCTTTGCTTTGGACGCACCATGATATACCTCCTTAGTTATTCTTACTTCCGTATGAAGCAAGGGACAACAACCAATAGTTGCTCTCCCCTGCTTCAACAGGGGGTAGAGAAGCTACTCTCTACACTTCGAGGCGCTAGCCTCGATGCAAGGGCACGGATAGTGCCATACACCAAGACCACACTCCTCGAAGCAGTGACCGCATGGGTCCATGCGACACCTCCTTTCGGAGTTGGTTACCTAGCTAAGGTTTTAGCTAGTGGGATAGACGTCGGCCATGTCACCTGTGTTTGCTTGGTCACAATCCCAACATATAAAGTCCGGTATCGAATCTTTCATGTTGGCCTCATGATAATCATGCAACACAGTTGGCCTTCTCTTCCTATTAAAGAAAAGACTGCCAAGGAAGTTCACAAATACTAACCACAATGCAGTAAGTATTATGAACATAACAAAGCCATGGAATGTTAATATTCCTAGAACGAACTGTTCTACAAACTCTGCTCCAGTCATAACGTCACCTCCTTTCGTATAATCAATATTCTCCTCAGGGACACCAAGTATTGCGTGCTCAAACTGGAATCCCTGTAAAGCAACTACTATTAATTGATTAATAGACAAGCTTGGTCTCCTTTCTTTCCCGACAAGCAGGAACTAATTGATTCTCAACAAAGTCTTTGAGTATTTCATCATTAACTTCTCTCTCATCAACAAAGTTGTCAAGAGGATTGAGAATAGTTGTTGATATAACCTTGAAACCCATAGCTGTAAGAATTGAAGCATATGTCATCATTTGATTGTGTGCATATTGTTTATTTTGCTCACTCATACCGTCATAACATTTCCAGTCCATAACCTTAACACCTTCATCAGTGATAGCGATAAGGTCAGCAGTTCCTTTAATGTGGTATTTATCATCAATGACTAAGCCACCTAAGTTAAACTCTACAAATGTTTCAAACAAGTCAATGCTCTCAATCATTTTAAGCATATTAGGTGCAAGAGTATCAATGAATACTTTATCAGCTAATGCTTTCCTACGAATATTGTCTGTATATCCTTCAGCAATACTCTCTTTAAGCAAGGCTTTCAATTCCTTAACTGTAATTTTCTTACCAGAAATATCATAGTATTCTTTAATGCTCTCTATCATATCGTCAGCAGTATTACCAACTTCTTTAGCATCTCCACTAAAGTAGTAAGTTTTACTACTATCATTTGATAGCTTAGAAAGGTTAGGCATCATTTTAGCTAAGCTAGATGGTCTTAAGTATTCCAGTGTAAGCTCTCTGGTATTCTTTAGCCACTTAACATTTTGCAGGCTAAACATCTTTTATCTCCTTTCTGTTTCGCTCGCGTCATTGTTTCCTTCGGAAACAATCTTTACCTGGCACAAACAAATGCCCCAGGGTGGGGTTTGTATTAACAAACACCTATTGGCAAGGCCAAGCGGTGTGCATAAAATTTTTTGTATTTTTGGGACCTTGAAAAGCCGTAGTTTCGTCCAAGGGGCTAGTAAAATCAAGAATGATATGGCTCGACCTACTAAATTAACCCCAGAGGTTCAAGAGAATATATGTAACTGGCTTAAGTTAGGTTACTATCAAGAAGACGCCGCAATCATGGCAGGTATCTCTGCGTCCACTTATTATGAATGGATGAAAAAAGGAGAGGTAGAAAGGGTTGCCTTAGAGAGTGATGAAGACATGCTAGCGTTACCTGACACTTCCTTACCAGCCTCTTCGGACGGAACCCCAGAAATAGAGCTTGTTTACCCGTTTCTGGAGTTTTCGGAGGCAGTAAAAAAAGCACGGGCAGAGGCCGAGGGCGCTCACATAAGGAATATAAGGAAAGCTGCGGACAACGGGGTCTGGCAGGCTAGCGCTTGGTTCCTAGAGAGAAGCCATCCAAAGAAGTGGGGAAAGCGCTCACAACTGGACTTAGTGGCCGAAAACGACGAACCAGTCCAATTCGAAATCTCATACGGAGATTAAAAAAAGCGATTTTTCGCTTAGTGTCACGCACATATCTTCTGGTTTTTCATTGCCCATCTCAAACCTACACCTAAATTCCATAATTTTTGTTTCCGCATGGATGTTGTTAGGCCTTTTTGTAATCCTTTTTTCGAACAAATGTTCGAGTACAGTATCCCTATATGGATTTACATACTGATTTAGCAGATTTATTAGCAGTACCTAGCTTTTATAAGGACGCTAATTGTAGAGGCACTAATCAAGATGATTTTTTCCCGGAGCGAGGAAGTTCAACAGTTATAGCTAAAAAGATTTGTAGCGAATGTAAGGTTCAGGAAGAATGCTTAGAGTATGCAGTTGAAAGAAAAGAGCGTTTTGGCATATGGGGAGGTAAATCAGAGCGAGAACGCAGAGCTATTCGTAGAGAAAGGCGTAAAAGTGAAAAAAAAGCTAAATGACTTTATATTTATTGATTTTGAGACAACAGGACAAGATTTAGTAGGAAGATACTATTTTGACTCAAATGTTTCAAAGCAAGACGCAGTACAGATAGCTTTAGTCTGGTTTGAGGACGGAGAGTTCAAAAATGCTCATAGTTATATCAAACCACCAGATGCGTATTTTAAACTAAAATGGTCTTTTGCCTCTCCCCCACAAGAGAAATGTCGTAATGCACCGACTTTTGGCGATTTATTTCCGATATTAGTAGGCCTTATAGGAAAAAAGACACTTGTTGCACATAATTCCAAGTTTGATAGAAAAGTTATGGAGGATACTTTAGATTTATACAATAAACCAATGTTTGTAAATGATTGGTTATGTACTAAAGAACTAGCAGAAGAATATTTTGCTAACCCGACAAAATGTTTTGATACTTGTAAATCAGGTTGTGGAGGTCATACATTGTCACACATACATCACGAATTTGGTTTTGGAGATTATGATGAACACGATGCTGTTGCAGATACTATGGCAGTAGCCAATATATTTCAAATATTATATAAAGATAGACCCGATGAAAAAAAACCAGAATGGGTATTTGTATAAAAACCAGATAGTACGATAATTAAATTACATAAGTATCATCCTTTGTTGGTTATGTACGTAAAGAGATAAGTCCGTCCCGTGAGGCGGACTCTCTTTTTAAATACCACACCCCTGTGTTATAGTAATAAAACAATGATTAGAAATTATATCGTAGGAAAATTTAGATTTAAGTTAGTAGGCGAAATCCAAGAAGGTAGAGTCAAAACAAAAATGTGGAAGTATGGTCAATTGGTTGATGAATTTACTATTCCTTACAATGAAGACCCAGGTTTAGTTTTTCAAAATATTGCAAAGTGGTTTGCAGAACATTATGTTATGCCTGGTGTAAGACCAAATACCACAATCTTTAAGAACGAGAGCTAAAGTTAAATTGTCGGCATCCACACCGACCTCCTCCCATCATCGGCTCTTCTTCGGAAGAGCTGTATTTAAAATTACTTTCTGTTAATATATTATTATGCCTTACAGACCTTTACCAGAAACTTTAACTATCGATAAATCTGATATCAATGGCTTAGGTTTATTTGCTGTTACAGAAATAGAATCTGATTTGAATATAGGGATTACTCATATTATCGATTCACACACAAATGAGATTATCAGAACTCCTCTTGGTGGATTTATTAATCATAGTGAACAACCTAATTCAAGATTGGTACATGTAGGTAGATATAGTTACTTAATTCCTAATAGAGATATCAAAGTTGGCGAAGAGATAACTTTAAAATATGGAATGTACAACCCTTTAGAGGAGGAAGAGTAATGTTTTATAAAGATGGTATTGAGTGGATAGATAAGGAAACTTTGAAATTAGTTAATAGAAAATTAAAAATTCAAAAAGAGTTACTTGAGATAAATAAGAAGTTAGATAAAAAATGAAAAAATACGATTATATTTTTGACGGAGAAACTATTACTGTAAAAGGTAAAGGCTTAAAAGAAGCTGTCAGAGAATATCGACAACAACATCCCCAACAACTTGAAGCTACTGTTGAATGGTTAGCTAAGAGTGGTAAGGAAATGAAAGAACTTATCAGACTTAGAGAAGTTAATATTGGGATTGATAGACATGGGAACATCATAAGATGAAATTAAAAATAATAGCGTTTGTATTAATGTATTCGTTGTTCTATTTTATAGTGAATTTATAGAATCGCTAGATAATGAGATTTTATCATGACGATTGCTTGGAACTACTAAAGAGTTTTCCAGATGACCATGTAGATCATGTACTAACAAGTCCGCCATATAACATTGGTAGATCTAAAAATACAAAATCTCTACAAAAAGCAAAATACGATGGTTTTGAAGATAAAAATAAAAATTACTTTGATTGGTCAGTAGAAGTTATAGATCAACTGAGAAGAGTTACAAAAGGAAATGTTTTTTACAACATACAAGCCAATTACTACAACAAAAAAGATGTTTATAAATTAATAGGACATTATCACAAAGATCTAATCCAAACTTTCGTATGGATCAAAGGTCATACTTCGCCTGCTTCTGAACCTTATGCAATTAGTAACTTCTATGAATACATTTGGGCGTTTTCTAAAAATTCAAGGATCAAAGGAAATGAAAAATATAACAAGAACATAATACAAACTGATCTAGGTGGGCGTTATAAAGGTTTTCATGCAGTTATGCACGATGATGTTGCAGATTTTTTTATTCAGAACTTTACAAAAGAAGGTGAAGTGATACTAGATCCATTTCTAGGATCAGGCACAACAGGTGTTAGCTGCTTAAAAAACAACAGAGATTTTATTGGGATTGAATTAGTAGAAGAATATTATTTAAAAGCACAACAAAGAATAGAGGATAGTTTTTTTGGATGAAGTTAGGTAGTATGTTTTCAGGTATAGGCGGTATTGAGCTGGGTTTGATGAGATCTGGTTTAGTGTCTAAAGTTGCTTGGCAAATTGATACAGATGAATATTGTACAAATGTCTTAAAAAAGCAATTTCCAGACTCGCTAGTTATGAATAAAAAAGTAGAAGATATAAACACTAAATATTTGCCAGAGGTAGATATTATTAGTGCAGGGTTTCCATGTCAGCCAGTTAGCGTTGCTGGAAACCAGAAAGGAATAAAAGATGAAAGATGGCTATGGGATGAAGTTGAAAGATTTATTAATGAGATACGACCACCAATCTTCGTCTTGGAAAATGTCCCAAACATCCGCAGAGCAAGCAACGGAGAAGCCATTAACCGTGTCATCAAAGGTGTGGCCGAAATGCGGTATTATAGATTCGAGTGGCAACTTATATCAGCAAAATTCATTGGAGCAAGACACAAAAGACAAAGATGGGTGGGAGTTGGAATCGTGGGAGACCCCAAACACTATGGATCACTTAGAGCCGAGATCAGGAGAAGCTTTGGAGAATGTACTGTATCGTGGAGATCCAGAGAGGAAGAGCAAAAGAAAAAGTACTGGAAACTTGAGAGAGAATCCGAAGCTTTGGTTGACACCAACGACAATGGACAAGAAAGACGACTCACTGAAACACGCAACGAAATTGATGCAGGGGAAAACAAGGAGATCAACAGGTCACAGAGTTCAGAGGACACTATCGGATCAAGTTTGGATGGATATGATAGAGAAGGATCCGACACTAATGGAATTTTACCAAGATCACGAAATGGTGAACAGACCTCTACTTCCAGAACAACAGGAGTGGGTGGAATATCTGAGAAGCCAAACGACAGCAACGG
>MDTE01138503.1_pt1 | contig 19036 bp, 12 predicted proteins | sample 811231 | NCBI WGS metagenome assembly MDTE01 (sample SAMN05326651, study PRJNA326480) | marine metagenome | isolation source: seawater | place: Indian Ocean: Red Sea | collected 2010 | reverse complement strand
GGAGAACATGGAGCGCAGCGTATTTTTAGCGGTGAGACGTTTTTCTTCCTCCTCGAGAAGTTCAACGAAGTAATCGAGACGCTCGGCGTGCGAATCCATCTGCACAAGATACTGGAAGGGGTAGATGGCCGAGTTCAACAATTCCAATCGCTCCTCGCCGTAATCTTCGTTCATACGCTGCATCTCAGCCTTGATGTTATCCGGGATACTCTCGAAGGACAGTTGCACGGATTGACCGTCGGAGAGATCGACGCCGGATTCCTCCAAAAAGTTGCGCAACATCTGCTGAATTCCCGCCTGCAACTCGTTCTCGCGGTGCGTCACGCGGCTTTGCAACAAACTTTGCCACAAGTTTACCAATCGCCAGAACCCCTTCTTCCCACGACCGGCGCTGATGGCCGCCGCCGCCTCGACGTCGCTCGTAAACCTGATGGGCTCGTCCACCTTGGCTTGCATTTCGATAATCTTTCTAAATTTCTCCTCCAACGCCCCCTCCTTGTTGCTGAAATCTTCGTCCAGATCGCAATCCTCGAGCTTTTCCGTCACCACCTTGAGGAACGAGCTTCGATCTCCCCACACGCGATCGTTGAGCGAACGCGTGACGCGCACGCGTTCGATCACCGTGTGCGAGCACACGAATTTTATCTGATCGTTCGTCTGTTCGCTCACCTCCTTCAGATCGTCCAGATAAAACACCACACCCACGGAAGAAAACTTTCCCGGCTCGTTCGGCGCGCACATCGGCACCACGAACCGCCTCGACCCGTTGAACAAAATTTCGTTATACATGGCGCGATACCTCGGCTCGAAAATGTTCAACACGTGTTCCGTGTCCGGCAGGTACACGTGCGAGCCGAGGGGAAACATCGGAAGCACCATCTCCCCGTCCTCGAGCGTCGGCGACTCCTCCGGCTCCTTGCTCGGATCCATGGTCGCCATCCACGTCACGCCGCCCGCCCAGTCCCTCGGTCGGTCCTCCTCGTCCTCCTCCTCCTCCTCGTCCTCCTCCTCCCTGTTCGTCTCGCCCCCGACCCCGCGCGCATCGTTCCATCGTCGAACGTTCCTCGCGCCTCTCCGCTCGGCGCGCGTCCCTCTCGCGCGCGCGCCTCGCCGCCCCATCGCGCCCCATCGACGTCGACGCGCGTCCGTCCCGCTCGACCCGATCGCGCGCGTCCCCGCGCGCGCGACGCCGCGCGCCGACATGGCGTTCGACGCGGCGCGAAGACACCGCGCGTCGGTCGCCTCTCGCTCGCTCTCTCTCTCGCGCGCGCGCGTCGACGGTCGAACGAAGGCGCGACAAGTCGACGTCTGACGCGACACTCCGACGCGACGCCGCCGTCGATCCGCTCGACGCGTTCGCGCGCGAGAGAGAGAGAGAGCGCGCGCGGGAACATGGACCTTCGCGTCGTCGGCGCGGACGCCGACGCGTTCGCGCGCGCGTTCGAGGACTCGAGCGCGTTCGATCGAACGATGACGAGCGCGCGCGCGATGAATGCATTCGCGCGCGAGACGATCGACGAGGCGCTTCGTCGCGCGTCGACGCGCGAGATGGGGATCGTGGATGACGCGCGTGAGGAGGGTTCGGTGAGGTCGGGGGGAGAGGGGTCGACGGCGACGCGCGTGGAGACGGAGGACGGCGGGGAGGATTCGAGCCAACCGCCGCGCGGGACGGCGACGGGGACGGGGACGGCGGGGACGTTCGTGAGCGATCCCGTGGACGCGCTCTTGGCGCGGGCGAGGGTGGATTCGGATTCAGACGAGGAGTCGGACGGGGATGAGGAGATGGGGACGACGACGTCCGGGGTGGGGGGACGCGGCGCGACGGCGACGGCGGAGGAGACGCTCGAACGGTGGACGGCGAAGAAACGGCGAGTGCACGCGGCGAGGAGCGGGCGAGGGACGATTCAGGTGTCCATGGCGTTTGAGATCATATCCACCAGGGCCAAGGGCGAGGCTGGGGTGGAGGCGCGATTGGCGGAGTTGGAGAACACGACGGCGGGGATGACGGCGCAGACGCACAGGATATCGCAACAGGAATACGTCACGCGGCTGCGGCGATTGAACGAGGACATCGCCACGGCGTGGTTGAGAGAGGATCGCGTGAGCGCGTTGAAGCTGTGCGTCAAGGTGGCGAAGTTGTTGTCGGACACGAACGTCGGGAAATTTTATCCGGTGTTGTTCATATTAGTCACCGAGGTGATCGAGACGATGGGGAGACTCGTGTACGATCGAATCTCGCGCAAGGCGGAGGAAACGCTGGAAACGGGTGAGGTTCGACGGTTGCTGGAGGATTTTAAGGCTATCGACGTGCGCCCGTTGGCGAAGAATACGTGTAAGAATTGGTTTTACAAGGTGGCGACGATTCGAGACATGATTCCTCGCATGTACATGGAACTCGCGCTGTTCAAGTGTTATCGGTTCGTGCACGACGGACCACCGGTGGCGCAGACGCGACGATTATTATGCATGACTCGAGGCATCGGTGATCCCCTCGCCGCGGCGTACATGCGCATGTACATCGCCAAGTGCGCGCTCGAGTGCGGCTGCGAAACGTCGGATAATCGACAGACGCTGGAGATTCTCAAAGAGTTCATGCCCTCGTACGTGAGCGTTCTCGACGACAAAGCAGACGACGATCCCGCCACAACTTACGTCTTCAGACTGGGTCTTCGTCGCGCCGAGTACTCGGAGCTCATGGATCCAGCGATGGAGTGGCTCATCGAGTGTTGCGCGCAAAATCCGAATCCGGCGTTGCTTCACAAGGTGTTGTACATGGGAGGCGAGACGCCGCCGGTGCCGTTTCTGCGAGCCGTGTTTCGTTCGCTTTCGCCGACGATTTTCAAAGAAAACGCGTTCAAGTTGATCTCTCTCGTCAGCGCGTCGCCGACGAGCGGCGAAGAGGAGTCGCTCGAACGATTGGAAAACATGGCGGATTGCTACGCGCTCATCGCGCAAAAGTTCAACGACGCAGCACCGCACGAGCACGAACGTTTGGAGATTCTGAGTGAAATCTGGAAGGTGGCGCAAAAGTGGACGCGCATCGAACCGTACCTTCGCGTCGCCGAGGCGTTTTTGAGCTACGTCATCGCGTACCTCTCGCGAGCGGAGATGGAGACGCTCATGAAGGATGTCGCTCGACACGTGCACGCCGCGCTCACGGAGGAACGCGAGGGTGAATCCAATGCTGAAGCACCAACGTTAGCATCCGGCGCGATGGCGCGAGTCGAGCGCATGCTTCGCGTAGTGACTGAGCGGTACGAAGACGTCGACGACGTCATTTCCCTCAAATGGTACATGTATCTCGGAGAAATTCTCCGAGGCGACGCCAAGGTGAAATTCAGCGCCGCTTTACTGCAGTGCGCGGAAAAGAAAAGAACGATCACAGACCCCGTGTGCCTGGACGCGTTGCTCGAGGCTGCCAAGACGTGCAACGACGACATCGACGGCATGAGCTCCGACGCCGCGCGCGCCGACACGGAGAGCCTCGTCGTGCGATTCATCAACAGCGTCGACTTCGGCTCGGACTTTGAGGCGCACCTCAACTTCCTCGTCAGCGCTCGAAGTGCGTTTGCCAACCTCGATTTAGTGCAAGAGGTACTCGTGTACCGAGCGATCGCGCTCATCGTCGGCGTGTACGACCGCGTCGGCGGCGAGCACACCGCGCGCACCAAATCCTTCGTCAACGCGTGCACGGCGTACTGTCAAGTTACCATTCCGAGCGTGCGCGGCGTCGACGTCCGACTTCGTCTGTTCACGCTCACCGCTCGCGCCGCCATCGCGCACGGGTTGGTTCAACAAGTCGACGGTTTGATTCGCAGCGCGGTGACCGACGCGCAAGAGAGCGGCGGCGAGAGCGCGGTGGGCGGATGGATGGATCTCCCCGCCGATCGCGCCGACGCCGAGATGCTCGAATTCGCGCGCGCGTGCGGTTCGCTTCTCGTCGTCACGCCGGGCAACTTGGAGAAGGGCGCCTTCCTCGTCTTTCGCGGTTTGCTCAAGGTGGTGGAAGATTTCGATTGGTCGCCCGAGAGCGCGAATCAAGCGCGCGCGTACGTCTCGATGATTCCCATGATTACCGCCATGGCGCAACCGAAACTGCCGTATAAGATCGAAGGCGTGCAGTCCAACGATGTTCTATTCGCGGGCGAGACGGCGTACGCGGAGGAGGCGACGGAATTAGCGCACGAACTCTTACAGCGCGCGGTCGACGTAGCCGGCGCCGAACCGACCGACGAGAACGAGAACGAGAACGAGAACGACGAAGACGACGACGAAGAGGCGTACAAAAAGTCACACGGCGAAGAACTCGCGCGTGTCAACCTCGAACTCGCGAGCGTGATCGCCATGACGTGCAAACCGTCACCGGAGATGTTCGCGTTGACCGACGGCGTCGTCGATCGAGCCCGCCGGTATCTTCCGCCGAGCGTCGTCGATCCCATCGCCTCGCGCGCGCTCGCCCTCCTCCGACCTCCTCCCACCTCCGACGACGACGACGACGACGTAGACCCGTGATCTCGAACCATCGAACCATCGTCGATCGACGACGCCCCGTAGTCCGCGCGCGTCGCCGACGGTTACCGAACGAGACAGACGAGACTCTCGCGCGTCGCCCCTCACTCGCCTCACTCGCGCGCGTTCGGCCATGCGTCGCGTCTCGACGATCGAACCGCGTCTCGCGCGCGCGTTCGCGCGCGCACATTCCCCATCGAACGCGTCGCGCCGTCACCGTCGACGCGTCCCCGAGATGATTTCTGTTCATTCCCAGCGAATGGGAACGATCGCTCGCGCCCTCTTCGTCGTCGCGTGCGGCGCTTTCGTCGCCCGCGCGCTCGCGGAACCGATGCCACCGATGCCGTCTCGCGCGTCGCCGCCGTCGCACGCGGCGACGTGGATGTCGACGAAAGGCATTCGCGACAAGACGTTCGGCGACGTCGTCGTCCCGGGAACGCACGACTCGGCGACGGCGTATCTCTCGTCTCGACTTCAACCGGGATCTCGATCGCAGTTGCCGAAGTGGGCGAGCGAGGCGTTGAAGATCGCCGAGGCCGTGGGCGTGCCCGCGGATCGGTTGGTGCGACGATGGGCGCGGGCGCAGACGGATTCCGTCGGCGCGCAGTTGGAGCGAGGCGCGAGGTATCTCGACCTGCGCGCGGGATGGGACGGGGATTCCGCGGCGTGGAGGATTCATCACGCGCTCGAGGGGCAGGCGGTGGATGAAATTTTAGAGGAGATCAAGGTGTTCTTGGTGGAGAGACCGAGCGAGGTGGTCATCGTGGAATTGAGCCATTTTTTGGGCGATCCCGACGCGGAGGCGGTGGCGCGGCTCGCGAGAGTCGTGGATGAGATTTTCGGAGATTTACTCGCGCCGTTTCCGGGAAACACGGCCGCGCTGTACGAGATGAAGATCGGAAGGGATTTCGTGGATAAAAATCGACGGTGCGTGGTCGTGTTCGAGGACGACGAGGTCGGGGCGAGACACAAATTTTGGCCGAGTCGCGCCGTCACCAATACGTACGCCGACTCGGACGAAACCGACGTCATGCGCGCCTTCAACCGGGACGTCGTTCGCGCCTTCAACGATCCAGATTTCACACCGGACGCCGTGCTCAAACTCTCTTGGACGCTCACGACGCAACCGAAGACGATTCTCGAATCGTTCAATCCCATCAAGCGCCACCCGAAATCCTTAGTGGAGCTCGCCTCGACGCGCGCCAACCCGTTTCTCTCCTCCTTCATCGCCGACGCCACCGATCACCGATGCTCTCTGGGACACATCATCGTCATCGACGATTTCGCCGGGGCCGACGTCGTGGACGACGTGTTACGCCTCAACGACATCGGTTCGTTTCCGAAGGGCGCGTGCGCGTGGCCGTCCGCCCGTCCCGACCGTCCCGACCTGGCCGCCGCCGCCGCGCTCTCCGCACCCCTCGCGCGCGGTGCCCCCTCGATCGATGTCTGAGCGCGGACTCGGACTTTAGAATCGTTCGTGCGTCATCACATCTCCTTCATCGCATCTCCAGACGCGCGCGTCGTCCCCTCGAGGGTCGTTCCCCGATAATGGGAAGAATTCCCACGCATTAGTGTTGCGCGCGCCCATTCCGATCCCTCACACGCGCGCGCGTCTCCCCTCCCGAGCCTCGCGATCCCATCGTCGCTCGCGAGCGCGACGCTTTCGCGAGATCATGAACGAGTCCACGCCTCTCGTCCCTCGCGCGCGCGTCGGCGCGGACGACGTCGAGAATCCCGCGCGTGGGCCCGAGACGGATGAGCTCCGATCGGTCGAGCGCGACGCCCGAGAGACGCGCAATCGCGTGCGACACCCGGTGTTGATCGCCATCGCGTGGACGATGCTCTTCGTCGTCATGGCGACGTATTTTCACAGCGATGGGTTCGAGAAGGTGCGCGCGTCGTCGAGGACGGTGAAGGGGGTGCGCGTGTACGACGACGACTTGCAGCGCCTGCGCGCGGCGACGGCGTGTAAAGAAGCCTTCACGACGCCGCGACGAGGTCATGGGGGTGGACACGTGAGCGATAGTTTTTCCCAGAGCGGTGGGTTGGATAGGATCTACGAGCGCATGAAACGAGACGCGTATGGGTGCGAATCGTCGGCGGCGACGGCTGGGAAGACGCTGTGCGTCAACGCGACAGAGGTGACGGCGTGCGCGGAACGGGCGGGGGTGGTGTTACCGACGGAGAGCATACGGGATCGATACCTGTTGGCGACGGTGATTAAACACGCCAAGGATACCGATGTGTCGAGGATGGCGTTTCTCGATGGACGCGCCGAGGTGCGGGGCGCGCTGAACGGCGACGATAGACGCGCGCTCGGCGTCCTCATCGATAGCGACGAGTGGAACGCGGTTCGTTTACAGTACGATTCCACCATCGCCGTCGCGCGGACGAACAAGGAAAAGCGTGAGGTGGGACGATCGTGTCCGCACAACTGTCGATGCAAGTTTCAAGAGGGGAAACTGTGTAAATTACGTTCAAACGAGTGCGAGTTGAGCGAGGACGCCTTCTTCGTCTTGCGTCACGACGCCTACGACAACGTCCTCGACACGCTCCCACACGCCACCAACGGTTCAAGTTTCCTCAAGAGCGTCGATCAACAGTGGCTCGTCGTGCCTCCGTTCTCATCGACGCGACGATACACCGCCGGGACCGTCGCGTCCGCGGCGCCCGCGCTCGGGTTACCGCTCGCGTGCGTGGAAACCGCGAGCGTCTCCGCCGAACTCAGTCAACCCGAGAACGAGGACGCGTCCGAGCCCCTCTCGGACGCGTGACCCCGTCACCATGTATACGCCTTTTGTCCATCGTTTTTCTCACCGTGTAAAAATAGAAACGAACGATTCGTACCCGTCCCGGCGCGTCCCGCCAACGCGTCCCCGCCGCAACACCCTCAGAGTCCGGCGCGATGGCGCACGCCGAGCGCGCGCCCCTCCTCGGCGCGCGCGTCTCGAGCGATTCCGGTCGAGAGGACGATCTCGACGACGTCTTCCTCCGTCGACGTCGACGTCGCGCGCGCGACGACGACGGGAGCGACGACGACGTCTCGTCCTCCTCGACCGGGCCGATCGACGAGCGCGAGCGATGGAGAAAATCATCGATTCGTCGACACTGGTTCGCCCTCGCGGCGTGCGCGCTGGTGGTGATGTCGAGCGCGATGATGGTGTCGACCACGGTGGCGTTCGTGCGGGCGGCGGCGGACGCGTCGAGGGCGGTGAAGGTGCGCGCGCGTAGGTTCGGCGTGGCGCCGCGCGCGCGAGAGGTGTTGAGCGTGGACGCGCTCGCGAGGTATCCGTGGTTGGCGGAGAGGCGAACGAGTCGAAACTCGAAGGGGAGTGATTGGGACGCGGACGATGTGACGTCGTTGGGCGAGCGAGAGGGTCCACGACGGAACGGTGGTGGGGGGACGACGACGAGGGTGTTCGAAGAGGTGGAGGACCCGTTGGCGTCCGAGTTGACGAGGAATTCGCACGCGTTGGATCGCGCGCGAACGGTGGAGGATTTCGTGGCGATGAGCGTGCAGGTGGACGATGCGCACGCGGTGGGGAGAGAACCGCTGCGGAATTGGGTGCACAAGCCGAGCTGGTACAGAGAGGGGGCGACGAAGGACGCGTCGAATTTAGAATTCGGCGACTCGGCTTTCTCCGTGTGTCTCTATAATCTCCACCGATGGTCGCGTCCGATCGGAGCGTCGACGTGGGCGGAAGATTTGAGCGCGGTGTTGGACGCCAAGCGAGGCGTGCGCTCGGCGGCGAGAGAAAATTTATTAGGACGGTGCGTGAAGGAGGTGTTGCACACGAACGGTAGAAACGATAATAGATGCATGGAGGCAGACGTCGTCGTGTTTCGCGGAGACACGATGATAAAACCGGCGTCGTCGTCCCTGAGGTCGCCGCACACGATACGTTCGCGACGCAGTTTGGGTAGAAATGGGACGCGCTTTGAGCCGTCTTCGACGAGCGCGTCTCGCAAGAGGGAGAGTTCGCGACTGGGCGGGAAGGATGTCTTCCTGACCAAACTGCCACAAAAATCGCGTCGGGATCAAGTGTACGTGTACGTGTCCACGGCTGCGCCCGCGTCGTTACAAGCCGGCAGAGATTTGCGCGATCAAACCTTTTTGTCGCAGTTGGATTACCTCGCGACGTCCAACGCGGCGTTCGACAGCGTGTGGCGTTCGCCGCTTCCGACGGCCAAGTTTATGATTTCATCCTACGACGCCTTTCTCCGACCGCTGCACATGCGATTACCGGTGATTGGGTTCGGCGACAGCGCGGTGGCGTGCGACGACGGACACTCAGTGGGGGCGAGAATCCTGAGACGAATCTCTGAACGGTACCCCGTGGAATCCATCGGGACGTGCATGCGAAATCGCAACAACACTCGCTTTTACAATCTCGGACTCTCGGCGACGTCGACGGAGACCATTCGTTTACAGCTCGAATTGAGCAAATATCTGTTTTATTTCGTCACCGAGGAGGTGGATTGTCCCGGACACGTGTCTGAAAAGCTTTGGTTGCCGCTCCTTCGCGGTTCCATCCCCGTGTACTTTGGCACGAAGACGGTGGACGAGTTCCTCCCGTGTCCCAAGAAGGATTGCGTGCTCAGCGTCAAGGATTACGGTAGTGTCGACGATCTAGTCGCTCGCATGCGAGAGATCGCGTCGGATCCCAAGGTGTACGCGTCGTTGACCGCCTGGCGACACAACGTCCCGTCGCTCTGGCCCGAGAAATTCCGCGACGGCGTCGCGAGAGCCTCGCTCGACATCCAAGCCGTCATGTGCGACATCATGCGCAACGGCGACGACGCACGCCGTCGCGGTTCAGTCTCCAACTTTGCCGGCGCCGTCCCGCACAGCGCTCCGTGGCTTCTCGGCACGTACCCAAACAAAAACATGGACATGACGGCGCTCGACGACATCGAACGCTCCGGTCGCGTCTCCGACGTCTACTGTCTCCGCCAGGACCACGTCCGCGCGCTCGGCGAAATCTTCGCTCGAGACGATCCGGACGTTCGCGAGAGCGGTCGAGCGCCCGCGCTCCACCCGCCCGAACGTCTCTTCCTGCGCACGTGCGACGACGACACCAGCGCGTGCGGCCGCTTCGTCCGCGACGACGGACGCATCTCCTCCGCGTCGGGAACACCGATTCCGACGAGCCCAAACGATAGATAAATACATAGATCACACACGCACGCGACACACCGAACCGTCACCGATCGAGTCGTCTCGCGTCGCCCGCGTTTCGCGGCGGCGTCGGCGCGCGCGCGCGCCACACCCCTCGCACCGATCACGACTCACCGTGTACCCCCCATCCCTCGCGTGTACCTCCCCCCACCATAGAGTCACGACTCAAGAATACCGGCACACCCGCCCCATCGACGTCACCCACTCATCCGACCCGTCTCGCCAGCGTCATCGTCCTCCCCCCGCGCGCGCGTCTCGACCCCCCACACGTCGGCGTCCCGAGCGCGCGATCTCCACCCGTCATGCTCGCCCAAGCCCTTCCCTCGGCCGCGCTCTCCTCTCGCGCGCGCACCGCGAGCGTCCCGCTCGTCGCCACCACCTCGGCGCGATCGGCGGCGCGCCCACCGTCTTCCTCGAGACGCGCCTTGGTCGTCTCCCCGCGATGCGGGAACGCGTACGAGAACGGCCTCTTCGCCCCGATCGTTCGCGTCGCTCGCGACGTGATCGGGGTGAAACGATTCAATCAGATTCGCGGCAAGGCGATCGCGCTGCACTCGCAAGTCATCGGCGATTTTTGCGCCGAGTTCGGGTGCGACTCCAAGGTGAAGCAACGGTTGATTCGCACGGCCAAGGCGAACGGGGGGAAACTCGGGTTTTTGGCCTAGTCGGACCACGGTCGATGGTCCGCGGTCGATGGTGGATGGATGGATGGATTCGAGCCGTTTGTAATCGCAGCGCGCGATATTCTTTCAATCTCCTCGGCGACGAACGAAAACGTTTGGTTTCGTTTAGAAAACAATCCTACTACTCGCGCGAGACTATGCCGTTCGTTTCTTTTTTCGTTTGTCGCGTTCGTCTCGCGGCGACGGCTACGGCGGGACGTTTCTCGGCTCGGATTATTTGAGAAGCGCGCCGTCGAGCTCCGAGTACATCTCCGCGAGTAACACGTTGATGAATCCCGGACAGTGCACGCCGTGATCGGTGACAAAGACGGAGATGAGCTCCGGCGGGAGATACTCAAACGACGGGTTGACGACGACGGCGTCGGGATCGGTGCCGTCTCGCCCGTACGCCAACGCCGTCGCCGGCGCCCCCAATCCGTACACTCGACCGAACCCCTCGTCCTCGCGCGTCTTGGGTGAAATATCGTACGATCCCGCGAGCACGATGACCGGTACCGCGTGCGTTTTCGCCGCGAGCGCGATGTTATACGCCCCACTATTCACCAGCGCCGCGCCGTCGGCGAGCACGCCTCGCGCGCTCAACACGCAACACTTGACGCTCGGCATCGCCGCGTACACCGCGCTATCGCATATCACCGTCACGTCTCGCACCCCTCGTTCCGTGAGACTCTTCGCCGTCGCGTGTCCTTGATACCCGGGCGCGCTCTCCGCCACGACGACGCCGAACGCGCGCCGTTTATTCGCCTCTCTCAAAAACGCCTCCGCCAGTCCCGTCCCCGCGCCCGCGCTCGGCGTTCCCATGGTCATCACCCGGCACCCGTTCGTGATGAAATCCACGCTCTGCGCCGCGATGTTCGAACACGCCGCCTCCATCTCCTCGATCACTTCGTGCGCGGTGTCGATGACGTCTTTTTTCATCCGTCGCGTCCGCGTCGTCGCGTCGTCGCCGTCCCCCGCCGCCGCCGTCTCGTCGTCGTCGTGTTGAAACTCATCTCGGATGACGCGGAGCAACCGTCGCGCGACGTTCCCGACGAGAAGATGCTCGCGCTTGATCACCGCCAATCGACCGCCGACGGCGCGCACGCTCGCGACGACGTCGTCGACGGTGGCGTCCGCGCTCGCGGTGGCCACCGCTTGGATGAGCGTCTCGGCGACGCGTTTCGCCAGCGTCGCCGGCGCTTCCGCGTCGTAACGACCCCGACGAATGTCGTGCGCGAGATCGTCCACCGCGCGGGCGACCGCGGGACCGAGCGCGGGGGCCATGGCGCGGGGGCGCGCGCGAGAGAGTGTGAGGTTTGCGGTGATGCGATGCGAGAGAACGCGACGGCGCGCGATGACGGTGCTCGCGTCGTGGTCCACGGAGTGGCCCACGGACGCGTGGTTGCGTTTGCCGCTCGTCGCGTTCGCGAGCGCGCACGCGGGTGCGGTGCGTGACGACGAGACGGACGATGAAACGCGATGAATGAATGATGCGATGCGAATGAATGAATGAATGATGCGATGCGTCTCGCGTCGGGGAGAGTCGTCGACGCGAGACGTCACCGCGCGGACGCGTGCGTGGGGACTGACGACGCGCGCGCGTCGTTTTTGACGACGACCGTACCGTCTCGCGCAGGCTATGAATAAACATCTCAAGACGCCCAAGATTACGGGATATTTGTCGTGCGGCGTCGTCTTCGGACACCACGGCCTCGGCGCGCTCTCCACGGCGGGATGGCGACGATTGTGGATGGTGGATAACGCGTGTTTAGCGTGGATCGGTCTCGCCGCGGGATCGGAGGTGGTGATGTCGGAATTGAGACGGAATTTTAAGGGGACGGCGACGACGGTGGCGAGCGTGGCGGCGTGTTGTTGGACGGCGACGTTTTTCGCCTTCGACGCGGGGTTGGCGAATAGGGTGGAGTTTTTGAACGGTCTCACCGAACGGCACGTGGTGGCGGTGGGGAGTCTGTTGGGGACGCTGTCGCTGGCGAGATCGCCGGCGAGCGCGTTGGCGGTGATCAACGAGTGCGAGGCGAGCGGGCCGTATTGTTCGCACATTTTGAGCGCGACGGTGTTAAAGGACGTCATCGTCGTCGCACTGTTCGCCATCAACGTCGAGCTCGTGGCGATGAGTGGGTTAGATTTTCATAGGATGGTGCGTGAATCCGTGGTGGGGGACGCGCGAGGCGAGAACGAGACGGCGACGAGCGCGGCGGCGGGCGCGGCGAGGAAATTATTAGTGACGCTGAAACCGGCGACGCAGTGGGAGCGCGCGCATCCGATGATGAAGTTGTTGGTGCCTTTCGCCCGCGTCGTCGGTGCGGTGTGCGCAGGTGTCGTCGCGGGCGTCTTGCTCGGACGCGCGCTCAAACCGACGTCGATGTTGGCGAGATGGAAAAACATTCGCGTCGGCGTCGTGGCGTGCGTCGCCGCCGCCATCTTCGTCGCGAGCGAACACGTCGGGCTCGAACCGCTCTTGGTGTGCGTCGTCGCCGGACTCACGGCGTCCAATCGTAAGCACTCGAGCGGTGAGCGCGAGCGCGAGGATCTGCGCGCCGCCGTCGCCGTCGTCATGCCCGCCGTCAACCTTCTCTTTTTCACGCTCGCCGGCGCGAGTTTGAGATTAGAAAACGCCTTCAACTCGATCACGATCGCCATCGCGCTCGTCATCGTTCGTCTTCTCGCGCTCTATTGCGCCACCGCCATCTCCGCGCGCGTGTTAAAGGCGCCGACGACGAGCGAAATCACCGGCGAACGACGCAAAAACATTGAATGGATGGGGCACGTCACGCAAGCCGGCGTGGCGCTCGGCTTGGCGCGAACCGTCGCGGCGAGATTCCCGCACTGGGGTGACGAATTCTCCACCCTCGCCGTCTCCATCATCGTCATCAACTTACTCATCGGACCCGTGCTCTTCCGCGCGTCCATCGTCGCCATGAACGAGTCGCACTCGACGCTCGAGCGCGCGCTCGATCGCATACACTCGGCGACGGCGTCCGACCCACCCCCGTCGACCGCCGATTAGCGCGACCCCGACCGCGATCCATCGCACCGCTTGTATCATGTAATCACATCACTCCTCGCGCGAGTCACCGAGCATCGAGCATCGAAAACGCGACGCGCGCGACGGCGTCGAGTCGACGAACGGAACGCGGCGCGTATTTTCATTCGCGCGTCTTCGTTAAAATGCTACGTCCCGCGCGCGACCTCCTCCTCATCATCATTATCATCATCCTCATCATCGCGCCCATTCTCCACCTCCGATCGCCTCTTCCCCCATCTCACTCGAGCTCCAACCTCTTCTCCACGTCCTTCCACAACTTGCCCGCGTTGGCGCGTTCCCACGCGCGATCGAACCCGTAATTGATCGCCTTTTCCCCCACCAACGCACCGGCGACGATCACGCCCACGTACACCGCCGAGTTCTGCGTCGCGCACCGATCCACGTCGTCGTCTCTCGTCAGTCTTCACCCCGTCCCACCGCACCATCGACCATCGCGCGCGTCGGTCCATCCATCCATCCATTCATGCATAGACCGATCGATCTTTCCCCACCCTCCTCCTCCTCCAGCCGCCCACGCGTCCTCCGTCCTCCCTCGTCGTCCTCGCGCGCGCGCACGCACCGACATGAACGTCTTATAAAAGGCGTTATACATCCTCGTCGATCTCGACCCGCTCGCGTCGCGTCCTCGCGTCGTCGTCGTCGTCGTCGTCGTCGTCCTCGTCCGCGCGCGCCACCCGAGGGTCCGCCTCGGCCCGGTCGGGACGACCCGACCCGACCGATCGTGACTCGTCACTGGGTCCCTATGACACCGATACCCCGGTCATGACTCGTGGGTGGTGCGTGTACCGGGTACACACACGGCACACCCACACGCGCGGTGGTGGGATGCTGATGATCCACCGGTCATGACTCGACAAGGAGTCCCCTCCCGCACACGGGACACGCGCCATCATCCATCGAATCGACGCGCGACGCGAGACGCGAGACGCGCGCGCGATATGCCGCTTCGATTACAAAAAAAAGCGTCGCGCGTCGCGCGCGCCGTCGTCGAGGAGTTTAACGTCGCGCGAGGCGTCGGGACGCGCACCGATAAGCGTGGGAACGCCAAGACGTCGCTCTGGGATCACGGCAAGGTGCGAAGGGATGACGGTTGACCCGAGGGATTGGGAACGGGAACGACGCGCGGTGGGGGGAGGGGTTGGGCGGGACGCGCGCGGGGAGGGCGTGAAAACGATGTGTGATTGACGGTGTGAGTGTTTTATGTGATTTCGTAGGCGAAACTCGCGGCGTCGACGGTGGAGAAAGAGTTCGCGAACGCGCAGACGGCGTTTTCAAAGGCGACGAATTTCGACGACGTGCCGCCGAAGGAGAAGCACGTGCAGTATTTGATCGCGACGTGCGGTGCGGGGGGGAGTCCGAAGGAACGTGTGTTCGTATTGGAGGCGCTGGCGAGACAGATTCGGAAATGCGCGCCGTGGAGGACGATGTTGAAGACGCACGTCGTGTTGCATAGATTGTTGAGAGAGTGTCGGGGAGAAGACTTCAAGAGTGAGTTTTTCCGGTTTTTAGAGTTTTTATCGCGCAAGACGTACGGACCGAAAGAGCAGACGTTGTTTAATATTCGGTATTGGAAGGATGAGGCGAACAGAGACGCGTATGAGTTGACGGGGTGGACTCGGGCGTACGCGGCGTACCTCGAGGAACTGTGCGCGTTGAACGCCTACGTGCCGTGTCTCATCGGAGGCGGCGCGGAACAGAACGGGCAAGGGGTGGTGAACCCTTTGAAAGATTGTGATTTTCAAACCTTGCTCAAGGTGATGCCTTTGCTTCAAACGTTGGTGCGAAGAATCACCGACTGCGATCCCAAGTCGTCCGTGCTCAAGGACAACGCCGTGTCTCGCTTCGCGTTGAGTCTGGTGGTCAAGGATAGCTTTGTCGTCTATCGAGTCATGAACGAAGCGATAATCAGGTTGGTGGAGAAGTACTTCGACACGACCAAGGTGGAGGCGACGAAAGGCTTGGAAATTTTCAAAAAGTATCTCTCACAGATTGAAGACTTGCAGCGATTTTACGACGCGTGCGACGGATGCGGCGCGTTTGAAAACGGCGCCGCCGGAATCAAGCTCGAGGCGCCGCCGGCCACATTTATGCAGAGCATGGTCGAGTACTGCGAGTCCGCCCCGCGCGAGGGAATGCCGCTTCGTGAACGACGAATGACGTCGAGCGCGCCCGCGCAAGGCTCCGCGCCCGCGCAAGGCTCCGCGCCGACGTCTGCCGCGCCTCCAGCGCAGCTCATGGTGGACATTCCGCAATCCAACCCGGACTTAGTCACTCCTGCGGCGCTTCCTCCGCCGCAGGCGCAGATGAATGCGTTAGATGCGCTCAATCAACTCAGTTTGGGTTCGGAAAGCGCCCCGCAGGCGAGCGTCGACGTCTTCGCGGCGACGGCGCTGCCCCCGCCGACGGAACCGCTCGCGCTTCCGCCGGCGGTGCCGACGATGACCGCGAGCAGCACAAATACCCTCGATCCCTTCGCTGCTCTCCCTCCTGCTCCGGCACCGGCGCCCGCCGCGGCTCCTTACTCGAACAACCAGTTCGTCGCTCCCCAGCCGCAGGCGCCGCCGCAGTACCAACAACCACAGTACCAGCAACAGCAGCCACCGCCGCGTCAAAACGCGAACCCGTTCGGAGCTAACCCATTCGGCGTCCCACCGAAGCAAGACTTGTCTTCTTCGACCCTCGACGAGTTGTACGCCAAGGCGCCGCCGTCCCCTACGGGTGGTCAAGGCGTGAATTCGATGGTGCCGCCGCAGTACATCAACCAGGCCTACGCGCAACAACCGCCGCCGCAGCGCCTCCAGGCCCAGACGAGTTCGCCGCAGCTGGCGCTTCCCATGGCCGGCATGCAGTACCCGGGCGGCGCGCAGCAGTACCCGCAATACGGCGGCGGCGCGCAGCAGTACAGTCGGCCGCCGGCGCACCCGGGACTCTCTCCGCATCAAACCTTCTCGCAACCGAGCTTGAAAAATCCTTACGGCGGCTCCCCCAACGGAGCGGGCTCTCCGGACTCCACGGGTAGTCTCATCTGATGGCACGTATTAGCTGAATGAAACGCAACGATGAAACGCAACCAGACGACACGAAAGCCGACGCCCCACTCGCCGCGGCGCGACATGCCGACCGCCTCCGCGCTCGTTCGCGTCCCGATCGCCCTCGCGCGCGCGGATGGACGCGTGCGACGATCGAGATCGACCGCATCTCTCTCACGCGCGCGTCCGGCGTCCTCCTTCGACGCCTCGCCCGCGCAACTCTCGAGAGGCGTCCCGATGTCCCACCGACTCCGAGCGAATGGGCGCGCGCGATTTCACGCGCGCGCGCCGCGATCGACGGCCGAACCGTCGAGCGATGGATCAGTGCTGGCATCATCGACGTCCGCGGACGACGGGGCGACGGGTAAGATCGTCATCGCGCTCGGTGTCGCCATGTTATTGGCGAGCTCGGATAGAACCATCTTCGCGGCGGCTGCGCTGAGCATCAAGTCCGAGCTCGCCATGTCCATGAAGGACGTCGCGCTCGCGCAGTCGAGCTTTCTGTGGGGATACGGTGTGACGCAATTGGCGGCCGGGGCGGCGAGCGATAAATACGGGGGTGTGAAGGTGTTGTTGGGGGGACTGGCGATGTGGTCGCTCGCCGTGGCGGCGACGCCGGTGAGCGCGATGACGAGCGCGCCCGTGATGGCGGTCGTGGCGAGCAGGTTTTTGTTCGGTGCGGCGAGCGGGTGCGCGCTTCCGGCGTCGGCGGCGGCCGTCGCCGCGCACGTGCCTGAGGAGCGTCGAAGCGGCGCGTTGTCAACGATTTTCGCGTTGTTCAACATCGGCAGCGCGTTCGGTTTAGCGGCGGCTGGAGGTTTGATCTCGCAGTTCGGATGGAAGATGATTTTCTACGCGTTTGGTTTGTTCGGTCTGGCGTGGGCCATCGGGTCGTACTCGTCGATGCCTAAAAGCGTGAAGAGTTTCGTGCCCGCGTCTTCCGCCGCGACGCCCGCTCGAGATGCGAGCGGTGAAGAAATCACCGAACTCTCCACCGAAACCGCCACGCAGCTCGTGGCGCTTTTGTGGTGCCACGTCGTCGTGAATTGGGGTTTCATGATTTTACAGAGTTGGTTGCCAGTCTACCTCGCGAATGACTTGGGAATGTCGATCGCGAGCTCGGGAGTCACGGGAGCGTTACCATGGGTTTTCACCGCGTTCATGTCGTTTAGCTCGGGACAAGTCGCGGATAAATTGATCGCGCGCGGCATGGAGCACTGGAAAGTTCGCAGACTGGCGATGAACATCGCCACCGTCGGTCCGGCGCTCGGATTATTCGCGCTCAAGTACACGACGTCGCCAGCCGTCGCCCTGACGTGCATCGTCGCCACCCTCGGCGCGCAAGCCGTCGCCGTCGCCGGGTACCACAGTTACTTACAAGACGTCGCGCCGTCGAGAGCGGGCGCGATTCTCGGGTTCACGAACACCGTCGGCGTCATCGGCGCCATCATCGCCAACACGGTCACGGGGGCGAGCGTCGAAGCAACCGGTTCGTTCGAGGCGACGTTCATGTACACCGCCGCCATGTACGCGTCGTCGTGCTTCGTGTGGAATTCTTTTTTAAAGGGGAAAAAACTGTTCCCGTGAACGAGACTGACTGTAATTAAAAGTAAAGATGATAAATATGGATTCGGGTCCTTCTTAGACTGCGACCGCGCCCCGTGGGATCGCGCGCGTCTCGTGTGAGAATGGGCGATGAAGACTGCCAGCGAAGCCGTCGATGTGCTTCTAATCGTCAACGCGCGGTCCGCCCCAGAAGAAAACATTGAATCGAATGAAATGAAGATTTACGCCATCGCCGTCATTGAGATGATGACGGCGAGAACGCACGACACGACGAGTCGAGCGCCGATGTTCGCCGAGGACGCGCCCAAAAGCGACGCCACCGTCGTGCGTTGCAACGTCAACTGCGCGAGACAGAGTTTCTCGGCGCGCGCACGATCCCACGTCGGACAATCCGCCGCCGTGGTCTTGATGACGGTGTCGTTGTTGTTCATGTCGCGGAAAAATCTCGGACATCCCGTTTGCACGGGCGCGATGAAAGTATTGAGCCACGAGAGTCGAATGAGATCCTGAAGGACGAGCGCCGGGTGCACCATTTGGTCCTCTAACCACGTCAAACCTTCGCGCGCGGTGTATCCATCCGCGTGCGCGTACGCGGTGTCACCGTCGCTCGTGTGTTTATCCACACGAAGGACTAAACCAGTGCGCGGATCGTCGCTCGGAAGGTTGGACACGGTGTCGAAACCGAGCGCGGCGAACGCGGCGGTTTTATCATACGTGCTCGGCGACGCCGCGTACGTCTCGTCGATGACGACGTTCACGTTCACCATGTCCGCGAGAAACGCCGCGCGATTGGTATAGGAGTGCGAGGTCGCACCCGCGGTCGCCGCGGTGGGCACCCACATCGTCAATCCCGCGGCTTCGCAGATGTCTCTCTTATACTTCGTGAAGTAGATTTTGTTCATTCCGCCGTCGACCCAACCGCACGTGTATCCCGTCGGCACGCCGCCGCGACCCTGCGCCGCGGCGATCATCGAGCTCATGTACGTCCATCGTTCAACCTGATCGGCGTAATACGCGCTCGCTT
>MDTE01002243.1_pt1 | contig 19040 bp, 10 predicted proteins | sample 811231 | NCBI WGS metagenome assembly MDTE01 (sample SAMN05326651, study PRJNA326480) | marine metagenome | isolation source: seawater | place: Indian Ocean: Red Sea | collected 2010 | reverse complement strand
GGTCATGGCATCCAGAGTGCCATATGATGGACCGCTACACTAAGGGACTAGCGACTCGCCGAGTCGGGTCGTATATTTCAACAAAACCGCTCGATAGATTATCGACTCAATTACTCAAGCACGGAAAGATTGGTTGAGTTCTTTCAGGGCCGCCTTACTTGGCCTTAATTCATCCTCAGATAGATCTACCAAAGGAGTGTCAGTGAGGCCCAGTGCCTCGTCAGCAGTCTTCATCTCTGAATCATAATAGAGAAGTCCCGTGACGTGCTTATCATTTTCTTCAGCCTCATGAATCGCTGCTAATGCAGCGACCGGATTACCTGGGTCGTGATCTTCCCCAAGTGTTTCTAATCTCAGGGTTGAACCATCAAAGAGGCTAATGTCCTCGAATTGGCCTTCCGGAACTTCTACCTCTTCGATCGGAGTAAAATGTGGGATGTAATCAACGGTATGAAGTTCCTCTTCATTTCCCTTAACGTAGTTGTAAGAACGGTATGATTCATCATTATTTGCGAAAGTAACACAAGGTGAAATCACATCGATTACCGCCATTCCCTTGTGCGATAAGGCGGCTCGTAATAGAGCCGTCAACTGCTTTTTTGAACCCGAAAATGACCTTGCTACAAACCCACATCCAAGGTTAATTGCCATCTTACAAAGATCGATTGGAGGATTTTCGTTGGTCGCGCCCTTCTTTTTCTTCGAACCCTTTTCTACCGTTGCAGAGTACTGACCCTTTGTCAGTCCATAAACTCCATTATTTTCAATAATGTAGACCATGTTTAGATTACGTCTAATCGCATGGATAAATTGTCCAATTCCAATTGAAGCGGTATCACCGTCACCAGATACACCGAGGAAGGCGAGGTCCTTGTTGACCATGTTTGCACCGGTTGTAACGGAGGGCATTCTACCGTGTACTGTGTTGAATCCGTGAGACTTACCCAGGAAGTAAGCAGGAGTCTTGGAAGAACACCCGATACCCGACATCTTGGCAATTGTTTCTGGTGCGATACCATTTTCCCAAGCTGCTTGAATGATTACGTTGGAAATTTGGTCGTGTCCACAACCAGGACATAGTGAGGAAGGCCCTCCTGTATAGTCCGCCTTTGGTAGGTCGATAACATTGAGTTGAATCGGTCTCATACTCATGCAATCACCTCTTTTGTATCGCCAGACAAGGTCTCCAATATCATATCAGCATATACCCGGGCCCGCGGAGGAATCCCATCACTAAAGGCGACGGAATGCAATTTACTTAGGTGTTCAACAGGTAATTCTTTGCGAAGAATTCCGAATAGTTGTCCATCTCTGTTGATTTCTAAGACCACCACTTGGTCATGTTCTGCTATGAAGCGCTCTACCTCTGAATGGTATGGTAGCGCTCTAACTCTGCAAGTGCTGACCTTCATACCGGTAGTTGATTCTAGAATATCGTCGATCTCTGTAATCGTATTCTCGACTGACCCATAGTAGATTATTCCCACTTGCTTATCCTTTTCCTCGCGCATGACTGGAGCCGGAAGTTTGTCCCTTGCGCCCTCGATTTTACGCTTCAAGCGTGCCACTGTTGCAGCGTATACTTCAGGATCTTCCGAATATACTCCATCTTCATCGTGACCTGTTCCTCTGTAGAGAATCGGCTCTAATCCGCTACCAGGGAGAGTTCTGTATGGAATTCCATCTCCATCTACATCTCTATATCGGCCAAAATTCTCGATAGCATCAAGTTGTTCTTGAGTTCTGATTACTTTACCTCTGTCCAATTTCTGATCAGGGTATTCGAATCCTGCTGTAACCCAACGGTTCATTCCCAAATCTAAGTCTGAGAACCCGAATACAAGAGTCTGGAATTGTTCTGCTACGTCAAAAGACCGCCAGCCGAATTCAAAGCATTCATCGACAGTCCCTGGAATCAATACAATATGTTGAGTATCTCCATGGCTGGCTTCGTAAAGCAAAGTTAGGTCACCTTGCTGAGTTCTGGTTGGCAGCCCGGTTGAAGGTCCGACTCGGTTGACATCCCAAATCACGCCAGGAACCTCTGCGAAGTAAGCCAATCCGATGAATTCGGACATCAAAGAAATACCAGGGCCGCTGGTACATGTCATTCCTCTTCCACCAGCCCAACCGGCTCCGACCACCATTCCAGCAGCTGCTAATTCATCTTCAGCTTGTATAACTGCACAAGTAGCCCCCCCATCTTCCGCTTCTCGAAGTTTTGGCAGCCACGAAATAATTGATTCAGCAAGTGATGAAGAAGGGGTAATAGGATACCAAGATAGCATGTTGATTCCACCGAAAATACATCCCAAAGCCGCCGCTTCGTTACCTTCGATTAGGAATGTGTTTGGATCTTTGTCTCGCGCAGCAACAGAGTAGCCAATATCACAATTCCAGTTTTCTCTAGCAAAATCCCTGCCCTCCGAAATCGCCTGGAGATTCAATTCAATTGCCTTTTCCTTACCCTTGAATTGCTGAGCCACAGCAGAAGCGATTGCTGATTCTTCAATACCGAGAGTTTCAGCAAGTGCTCCGACATAGTACATGTTTGCAATCATTCTCGCAAGTTTTGGATTAATTGAGCGAGCCATCTTTGTCATTGGCATTCCGAGCACTATGCAATCATCTCTTTCAACTGGTAGTTTTACATCCATATTGTGGATGATAATAGTCCCAGGCTCAGCCTTCTCCACATCAGCCAGCCAGGTATCCTTGTTCATTACAACCTGAATGTGTGTGACGTCTCCAGGTGCCTGATAACCCTCATCACTAGCTCGGATGATAAACCAAGTTGGTAGCCCAGAAATGTTGCTTGGAAAGAGATTCTTTCCACTGACAGGGACTCCCATTTCGAACATGGAATGAAGCAGAATCAGGTTTGCAGACTGCGACCCTGTTCCATTTGCAGTTGCAATATTGACTGTGAAATCGTTGACGGTATTTGCCATCGTTTGAGGTCTCCGGGGGGGGTCTGTGTGCACATGCGGTATGCTTGCGCAACGTGCGCCGTGCTAATTCCGGTATTAGCCGTTCCCGTTCCGTAATTCCTCAATCTCAAACTCATCATATAGTCAAATCGCGCTTTACAGGTTTGATTTTCCATCCGTTGCGGTTTTCAAGGGGTGCGTGGTCGGCGAGCCCATGCCTACAGGACCGAGCGCTCTGAAGGACGCCCTGTCCCGAGCCACATCAATGATTGATTCTGGAGATGTAGATAATGCTCTAGAACTACTTAGAACCGAAGCATGGGCTGCAGCTGAAAACAACTCTCAGAAGGTACAGGTGATTTCCTTGGCAGCCGAGGCAAAGATTGCCAAAGGCGATATTGACATGGGTAATCGCAAAATGCATTGGCAAGATGCGCACAATAGCTACCAACGCGCACTAAAACTCGAACCATCAAACAAAGATATCCGTCGAGCTCAGAATAAATTAGCATCGATGATGGACGAGCAATCAATTTCATTGGGCAAAGGTTTGCAGCTTTTCGATGACGGAAATCCAACACCAGCAGGACTTGCTGCCGTATTTGTAGGGATAATGGTGTTCTTAGTCGCCTTCAAATTTGCAGGAGAGTCGCTCGAACAGCCATTGGAAAGTACCGAAGTCACCCTAGAAGTCTCATACATTCACCCTGATGATCCCAATTCTCGCGTAGAGGGGGAAATCGTCATTGAATTGTATTCCTCAGAAGCACCGAAGCACGTAGAGAACTTCCTCTATCTAGTCGACAATGGAATGTATGATTCAACAATATTCCATCGAATAATTGATGGTTTTATGATTCAAGGCGGAGACATTGATGACATGAATGGCGCAGGTGGTTATGCAGGAATTTGGTATGGGTACTGCAATGGACAAATATCTGGAAGCGATGGAGAAATTTACACCTCTGAAAATTGTCCAAGAAATGATTGGACTGTACCTGATGAGGCTGACAATGGTCTCTTGCACGAACCAAGCGTAATTGCCATGGCAAAGACTTCTGCCCCCAATACAGCTGGTAGCCAGTTTTACATTGTCCCTTCTGATAGTACACCAAGTCACCTTGACGGTGTTCACACGGTATTCGGAATGGTGACTTCGGGAATGAATCACGTTGATGCAATTAGCGAAGTATCAACTGGTAGCAACGACAAGCCGGTTTAGGATGTTCGATTAATTCAGGCCTACAGAAATTGAGATTACCACAACCTCGGCCATCGGATGGAATATACTTCCAATAGTCACATTGATGGAGGGTTCCCTAACCCACTAAATTAAGAGGTGTTGGGATGGAGGATTCAGAAGGCTTTGATTCACTGAGCTCATTTAGCAGATCTGACGGTACTGACGCCTCCTTCCACTCACTTTCGCATCTGCAAGAATTAGGCCTATGTGACCTTGATTCTCTTCCCTTTACAATTCGATTATTGTTGGAAGCCGCGTTGCGAAAGTGCGATGGTTTCCTCATTACTCGTGAAGATGTTGAACGCATCGCATCTTGGTCACCTACAATGACTCCTGAAGAAATCCCATTCTCACCAAGTCGGGTGATTTTACAGGACTTCACAGGAGTGCCTGCTGTTGTTGATATTGCAGCCCTAAGGGACGCAATGGTAGAGTTGGGTGGAGATCCTGAGAAAGTAAATCCACAAGTCCCAGTCGATTTGGTAATCGATCATTCCGTTCAGGTTGATGTATCCGGGTTATTCTCAGATGCAAGAGAGAGAAATTTGGAGATTGAATACCGACGAAATATGGAGCGCTATGAATTCCTTAAATGGGGTCAGCAAAGTTTGGACAATTTCCGTGCAGTACCTCCCGGAAGGGGGATTGTTCACCAGGTAAATCTAGAGTGGATTGCTAGCGTGGCTAGAGATGAAAATGGTGTTTGGTTACCCGACACTCTAGTTGGTACTGATAGTCACACAACTATGATCAACGGACTCGGAGTTTTAGGTTGGGGAGTCGGTGGAATTGAGGCTGAGGCGGTAATGCTAGGTCAGCCGATTTACATGCTTCTTCCCGAAGTTTGTGGTTTTGAGTTAACAGGCTCTCTCAGACCTGGAGTCACAGCCACCGATATGACACTCAGAATAGTGGAGATGTTGAGGGCTCATGGTGTGGTTGGTAAGTTTGTAGAATTCCATGGTTCTGGGCTCGCAAACCTAAGTCTTCCCGACAGGGCAACAATTGCCAACATGGCTCCTGAATACGGAGCAACATGTGGATTCTTTCCAGTCGATGAAACCACGTTAGATTACATGCGACTTTCAGGTAGGGAAGAGTCTCATATTGAGGATGTTAAACGATATCTCACAGCTCAAGGAATGTTCCATACATCCGAAACTCCTACTCCCTCCTTTACAAGCAATCTATCACTCGATTTATCGACCGTAGAACCCGCATTGGCTGGTCCGAAAAGGCCTCAGGACAGGGTCGATCTTTCAGCTATGAAAAACCATTGGAAAACAAGTCTAAATGCACCTGTTGGACATAGTGGACATGGCATTCATGAAAGTAAGAATGATTCCTCTGCTAAAATTGGCTCTAGAGGTGTTGATCTGAAACACGGTGATATCGTAATCGCTGCTATTACGAGTTGCACTAACACCAGTAATCCAAGTGTAATGATTGCTGCTGGTTTACTCGCAAGAAAAGCCAGACAAGCGGGCTTAACAATTGCACCAAGTGTAAAACCAAGCTTAGCGCCAGGTTCTCGAGTAGTCACTGAGTATTTTGATGCGGCTGGACTTACTGAGGATTTAGATTCACTTGGTTTCAGTGTCGTAGGATATGGTTGCACAACCTGTATTGGAAATTCTGGACCCCTGGACGCCGATATTGAAGCAGCAATTGATGAGGCGGATTTGATTGTTGGAAGTGTACTTTCAGGAAATCGAAATTTCGAGGGAAGAATACACCAGAAGGTCAAAGCAAATTATCTCGCAAGCCCCCCTCTGGTAGTTGCTTATGCAATCGCTGGAACACTAGATGTCGATTTTGAGACAGATCCGGTTGGTAACGGCCCAAATGGTCCAGTGATGCTAGCCGACATATGGCCGAGTGATGACGAAATAAAGCAAACTATAGCCAATTCAATCGATCCTGAAATGTTCCGAAGACGCTACTCAGATGTTCTGCAGGAACCTAGATGGGATGCAATTAGTAGTTCTGAATCCGCCCTATATCCTTGGGCAGATGAATCAACTTATGTTCGTCTTCCGTCTTTCTTTGAAGGAATTCTCCCTGAACCTGCTCCAATAGAACCTATTCACGGGGCTAAAGTTCTGCTCAAGTTAGGAGATTCTGTAACCACAGACCACATTAGTCCAGCCGGCGCATTCCCCCACCATGGGCCAGCCGGCCAATACCTCATTTCGAAGGGTGTAGAACCTCGAGATTTCAATTCCTTTGGAAGCCGCCGAGGTAACCATGAAGTGATGATGAGAGGCACTTTTGCTAATGTTCGGATTCGTAATCACATAGCTTACTGGACTGAAGGCGGATTCACTACTCATTTTCCAACCGATGAAGTAGTCTCGGTATTCGATGCAAGCATGAGATACCAAGCTGAAGGAACGCCTCTGGTGGTCTTAGCGGGTACTCAATATGGCACAGGTAGTAGTAGAGACTGGGCTGCCAAAGGCACCCTTCTCCTTGGGGTGAAGGCAGTAATTGCAACCTCCTTTGAGCGAATTCATCGTTCCAATCTAGTTGGTATGGGTGTACTTCCATTGACCTTCCCAGAGGGAGATAACGCTGATTCTTTGGGTCTTGATGGAACTGAGACTTTTGATATTCCTGCTACTGCTGACCTAATTCCGCTATCCTCCATAACTGTCAAAGCGACGAAGGAAAGTGGAGAGGTTATCGAATTCGATGCAGTCGTAAGACTAGACACACCTGTTGAGGTCGACTATTACCGAAATGGCTGAATCCTTCAGGCCGTTTTGCGCAATTTGGCAAATACTTGAATTGAAATCTGATAACTTAACCGGTGATTACATGTCTGACGATGAAAACATCCGCTTCTCCTTCCGCTCAAATGAGCATGAAGTAGAAGTTGTAATTCAAGGCCCACCGTCTTGGGTTAACCTATACAGGGAAAGAATAGGTCTCGAAGGCGATATAGGATACACACAATCGGTTATTTCATCCCCTTCAGGAAAATCTGATGGCTTTACACCTGTCAAAGAGGCTAGAGAATTACCGGGGCCTCCCCCTGATCCAAGTCGATTACCATCCATTGTCAGAGTCGTTGGAGACCTTGACATAGATACCGGAGTCGCAGAGTTAGGTGTCCCTGAGAGAAGCGAACCGAACCTCGCAGAAATAAGTTTATTTTTGGAAGAATTGGAAGAAGACCCTGAGCCTCTATCCGACAATATGTCTGGCGATCCAATGGCAGAATCTTGGATTCAGTTAGTCATGACTTTAGTGGTTCGTGAACACGGTCATACCTCTCTTTCAGTAGGCTCATTAGAGAGTTTATTGGGGGAGCGAATTAACCGTTCAGGATTAGAGCTACAGATGTTCCTAGATAGGCTCTGGCTCCTCGGTAAATTGGAGCGTATACACGGTGGTTCCGAGACTCAATACGCTCCAAATCCTAGTTGGCTCGAAGCGAACTAATTACACTGATTAAGCCCATCAACCCCATAGGGGTTGGAAAAACAACTCCCCATTAGGCATAATAATGAAATGAAATTCGGCGAAGTCATGATGTCCCTGTCTAAGAACGCCCGAAACGAATCCAAAGAAGGTCGAATAGCGATTTTCTTGGTTATGCTGATGTTAAGTTCGCCAATGTTATCATTGGTTCCATCTGTATCTGCATCCCACATTACCGACTATGCAGTACAGAGAGATCCCTCTTTCATTTCTATAGGAGATATTGACTGTGATGACGATAACGATATAGTATCGGCCAGTTCGATGGGTCACTTCATCACGGCACTTTACAATGATGGTAATGGAGGATTTGGAGACAGGCAGGACGTCTTCATATCAAACAACGATTCGTTCCGCGCTGGATTCAGGGATACAGCCGACGGAACCAGAGTCTATGTCGCCGATGTAGACGGCGACGGTGTTAACGATGTTGTATACTATCAACAAAACATTCGATTCGTAGGAGGGCCCATGGTCCCAGGAAATCTAACCGTACTTTGGGGAGATTGTAGCGAGAGAATCAACAATTGGAATCCTTCTGAGGCAATCACAGTTAGCAACCCATATCTTCAGGACATGGATGTAGAGGATATTGATGGCGACGGAGATGCAGATATTGTGATGAGTGTGGTTGACCCTACTTTCACTAATAATTACATCAACATATACAAGGGCCCGGACCCAACTCAAATAACGGCTCAACAAACCATTCCAGTGCCACTTACTAATGGGCTACACACGAACTTAATCCTAGGACATTGGGGAGAAGATGTCCTTGGCGGAGGAGGTCTTCCTGGTGGTGGTGTTGGAGATTGTGAAGATCTGGACATTTGGTTGCTACGCTCACCTCCGTACAACACTGGTGTTGGATTCTCGAATGGTCACTATGACAACATGACCGTGCTTGAATACGACTGTACTCTAGGAACTTATCCAAACCCATTGGATGCAACAGCAAATGGCGTACATAATTTCAAGCTGGACGCAGAACACAACTATCCATTGTATGGAATCGATATTTCCGATACCAATGATGATGGAGAGGTTGACCTAATCGCCGCTGTCGATGGAATTACAGGAAATATATCCTATGCAACTCGATCCGGTTCATCATGGAATACTCAAAATTACGTGCCTCTCGGTGATTATCTAGGTGCTTCGCTTACTATCGCTGATGTAAATCGAGATGGACACATGGATTTCTTTGTTCCAACGGAGGTTACCCTAACTCGCTTGCAGGACTCCACTGCACAGAACCAAACATACTTGCTGGTGGATAACCTGAGGGAAGTCAATACAGTAGAAATCATTCTTGGTAATCCAAACGGAAATGGATATCTTTCATCGCTTTCCTTTGACGTTGGTCGCCGACCAACTATGGCAGTCCCGGGTCAGCTAGCCGGCGGAGAAAATAGTGCATACGAGATAGCCATTGGACAGCGAGACAGATCATACAGATTCGCAAACAGCGCTATGTGGCTTGATACTCAAGGCTGGGCTGGAGCGGGTGATTTCCTTTCAGTCCTCAGTCTCGATAATGAGGATGTTGGAATTACCGAGGTAAGCATTGCACCGGCGGCCTATGATCCGGCGACTGGAGCAGCCATGATTGGTGAGGGCAATCGTTTTGTCAACTTAACAGTAAAAAATACAGGGCTTAACCCTATTTCTGGCTCAATTGACGTCGATTTAGAAGTCAAGGAAGTTCTAGATGGAATTGACACTCTTGTATATTCCAACGACTTTGAGGGTAATATCGACAATACTAATTGTCCTGCTTGTGCAATTACCCTGAAATCCTACACAGGAGAATATAGCGAAGGTTCATCCTCATGGCATGAGGAATGGAATGCCTCTACAGATTCTAATGGTTCAGCCACCGATGACTGGTGGGAAGCCGACAGAAACCCAACTACTTACATGTGGGCTGGAATGGATCACAATAACCAGGATAACGATTCAGGTTACTACAATAATATGGACGAGGCGTTCATCATTGAGAATGTTGACTTAACGGGTGCAGATGCAGCATATCTGGATTTGGATCTTTTCTGCAGCGCCGCATTCTTTGAGTTGTATCTCGCTGAGCAATACGCCGTAGTAGAGCGATGGTTGTATGAGGACTCCTGTGGTATTGAGGTTTGGAGCGATGGAAATGGATGGGAACAGGTGTTCTTTACCGGTGGCTGGGATAATGAAAGATACCTGCGTCTCTATGGATTCGGCCAAGATCCCGAATACAACACTTACAATGGAAATTTCAACACCAATACGGTTACCACTTGGACTAGTTTTTCCGGTGATGATGCAATCGATCTTACGCCTTACGCCGGAGAAGTTGTTGACATCCGCTTCCGCTTCCGCAGCGGATTGATGGGAAGTGTTGGCCCAGACGGTTCGTCTCAGGACACTGGATTAGACGGGTTTGCCTTTGACAACATATCTATTCGTAAAACCGACATCATATTCGGTACCGAAGAAGTCGTAAGTCAAACTCTGTCATTCACAGATTTTGCAGCCGGTGCTAGCGAGGAAGTCACTCTTAATGCTGATTTCATCGATAACCGAACATATTACATCAAGACAGAATTAACCAACCCCAGTGGATTCGATAATGCTGATGCAACAAATGACGAGGTCAAATTCCAGATTACTGTCAAGAACCTATTCGACCCAGGTGTTGCAGAGGAGCCATGGATTAGTCTTGAGAATGGATTGAGATATGCATCTGGCGATCGCGACATAGAGATTCGAGTCCAAAACTTTGGAAACACCCTCACAGACTTCCAATTGGAAACTGTGGTCAAGAACGCTCTCCCTGATCTAATCGCAATAGAGGATTTCTCAGGATTAGAACCAATTTGGGAAGATGATGGAAATATGAATGGAAGTCGATTAGATGACACTAATGGCGACCATCCAATGCTACCACAAAGCAGAGGTGTGTTCAATTCCTTTGCATATTGGTTAGGCGACCCAGACACAGGTTATGGTGACAATTGGGACGAGACTATGACCCTCGATCCTTTCCCGGTCGCTTCAGGTGGAACCGACTTCACTTACCTGACATTTGACTACTTTGCAGAGGGTGATTTCCTCTCAGATCAGCAAGGGAATATTCTAGCAATACGTGACGCTGCTGGCCTAGAAATTGAGTGGTCTAAGGGTGGAGAAATCTACAGTGGAACTGTTTGGGGAAGCTGGACCGATCTTAACGAAAATGGACTAAGGCCTTTCCAAGATGGTAGTGGTCTAGGTGCCTGTGAAGATTTCGACAACAATGGTCGATATGATGAGGTCGAATACATGGGAGACCATTCCGACCGATACGAGTATGTAGTTTGGTTTGATTCCGAAAGTCTAGTTAAGTCAGTAATCATTGATATGACTCACATAACTCTGCTAAACCAGACCTCCAACGATACCTTCGAGTGGAGGACGGAGTGTACAGATCTTTCCGGCTCGGAAGTCACCTTAACATGGAGATTCCAATCAAATGACGATGGAGTCAATGGAAATGCTGGTCTTGCCGGATTTGCAGTCGATAATATTCGTATCGATGAATTCACTTTCGAGGATGATGGAACTTACATCAACGACATCAATGGACTTGATGCATCGGAGCGCGAAGACGTTACGGTGGCGACGCATGACTTCAAATAGGGAATTTATCGAATTGATGCAACAACACTATTCAATAGTACAATTGAAGACACATCATGGTATAATAAAACCGAGATTACCACCGCAAATAATCACACCCAAATTATCTTCAGTATCGCAAGCGCAGACATAACTTTGATGCAACCAAATGTGCTTGATTGTGTCTCTGATATCACATACAAGTGCGTCTACACATATGATTCAGTCTCTCAGCACTCATTCACCGTTCCTCTTCTGAATGGTGTAATCGCAGGCGAGTATGAAGTGAACATGAAGATTGTAGATATGACAACAGGTCAAACTGTTTACGAACAGCCGGCAGATAATGGTCCGTTTGATCTTGAAGCTCATGCTCGAGACTTCGCTAATTGGACCGCACCTTACAACGGCTGGGACGATGGTCATCAATACAACATTAGTTTCTATGCTATATTGACTGAAGATGGAGAACCATCAGGAAACGATCGATTCTTCGAAATAGAATTCTTTGACACTGTTGATGTCGCAATTCTATCGAATCCTACTGACCAGAATCGTTTGCAGAGAGTTAAGCAGGACCTAGAGTCGATGGGAATGACGTATACTCAGTTGTCAGTAAATGATTGGGATAGGTACGCAACTGAGAACTGGATGTCCCATTATGAGAAGATCTTGCTACCATGGCAGACCGATTACAATGTCGAGTACGGACAATATTACGAGACACTAGCTTCTACTAGGGAATCAGACGGTCTATCGGTTACAGAAGTCCTAGAGGCATACATGGTTAACGGTGGAACAGTTCAGATTCACCTAGGACCATATCGTAACGAATATCAGCCAAATAGGCTACCTTTCGGAATGGACATCGCTATGCGAAACCAATGGAATAACACAGTCACAGATGATGACCTAGTTATTGTCGATGCATACCACCCATTGATGCACAACGTCGATACTGCAGCCTTTGCAGGCGTTCACGGTGGGGCATACGTCGCATTAGCGGGTCTCGATACAGCACAGGTACAATTCGACCAAATCCCACAAGTTTGTGGTGGTCGAATTAGTGATCCAACCGGAACCTTCCATACTCTAATGCGAAGTGAATCGTTTGACTCACAGTCGTTACTTTCGATATGTAATCGCGGAGCAGGTGGAATGATTGTTACTACCCTTGACGTTGAGAATCCAAGCTTCTCTCAACCATTTAGTGGAACATCTATGCCACTGTTATCCAATATGCTTGGCTATCAAGTAACTCCATACCCAAGCAACTTCGGAATTGCAGGCGATGGATTTGACTTGACAGTGAATGGAGAGGCTCCTTCGATTGACACAGTAACAGGTGCCTACGCAACCATGTACATCAAGTCGAACTCTGAACTGGATTTCTCTTTCTTGACTTCGGATTCATCCTTGGCTGACGGCATTATTGCCGATTGGACATTACAATCTACAGACATGAACGAGTCGGTTACAGGTTGGGAAGGAGAAATTATCGATTTCGGTGAAATTAGCCACATTCGTCAAAACAGTGCGAGCATACCTGCTCTTGGTAACTTCTGCGTTGGCGATTCGAGTTCCACAACTGGATGTAGAATCGGTGCAGAATGGCTTCTGACTCTGTATTTACACGATGACGAGGGCCACACAAGAATCACTTACATCAATCTAGTAACAGATGATACATTAGCGGATGAATTCCGACCTAATGCAGATCTACAACTGATTGAGAACAGCGTTACAGATGAGTACGTAAGTCTTGAAGGAAGCAAAACCGTTGGGGGCATAGATTGGCCAATTTATCGAGTTAGATTGACCGACAGTGGTGACATCAGCCTATCCTTCGATTCTTCAGCAAGCTCTGATGACGACGCACCTGAGGGCGAGAGAGGAATTGAGATGTTTGAGTATCGTGTATTCTTTGATTATCCAGTAGATTCCTCGAGTCCAACTCTAGAAGGCCATACCTTCCAGGTGCCGGACGCAGCAGGTGGTGACATCTGGAATTATGTATTCCGTAACATGACTAGCGATGGAACGCTTGAGAACCAGATTAGGCTAGAATTGATTGTATACGATCGTGCTGGCAAGCAATCAGAAAAGGCACGAATATACTTCATTGTAGTTGGCGAGGACTTTGGAGACGAACCGCCAGTTGTGGATATTACTTCACCACGTTCTACTGATTCTCAGAGTCAAGATTTGGTCACAATCAATGGAATTGTGGAATCAGGTGCCGAAAACGGAGTCTTGATTGAGGTGGCTTTAGATTCAGCTCATTTGGATTTGACACCCTCTCCAAAGGCTACTCAGAAGGCACTAGGAAAATACAATTCTACAGGTCCAGCCTTACTTGGAGATGGTGATACCTTCACAATCACTCTCAATATTGCAGACCTGTACTTGGAGACTACTGGAAAGCAGGTCACAATATACTGGAGAGTTGTTGAGGGAGATGGAAGCAGGTACACGTTGGATGACCAGTTTACAATTGACTTACTTCCTCGACCAAGTGACCCTTGTGTTCTGAATCCATCAAGCGATGGTTGTGAGTCAGAAAGTGGTAGTACCGACGTTATCATGTTCGCTGCTATCGGAGTTATCTTGGTTCTAGCAATTGTTGGTGTAACTCTAGTTGTGGTTAGATCGAGAGGTAAATCAGATGATGGCCAAGACACTGTTGAACAGTTTGGTGGTGTGGAGCAAATGGACCCTGTCGAAGCATACGTACAACAGATGGTCGGACAAGGCTATGACGAGGCTACTGCGAGGCAATATGCCGAGCAATATTACGCAGCATATTACGCCCAGCAAGGTCAAGGCGGCGGCAATTGAGTAAACCCTCGAAAGGGGGATGCTCAAAACGCACCTTGAAGGCCTGTTGGTGGCCGCCTTAGGCCATGGACACGGGTGATACATACACTGTGGCAGACCTCTCTCTAGCAAAGGCAGGTGGCCTAAAGGTAGACTGGGCCCGAAGCAGAATGCCGGCTCTAGCAGTATTACGCGAAAAGGCAGAGAAAGAACTGCCTTTAGCCGGTCAAAGAATTGCTGGTTGCCTGCATGTTACTAAAGAAACCGCTGTGCTAATTGAGACCATTGAGGCCGCTGGCGGTAAGGTCTCTTGGTCCGGTTGTAATCCTCTATCTACTCAAGACGATGTAGCGGCTTGGCTTGCGTCTGAGGGGTATGATGTACATGCTTGGTATGGTCAAAATACTGAGGAGTTCTACCAATCTATTGATCGTACTCTGAAAATAAATCCAACACTTACGTTAGACGATGGTGCAGACCTAATTTATCGAGTGCATAGTAAATTTCCAGAGCTAGCAGAAGACGTAATCGGAGGAACCGAAGAAACAACCACTGGAGTTCATAGACTCAGAGCGATGGGTGAAGCAGGAGAACTCCTCTATCCAGTAATTGCAGTCAATGACGCATCTACCAAGTGGGACTTCGACAATGTACATGGAACAGGTCAATCAACCCTTGACGGAATCATCCGAGCGACTAGTGTATTGCTAGCAGGCAAAACCTTCGTAGTTGCCGGATACGGACATTGTGGCAAGGGATTAGCCAACCGTGCTCGTGGCATGGGTGCCAATGTAATCGTCACGGAAGTCGATCCAATCGCTGCTCTGAAAGCAGTCATGGATGGATACCGTGTGATGCAGATGGATGATGCTGCAAAGATTGGCGACATATTCTGCACAGCAACTGGAATGAAGGATGTAATCATAGGGCGTCACTTCGACATTATGAAAGAAGGAGCAATCGTCTGTAATACAGGGCATTACGATTGCGAAATCAATATTTCACATCTCGAAGATAGAGCCAAGAAAATTTACACAATTAGAGAAGATAACGAAGCTTTCCAACTCAAAGATGGCCGTACTATACATTTGCTTGCTCGTGGAAGACTAGTGAATCTAGCCGCAGCAGAAGGCCATCCAAGCGAAGTAATGGATATGTCATTTGCCAATCAATTCCTAGCGCTCTGTCGATTAGCGACTGAGGGTGAAGGGTACGACAATATCGTCTACGACATTAGTGCCGAACAAGATAGTGAATTGGCAAGGTTAAAACTCACAGCAGAAGGAATTAGTATCGATAGTTTGACCGATGAGCAACTAGCCTATCTAGAAGATTATTCTGCAGGGACATGAGAAATAATCCAGAGTTAATCTTCGGATTCCTCAGCCTCTCCCCACCAACTTTCCGTGTTTGAGAAATCTGGTAGTTTTGGTTTCCACTTTTTATCAATAATTTCGTCTGATTCTATAATTTTACTATGACGGTCTTGGAAGGCTTCAGTTCGTTTTCCAATCGTATGATTGTAGAGTTTACTACCGCGAATTTCGGTAGGTACACAGATCTTTGCTGAAGTTGCCTCTACATCGATTGCCCTTTCTAAGTCGAGTGCGTGCCGGTTTAGTTTTTGCAATAATCCAGCACCGGCTCGACTTATCCCCGAAAATAGCCCTAGAATAATCAAAAACACCAAAATGAAGCCATATTGACTACCTCCAAGTACACTCATGGCTATAGAGCCAATAATAAATACAATTGGAGCAACAAAAGTGAACAGGAAGAAAGTCTCAGAGAGTGGTTTACGAGTTTTCATTCGACCGATTATCTCCCATCGAGGATGTTTGGAATTTTGTGGCCTGAATATTTCCTCTTTCTCCATTTTGGCCGCCTTGTCAACCATCTGTCTAACTCGATCCATATTCATTAGTTGCTTACGGTCTGGTTGTTCCATCCCTGAGTCGAACATGATTTCCAACAACTCGCTAGCTTCGGAATACATCCCAAGTCGTACAAGAATGGCAATTTGTTCGATTAGTGGCGTCACATCTTCGGGTTTGATTTGTCTTCTTTGCTGCCACCACTCAAGTGCCTCTTCTAGCATACCTAGGTGGTCAACGAGAAGAATTCCTCCTAATGCCCACGATTCTGTATCCTCAGGTTCCAGTCTCACGACATTTTGTAATGCGGCATAAGCACTAGCCGCTTGTGATAAAGTAGGCATATCTTGCACACCTCTCCTTGCGGCTGGAAGAGTCATCCTTGCGGTCATTTTCCAAGCGGCGGCATGGTCAGGCTCCATGCGAGTGATTTGGCGACATAAATCGAGGGCTTCCTGCCTCTCACCGGCCTCTTCAAGCTCGAGAACATCTTCCCAGAGCATATCCGCCTTGTTCGCCATAGGTCTTGCTCGGGTTTAGACAAAATGAATGCTGGGGTGACCCAAACTCAGCGCCTACCGCTACCTCTTCCTGGTCGATTACCTCTAGGACCACCTCGACCAGTGCCTCTGAATCCAGATCTTCGTGGTTTACTTGCGCTCCCCGGCGCTCGCCCCCGACCTCGACCGGACGGGCCTCCTTGAGACCTAGGGCCACGGTTTTGGTTACCTCTATCTCTCGGTGGGTTCCTGCCGCCGGAACTAGGCCGATTAGCTCCACAGCGATTGCATTTATCTCTGAAGGCGAAGTTAGAGTTGTTGCACTTAGGACAAGTCCAATCTTGCCCCTTTTGCTTGTTATTACCACCTCGTTCAAATTTTCTTTCAAACTTCTTCCCTCCATCTCGAGGTCTATCTGCTTCACAGCGATTGCATTTATTTCTGAAGGCGAAGTTAGAGTTGTTACACTTAGGACAAGTCCAATCTTGGCCCTTTTGCTTGTTATTACCACCTCGTTCGAAATGTCTTTCGAATTTCCTACCTCCATCTCGAGGTCTGTCCGCTTCACAGCGGTTACACTTCTTTCGGAAGGCAAAATTGGAATTATTGCACTTTGGACAATTCCAGTCGCCGCCTTTTCCGTCATTATTCCCTCCACGTCGGCTATCTCGACGAGAATCTCTTCCACGACCACGATACTCTCTTTTCTCTCTTGGAGCGATTTCAACCGGAGAGCCGATTGTGCTTGTGACTTCTATTTGATCTGTAATTGGATGAATGTGAACAAACGCCCCATCAATCGCTCCAATCACTGAATTAACCTTACCAATCGGCTTTCCACCGATTATTCGTAAAGTAGCCCCAAGTCTCGGCGCACGTCCCTCAAAGGAAACGAGGAGGCCACCTTCATGCGACTCTCTGTCCACGGTGCCTGAGAAGCTCACGAACTCAGTCGCGTCGGCCCGAGTATATGAGTGCGGCAGATGCCGCAAGAATCAGACCGGCCAATCCCATTGAGGGAAGAACCGAAGAGTTATCCTTCGGTGGTTCAGGTTCAGGTTCAGGATCAACGAACAAATGAGTATTGTCAACGCTACGTTGCTGGCTTGAACATAGGCCAGACTCATCACAGGCTTGAACCTCAACAATATGCGAACCTTCTGTCCATACTGAGAAATCAATCGCAGGTGTAGACCACATATTGCCACTAACCGTAATACTTCCAACTGAGGCCCCATCAATCATCAGGCTGAAACTAATCGTTTCACCATCGGGGTCGGAGAATTGACCACTCATTGACCATGAATTACCATCCCACCCTTCGGTGGTGACGGTCATTATTGGTGCACTGCTGGCCTTTTGAATCCCCAAATCATAAATCGCTTGCAAACTATAAACTCCTTCTCCGGTTACAATTACTGCGACATATACAGGACCGGGAATGAGCCCCACTGCAGCAATATCTTCAGTTATTTCCGAGTCTTGGATTGAATATTGACTGGAATAAGTTCCAGCCTCTTCGAAGCTTGAGGTAAATCCGATTTCCACAGATAGTTCCGGCCAGCCAGCGGTTGGAGAGAGAGTAATCGGGTGAGGGTCTGATAGTTCAGTATCTGTAGTTGAAATTTGGAATGGCACTCCTACATTCCAAGTTCTATTTCCTGAGGATTGGCCAGAACTGTCGATTGCTTCACAGGTGACCTCTCCTGCCTGACCTCTTGGTACATCCATCGATAACTCTCGTTGTGAGTAGGTAATCGCTAATCCGGCATCACCTCTGCAATTTACATCAAGGTTCGACACTCCAGCCTCATCATTGAACCAATTTTGAACTTCATTCCAGTCCGCGATAATCTGTGCTCCCCCGCCCGCACGAGGGAACCAGGCTCCATTTGTGGGTGCGCTAGCAGTCCAGACAGGAGGGTCGTCCACTGGGATTGGTGCAGTTGTAAAGTCGGCAAACAGATCCTCTCCTACAGGCCATTGAGGCATGTTGGGATAGAAGGAGTAAGTTAGACTTCCATCTTCGTTTTCATTAAGTTCATAGCTGCTAGAACCGTCACCAACACAACTTCCTCTCAGAGGAGCTACACCAGCAAAATCACCCATATCCACTTGCACGTCTCGTCCTTCACATTCCTCCCACATATCGAGTCGGAGTCCTTCGGTTACGGGGAATTTGATGTGATATTCAGCTCCACTCATATTTGACGCATTATAGGCTATAGTGAAGTCACTTGGATCATTTATGCCGGAGATCGTCATGGTGGCATTTAGCCATAGCATCATTCTACATTCATCTTGACCGCTTGATGAATCTATGTCGGTATCGCAATCTCGGTCACTATCCGGATATACCGGAACCTCGTAGCAATCGCTATTACTACCAATTCCTGAACAGTCCCTCGATTCCGAATGTCGAGGAGGAACTAGATTCCATTCTTCGACCAGGACCTCGTCTTCGGTCCAAGATGTGTTTTTCCAATCAGTGCCGTCACCTCCTCTGTGAGGACTTCCATCACGCATACCCATTCTAGTAAACGTGTAT
>MDTE01180715.1_pt1 | contig 19042 bp, 10 predicted proteins | sample 811231 | NCBI WGS metagenome assembly MDTE01 (sample SAMN05326651, study PRJNA326480) | marine metagenome | isolation source: seawater | place: Indian Ocean: Red Sea | collected 2010 | reverse complement strand
GCAACGGCAACAACACGCATGCCCGCCATAGCAGCGATAGCTGGGTTGGTGCCATGCGCGGATACCGGTATCAAGCAGACGCTTCGGTCTTCCCCATTGGCGGTATGGTACGCTCGTATACTCAGCAAGCCGGCGTACTCGCCCTGGGAACCCGCGTTGGGTTGAAGGGATACCGCCGCATAGCCGGTGATCTCCGCTAGCCACCCTTCCAACTGGGCAAATAGCTTCGCATACCCCTTAGCCTGCTCAACCGGCGCAAAGGGATGCAGGTAGGCAAACTCGGGCCAGGTAATGGGCACCATCTCCGAGGTGCCATTTAGTTTCATGGTACAGGAACCCAGAGGGATCATGGAGACCGTCAACGACAGATCACGGCTCTGTAGACGGTACAGATACCGCAACATCTCATGTTCCGAATGGTATCGATGAAAGACATCATTCTGGAGGAATTTGCTACTGCGTTGGAAGGCAGGATCCACCGCAGAGTCTGTATCTTTTGCCAGATCCGCGACCGACACGGTCGACCCCAGACCGAAGACCTCAAGTAGCTTTCCTACGTGGTGTAGCTCCGTTGTCTCGTCGAGGGCGATGCCCAACGCACCATCTTCAAAAACCCGTAGGTTCATTCGATGTTGAAGAGCCGCCTCCTGAATCGCCGAGCTCTGATCGCACGCAAGAACCTTTATGGTGTCGAAGAACGAACCCGAGGCCAATGTATAGCCCAGAGCCTCTAGACCTCGGGCCAGAACCCGCGTCAGGCCATGGACGCGCCCCGCGATTCGTTGCAGGCCTTCGGGGCCATGATACGCGCCATACATGCCGGCCATAATGGCCAGAAGAACCTGCGCGGTGCAGATATTACTCGTAGCTTGTGCTCGGCGGATATGTTGCTCCCGGGTCTGCATAGACAAGCGGTAGCCTGGGTTTCCATCGGCGTCGCGCGAGATACCTACAATTCGTCCCGGCATCTTACGTACATATTCGGAACGTGCCGAGATGAAGGCCGCGTGGGGGCCGCCATAGCCCATGGGTACACCAAATCGCTGGCTACTGCCGATCGCGATATCCGCACCGAATTCTCCCGGAGGTCGTAAGAGGGTCAGGGCAAGGAGATCTGTTGCGGCCACCAGAATCGCGCCCGCTTCGTGGGTCCTTTCCGCCAGAGCCGTATAGTCGTGGATCCGACCGTCCGTAGCCGGGTACTGCACCAGAACCCCACAGAGATCCTGGGAATCAAAATCGATATCCGCCACATCACCAACGATCACGTTTACCCCAATGGGTTCTGCGCGTGTACGAATCACATTGATAGTCTGGGGATGACAGTCCTCGGCGACGAAAAACCCAAGGCTTCGTTTCCGGCTGATAGCGAAACACATGGCCATGGCTTCCGCCGCAGCCGTGGCCTCATCCAATAGAGAGGCGTTGGCCAGAGGAAGACCGGTAAGATCGGCAACCATCGTCTGGAAATTGAGTAGAGCCTCCAGTCGGCCCTGGGAGATCTCCGGCTGATAGGGGGTATATTGTGTATACCAGCCCGGATTCTCCAGAATATTTCGTTGCACCACTGGGGGGGTGATGGTGCCGTAGTAGCCCATACCTATAAAGGAACGATAGACCTGGTTCCCCATGGACATAGCGCGCAGATCTTCCAACAGGGCGTGCTCGCTGCGCGGAGGCGCGAGGTCGAGGCTTTTGTCCAGTTGGATCGACTGGGGAATGGTCGTCGCGACCAATTCCTCAAGGGAGTTCAATCCAAGACTCCCCAGCATCTGGGAAACCTCGTCCGAATTCGGGCCAATATGCCGTCGGATGAAGATATCGGTGGGTTGGAGGTCGCTCGGTACGGTCATCTTCAACATCCCTTTAGAAAGGTTCTCGGCTCTTAGCACACCAACGCCACAGCTTGAAGTGCTTTTTTCAGTTACGATTCATTCCAACGCGTAAGACCGGCCTGGAAGGCAGGGTGATTCCCTGGCGTCGATGGCACGGTTGCACTCTTTCGAGATTCGAGTACTCTTGAGGACTACGGGTGGTAGAATCATGGGCATGTCGGAAGCACGTTTCAAAGTGGGTCAGGTGGTTATTCACCGACGCTTTGGATACCGCGGAGTCATTGTTCGGGTGGACAACTCCTTCAATGGTTCGGAGGAATGGTACGATCTCATGGCCTCTTCCCGCCCCCCCAAAAACAGGCCGTGGTACCATGTTCTGGTCCATCAGTCGGGGCATAAGACCTATGTAACGGAGCGAAACCTCGCCCTGGACGAGTCCAAGAAAAAGGTCTGTCACCCCCTCATTGAGCACTATTTTGTAGGCTTCCGAAACGGCGTCTATTTCCGCCTGGTAGGCTAAGTCTCAGGGACTGTGGCTCGACCAGTCGGACTCCCCGTCTACGAATTGCTCTACCCAGCGCCATAGGGGCAGCCCATCGCCGGATTCTATAAGAGTGTAGCCAAGAATCATCATGGTATGGCCAACACCGGAGAGGACGAAGTACTGGGCGTTATCCTCTGTATCAAATACATCACAGACGTCCGATAGCTTATCCCGGAACTGCCAGGGAAACATCCCGAGAAAGGTCGAGATCACCGCGTCTTTATCGTAGCTCATCAATGCAAGCCGATGTTCCCCCAGGAGCTGAGTGCGATAATAATCCATCAGGTTATCTATGCTCTCATCACAGCCAATACATTCGGCCGGAAGCTCCACATTCCAGACATCCTGCCAATCCTTCCAGCGATCATCGAGGGGTTGGATGGGCGGGCCAGAATCGTCCAACACATCCACCGTCGCGTTCGGGAAGGCCTCTACGAATAATGGCCAGGACAAGCCCGCCCCCAGGCCGCCAGCGCTGGAACCCGAGACCACAACCTGCTCCACATCGGCGAAGGTGGGCGCGAGACGGTCAAGGTAGACTTCTATATTGTGCCGACCCTTGAAATGTACCGTCTTGGATTCCCAGGGTAATAACCCCGTCAACTCGACGACTGCGTTCCCGCTGAAGGCATCACCCGTACAGTACGGGATGAACACATAATGGGCATCCCGCAGGGGGTTTTTCTGTTCCTCCCGGTCAAACACAACCATATTCTTGTAGGTCCCTGCGATAACCCCCTCAAATGTGCCTTCGTCATACCCTCCTAGATGAAGGCTGGTCTGCACTATCCCCGCACATCCGGAATAATCCCAACAGGCACCACCACCTTCCAGATATATAAAAACCCGGGTAGCTTCTGGCTTTAGATTCACGGCGAGACCGGTCGGACTTCCATCGCCACATATTGTGTCTGGAAATTCGACCCACTCCCACTGGTAGGGGATGGCAGAGATCACATCCCCCCAGTTCGAAGGGGTCGATGTTTCGTCCGTAGTAGAATCGGGCGGACCCAGGTCCGGCACGGATGGTTCGACATCGGCGGAATCACCAGCGCCGGCGTCCACCACGTCCACCACATCTATCTCCACATCGGGGAGAGCTGGCACATCCGGCACGTCCGATGCGTCCGTATTGCCATCATCGGGGGTGGAATACAGGTCCTGTACAGGTTGGGGGGTATCCAATCCCACATCACCACAGGCCAAAAGCCCGAAAAGCACGCCCCATAGGAGCCAACAGAAACCTTTCCACCACATCAAATAGATTCTCCCGAATTCCCTCTATCGGAGACAAGATGACACATACCGTCCATCGGTATACCGTTTCTAACGGTGCAACTTCCAGTGAAATTCTATTAGAATCCCATCTCGTATTTCCGGTCAGGAGAAAAACATGCATCGACTGCTCTGCATCGCGCTCCTTCTTTGCTACGCGGCATGTTCCGGGGGCCCATCCAAAGGTAGTGATGTTGTCGACACGGACACCCTTGTTGCGGATAGCATAGATAGTAACGACGCTACCGACACAGGCACTCCCCCGATCGAGATCGCCCCTACCGCTCCCTATAGCGAGCCCGAGCCTCTTGCTGTGGCCGCATGGATGGTAGGCGTGATCTGGGATCCAGACCAGAACGCCGTAGCCAGTCAGTTGGACTATGGGGTCTTCGAGATGCCCGAAGCGGGCCCCGACGAATATGGCGTCGTATGGGTTGAAAAGGTGCCCGAAGAGAACGGTAGTATCGGCTCCTACAGTCCATCGATTGTATACGCAGCAACGGTGATCGAGGTCGAAGAGACCACCCGACTCATCGCCCGAGCGGACCGGGCGTCGAGCATTTACCTGAATGGTGGCCTCCAACCGGGCGATGTCTATGCGAGCGGTAAAACCCGAGTCCCCTTCATTCTTCAGCCCGGCAAAAACCTGCTTGTCGTTCAGGCCTATGGCCGTAACAACGACGTTCGAATCAGTCTTTGGACCACGGTCGACGAGCTGGCCTTCAATTTGAACGACACAACGATGCCTCATCTGGTGGTAGACCGAGCCGATCACCAACACATCGGCGTACCAATTTTGAATATGACCAATAACGCCATCTCGGATGTAACGGCCCGGGTGATTGAGAACGACGTTTTTGCAGAGACCTCGGTGCATTACCCGTCCATAGGCCCCGCAGCGGTCACACAAATTGGATTTGAACTCTTTCCCAAAGCCCCGTATGTGGCCTCCGAAGATGGCATCCCCGTGACCCTGCGGCTGGAATCGCAAAGCCTTGACTGGTCCTACGAACGAGAAGTTGTAATTCCAACGGTCGATGCTAGCGACGGATACCGTCGCACGTTCCGTTCGCCGGTGGACGCCTCGATTCAATACTACGGTGTACGAGAGCCGATCGAGGTTGATCCAGAACAGAAATACGGACTGGTACTCTCTCTACACGGAGCGGGGGTCCAGGGAATCGGACAAGCCCGGTCCTATAAACCCAAGGAGTGGACCTATATCATCGCCCCCACCAATCGACGCCCCTTTGGCTTTGATTGGGAGGAGTGGGGTCGTCTGAATGGTCTTATGGCCCTTGCCAATGCGCGGGAGCATTTCTCCATCGACGATACCCGTATCCATTTAACGGGTCATTCCATGGGAGGCCATGGGACCTGGCATGTAGGCGTCACAACCCCCGGACATTTTGCGGTCATCGCACCAAGCGCGGGTTGGCAGTCCTTCTATACCTACGGTGGTTCCAATAAGCCGGGCGGTCCCTTCGCTCGGTCCCGAGCCCATAGCGACACCTTGAACTATATAACCAATATCGCCAAGCGTACGATCTACATCATCCACGGAACCGCAGACGATAACGTACCCTTCAGCGAAGGGCAGGCCATGCACGAAGCTGTGAGTGAGGTCTGCGAAGAGGTCTACTTCCATCAGGAACCTGACGCCGGGCATTGGTGGGATGGCGATCAATCCCCAGGGGTAGACTGTGTGGATTGGCCGCCCCTCTTTGAGGTTATGGAATCACGGACGGTAGACCCACTGGAGCTGGACTTCAATTTTATCAGCCCGTCTCCCAGCTACAGCCCCTGGCATTCCTATATTCGCTTACAGTCCGCCATCACTCCCTATGAAGATTTAACCGTTAATTCCAGTGAAGAAGACCAGGGGCTCACCCTGACAACGGATAATGTTCGCAGTATGCAGATCGATGGGGCCGCCCTTCGAGCCCGTGGACTGGAGACGATCCAGATCGACGGCGAGATGGTGGACCTACCGGATGGTCTCCTGGAATGGGGCCCGACCGATGGTAAAAACGAATCCCTGCACGGCCCATATAACCAGGTCTATCACCAACCCTTCTGCTTCGTGTACGGAGAAGAACGCCAGGCCTACGCCCAGGTGGTCGCCTATATGACCTCTTTCTGGAACCTTATTGGAAATGGGCACTCCTGCGCCCTTCCCTTCTCCGATCTTACGGAAGATATTGAAGAGGATTATAATCTCATCTTCGTCGGAGTATCCCAGGAAAACGCCGGCGTTCCAGACCTCGGTATTCACTGGGATCAAGGCAATATTCATGTAGCCGATCATAGCTATTCTGCCGCAGGCATGCTCATGGTCTATCCACGGAAAAACCGACTGGCTGCTCTACTTACAACCCCTTCGGCGGTGGAACACCTGCTATACTGGGTCATTCCCTTCTCCTCTCGCTCGGGGATGCCGGATTATCTCGTCTGGTCGGAAGCTGGCCTGGTAACGGCTGGTTTCTTCACACCCGAGTGGAGTTACGACCCTTCCCTCGGTGTTATCGTAGAGTAACCGCCATCATGTTGCCCCGCTTTCACATTCTTGCTGTCCTGCTTCTAATCTTCCTGTCGCAATGCACGAAAGATACGCCGCCACCCGTGGAGCCAGCCGCTCCAGCCATCCCTCTCGACAGCCACCCCCTCACAATCGCCATAAATCATACGACGAAAACTACCATCCAAGCCAAGGTTCCACCGGGGTTTGTACGGAGTGAATTCAAGGGCAATGTCTTCCTCTCACCCGAGACCGACAAGCCAGCATTCATGCGCTCTTCGATAGAATATAATGCAAACTGTAGTGGTCTCTGTGATGCGTCAAAGATGACAGAGAACATCAAAAAGCACTTTCATGAGCTACGCAACCGAACCTATCGAACGGATACATTTGTCACGCCAACGGTTACCACTCTCGGCGAAGGATCGATCCTTGAGAATGGGCTCTGGCTCGCAGCCCGAATCGATTATCCCGACGGGACCAAACAGGATGGTTCCACCCTTGAAGGGCTACGCGCCTGGGGTTTACACTATGTTCCCGAACAACCGTACTTCATCGTCACCTATGCCAGTGCACCACTGGACACACACTCCGATGCGTGGGATGTGCTGATGCACGCCGTACAACAATCTCCCCTATCCCCCTGACGGTCATTCATCGGACCGGCTCTTTCCCGAACTCTGCCCTACATGACGTTCTCAGAAAAAATCATACCGAGAGACCGCCCTGTTTCCTGGTTGGAGATCAGCGCAGATTATAGCTGTAATAACCGCTGTATCGGATGTTACTCCGTCCTGGACACCAACGACGGTATGGACACAAGAGAAGCCTTTGAGGTCCTCCAAATGGGCCGACGGCGTGGCGCCCGAAACCTATGGATGGGTGGAGGTGAACCGACCCTTCGGCGCGATCTGACCAAGATTCTCGCCCAGGCCAGACGTCTTGGTTACGAACGGATCAAGTTACAGACCAACGGAATGCTCCTGGCCTACCCCGCATATCTCAACAAATGCGTCGAGGCTGGATTGACGGAGATCAATTTCGCCATCAAAGGTGTTAACGCGCAAAGTCACGATCGATTGACTCGAACACCGGGCTGCTTTGATTTGATGGTCAAGGGCATGGAGGAGGCGGCCCGCGCCGACCTCTTCATGGAAGGGGATATACTTGTATACCGAAGCAATATGGACGAGATCCCAGAGATGATCCGGTTCTACACGGACCTCGGCTTAAGCCGATACAATCTCTGGCTATTTTCGGCCACCGATGCCGGGAATAAGGATCTGACGCGCCAGGTCCCTCGTATCTCCGAAGTGATGCCCTTTATTATGGAAGCCATGGATCTGGGACTTTCGGACCGGCCAGACTTCATCTCTTCTCTTCATACACCCCCCTGCACTATCCCGAAATCCCATCGGGCTTGTCAGTTTCACGCCGCCGATCTCGACCTGCTGGTCGCCAACCCGAACAACTATTCCTTCTGGCTTGAGGAGTCACCCATCGAAGGGGGACACTACTTTGATCGCTGTCGAGATTGTGTAGAAAAGCCCGATTGTGGTGGGGCACGAATTGACTATGTACGCGTCCATGGCGACGAAGAGTTTCAGCCAACCAAGCCTTGATCTGCCGTTTGGACACCTCTTCTAATTTGACCCCCTCCAACCGCAGTTGATACCTTAAACCCATGTAATTACGGTCGATTGGGCCTATGTCTCAGAATACAAAACATCCTCAGCATCGCGTGCAATGGGAACCAATTCTCAATTATGCTCGACGGTTCGAAGAGTTTGATATCGTATCCGCGATCCGTTCCGACAGTACCTACCAGGATGTCGAGCTGGGCGACGAGACGACTCCACGCCAGCAAATGGGTCAGCCCATTGACGCACTTGGTCCCTTCCGAGTGGGTCAGACTGTAGAAAACGACTGGAGTATACAGTCTCTGCAACTCCTCGAGGACCGGGTACGCTTCATCGCGGAAAATGCAGGCGGCGACAGCATTACCCTCGCATTATGTGGTCCAGATGGGGGCGCCTCCAACGGTCCCTGGGATGTAGACCAGGTGCGTATCTCCTACGAACCTACCGAACTCCCGTTTCCCAGCTTCGACGCCGTGGGCCGAACGGTATCAGACACATTACGACAGACAGCCAATGGTAAATCGGCGGACCAATGTCTTGCGGAATGGATCCAGGACGCCAATGGAAACGACTCGGGGGTGGTACGCACCCATCACCTGCCCGATACCGACACCGTGCAAATCCGCCCTGATGGGAAGGTTTACCTACGCATTACGGATAGCTGCCAGGAACGATGCATCTTCTGTTTCTTCTATGACACAGACGAGATCGACAATCTGATTCGGCATCATGAGTTGGACGATGTCATCAGTCGTTTAGACCCCAAAGGTCTTACGCAGGTGATCCTGACGGGTGGTGAGCCCACCCTCCACCCGAAGTTACCGGACTATATTGGCCAGCTTGTCGACAAGGGCTTTTCTGAAATCATCATTCAAACCAATGGCGTGAAACTCATTGATGAGGGCTACTTTGAACGGCTAATGCCGTATCGGGACCAGATAGGCCTCGGCTTCTCTCTGCACGCTACAGACGAAGAGACCAACGATAAGGTGACAACAGTCGCCCGCGGACTCTACCCCAAGAAGCTGGAAGCCATTCGGCGTTCCGCAGAGTTGGGTTTTCGTATGAAGATCATCTTCGTCATGAACCGTATGAACCTCTCCCAGATGGTCGGGTTTATTGAGTTGATCCACGAGCTGGCGGGACCGGCCGATCCCTACGTGCAATTCTCTCTGCCCTCGTTCGAAGGCCGAATGAACCTCTTCCTTGATCAGTATCCACGATTGGAAGAGCTCCGAACCTACCTGCCCCCAGCCCTTCGACGCGGTCGAGAGCTCAATATGCGGGTTAGCCTTTGCCATCAATGCCAGGTTCCTCCCTGCGTCGTTCCCGACGACCTACCCCACCTGGAGTCCCTCTGGGTGCAGGAGTCTCTGGATGAGATGTGGGATTTGAACCATGCCTACGGAGATCAATGCTCCGAATGCGCCATGCGTCCCTGGTGTCCCGGTGTGTGGAGTGATTATCCCAAACACTTCGATTTGAACGCGCTGGTTCCCTTTAAGGACCACGAGATAGAACCCAGACCCGAAGGTCTTTGGGCGGATCGACAGTCGTGTGGAACCGATGGGTGCACCTGATTCAATCGGGTAGACAGTGCTCGGTTTCCGTAGCCCACGCCTCCGCGCAGAGGTTCTCAAACATCATGCCGCAATACTGTTCCAGTTGGCATTCCATACGTGCCCGCACCGCTTCCAGACAGTCTTCTGATAGGGAAGCATAATACTCGAGACGCATCTCGAAGTTTTGCGAGCAGCCGACGAAGTCCTCGTATTCTTCAAACTCGAGGGGAGCGCAGGATTCAAGCTCTCCACAATATCGATCCACCAGAGTATCGATAACCGTTACTTCTCCATCCTCACATGACGCAAAAACGACGAGGGTTAGAAGAATCAGCCATGTATGTTGGTACATCCGCCACAAAGCAATACAATGGTCCAATCTCTGGTACACTTCGACACTAGTCCAACTGGTGATTCATGCGCAAGAACCTCGCCATAGGTACCGTTGTAGCAGGCATACTGCTCGTTGTTGGTCTTCTCTCTCCCTCCTGGTGGACAGCAAAGAACGGCCGAGCACGTCTAAACATCGGAATGGTGGAGCATACGGAATGTCTCCGCGGAGAAGGCTGCGTAACTCGATCCAACCGTGAATTCGTCACTCTCGGGAAAGGAGGAGCCAACACCTTCTTCATGCTGAGCAGCGGAACCCATTACACCGGCATGGCGACCGCGTTCCTGCTCTTCCTTCTGGTCTATCTCGGCACAACCTCGGGAAGCACAAGCGGGATCCGCTACGTAGGGTATATGCTCATCATCACCTTTCTCGGGGCCTGTATGCTCGGGCTCATGGGTCCAGGGTACCCGAACGCCAGTACCGGCTGGGGTCTGTGGCTAAGTGCCCTATCCGCCCTTGGTGGGCTGGTGCTCGTATTTCAGATCACGCGAGTCCCAGAGTCGGAGGGCTCGGCGTTGATGCAGGCCGCACAGGGGATCAATGAAAACGCCCGGACGATCGACATTCACCGACTCATGGGAAGCCCACAACGACTAGAGGCCAGGGGAAAGGAGACATCCCTACGCTTTCTCGTCGATCATATTGAATTGACCGACGACGGTCTTACGGCCCGACGAGATGGTGCCCTCATGCCCGCATTTACCTGGGCGGAAATCTCCGAACTGCGGGTGCGCAAGCTACCATTCGACCCGCCCTTTGAAGGGGCCGTCTTTCTGGACATTGTCCTATCGGAAGGCCTCCCCCCCCTACGCATCTCACAGATAACCAACGGGAATTTTCATGTACTCGACGGGTCGGCGCTGGGATATAAAGACAACCTTCGGCGCATCGCAAATCGCGTACTGTCCCAAAAACCGGACGTTCGCGTGGAACCCGATTCCCGCGCGTTTTTGATAGATCGTAAAGCACCATCGAGCCTGGCTACTGCCGAAGATCTGACGGCCTTCGACCAGTCCTACGCCATAAAAGAGATCGACCCCGAAGAGTCCATCGATTGACACAATAGCCGAGAAATCCGTTAATCGTTTACAGGGCAAGGTCTGAAATCGGGAGAAGACCATGAGAAACAGTAGAGGTAGAAACCTCTGGGTGTGGGTTGGTGTTGTGGCTTTACTATCTACGGCATGTGCGCCTGCCGACGACGCAGAATCCGATGTATTGGATACCAGCGACGAGCCGTCCGCCATCTGTGATCCCGCCGAGAAAGATTTGGCGCCTGCTGTGGTGGGCACCATCTATCAAGATATGAACAGTAGTGACGCATCCATCTACACGGATGGGTTCGAAGCCGACATCGACGCGGCCCTCCCCGGCGTTGTCTTTTCTCTGCTGGGAAATGATGAGGAGCGCTCCTTTTTGAGCTGCGATGACGGAACGTTTGCAACCGGAGGACTGCCAGACGGGACCTACCTTTTGAGCCCCTCTCTGGCCGATGACCAATCTGCCAGTACACAGAACCACCCCCGGCGCCTGCCGGAAGCAATTCGAGAGGGGCAAGTCACCCTCGTCACCTTTGGTGATAGCGTCCCCGTGGAAGGATCGGCGACTCTATTTCCGGCCCGACTCGCCGATCTGCTGGCACCGCTGGCTACAACCACCAACCACAATATCGCCGTAGGTGGCTCCACAGCCCAGGACTGGATGCCCGGAACAAACCTCTTCGAGAACACTCTCGTCCCCCGGCTGGATGACGCTGATGTCGTTATCATCTCGATCGGAGGGAATGATGTCCTGGTCTATGCCAATGAAGCGATGGCGAATGGTGCCGGAATCATGGCGGCCATCAATGGGCTAGAGGGTTTTCTTTTGGAGCTGCTCGAGACGGTCTACACATTGGCCGATGCAATTCGTAGCCGTAATCCCAACGTAGATATCGTCTACTGTCTCTACCCCAATTACGCCACCAGCGACACCTGGACTTCCTTCATCGGACAATTCAAATCCTTCATTGAGCCGCTCCTCAAGGATGGGATCGAGCTGGTGCGGAGCACCATGGATCCCAGCAAAGGCGTCGTCCTTGTGGACATTTACGGGGCTACCAAGGACCTGGACCTGGATGACTACCTTTTCGACTTCCTGCACTTCAATGACGAAGGGCAACAGCTCTACGCAAACGAGATATTTAAGGCCCTGGGTGGCATCCATATCGAGGCCAGTATACCCGAAGTGCACCGGCATTTCGGCGTCGTGTCGACCACGCCTCAGACCCCTTGAACCAGAGGTGTCTACGACACCACTGGTTTGCCAGGCTTGAAACAGACCCTAGGAGTAACCTACAATCCGTGGAAGTGAATACACGTCTAAAGTCTACTCGGGTTGGTCAAGCGACGTTTGGTTCAACGGGATTTGTGGGGGGTCGGTTATGAACGGAACTCCCCGTGGGGTACTCCTCCGTCTCGTTGGGTTGTTAGCGCTTGCTTTTCTGGCCGCCCCCGCCTGTGGCGATGGCACCAAGCTGAAGCCGAAGCCGGACATCACATCCTATGAGGATGTTCCCGACATCTCCGACACCAACGTGCCGGATGAAGGTTCCACAGGTGATGCCGACGCAACAGCGACCGACCCCGCCTGCGACGGGAAAGACGAAGGCGATCCCTGCGATGACGGGGATATATGCACAGCCGAAGGTACTTGTATCGACGGTCTATGTGTTGCGGAGCCCAACCTCCGCGAACAGATGATCTGTGATGACGTTGATGAAGATTGCGACGGGATCACAGACGAGGACTGCACCTTCAAGATTTCGGGTGGAGTCTTTGGCGATGGGCACCGGATCGGAACCGATCCGGAGAGCCACAGCCTGTTCCAATCAACAGGCGTACGCCGTTTCACTGGTAATAGTACCGATGGACAATTCATCTTGCGGGCGGGAATGCCCGAGGGAGACAAGCCATGATTTGCCGCTATCCTAATCACCATAAACGCCTATGGGTGTTGCTATTCCTGGTGTTCCTACCAGGTCTGGCATCGGCCGAGGTGCCCTCCGCCTTGCACTATCAAGGGTATTTGACCAACTCCGTTGGAGAGCCGGTTGACTGTCCGGATGTGGCCGCCTGTCCCGATGTTCGCTTCGATTTGACGTTCCGCATCTACGCCACAGCGAATGGTGGGCAGCCTCTCTGGGAAGAGCTCCACGAAGCCGTTGGTATCGATAATGGTGTTTTCAACGTCACCCTTGGTGAAGTCGAGTCCGTCTCTCCCGAGCTGCTCGATGGTCCGGTCTACCTGGGTGTAGAACTCAACGAAAATGGTGAAATGAGCCCCCGGCAAAGATTGGTAGCCGCGCCTTTCGCCATCAAAGCACAACATGCAGAAACCGCTGGTACCGCAGACGACGCCCTCTCCCTCGGCGGTCTGACAGTAGACGAGTTGGTCACCTCTGAAGCCTTGCCTGAACTATGCGTTACTCCCGACGCATTGGATGTCATTCTTGATGGCAGCGAGTTCATGACAAGCGCCGATGTGGAAGCCTACCTCCTGGAACAGGGCTATGCGCCAGGTCCCTACCTCACCAATGAAGATGTGCTTGGCGTCCTCGACGCGAACGGCTACCAGGCCGGTGAAATTCTCGACGCCGATGGGATCCTCGCGATCCTTGAACTGAACGACTACAAGACCGGCGATCACTTCTCTGGATCCTACTCCGATCTCACCGATACCCCTTCGTATTCTCTGGTGGCTCATACGGGCCAATTCACGGACCTGCTCGGGCTCCCCGATGGCTTCATGGACGGCGATGACGATGTGGTCGGATCCCTCAGCTGTTCCTTTGGACAGGTAGCCAAATGGGTCGGATTCAGCTGGGCCTGTATGGATGACGTAGACACAAAGCTCTCCCAAACAGATGTCACCAGTATCGTCAGCCTTGCCGGCTTTGTGCAGGCCGGAGATATCCACGCCGTGGCCGCCACGGGTAATTTTGGTGATCTTGATAACGTTCCTCCCGAGATCTTCGTAGACACAGATACCCTTGGAGACCTCAGTTGTGCTCCCGACCAGACCATCGCCTGGGATGGGAGTGCCTGGCTCTGTGTAGACCAGGCTACTGGAGGAAATAGCCTGGACAGCTTCGATTGCGCGGCAGATGAGATACTGCGCTATGATGGAAGCGAATGGGCCTGTGGCTCCGACAACACCGGTGGGGATTCCCTATCGGAAGAGGACGTCGACGCCATGGTCGACAATAACGGGTACGCGGTCGCCGACGACCTGCACCCCGTGGCCACATCGGGCGATTTCGATGACCTGACCAATCTACCCGCGATCTTAACCACCGGCGAAGGCTCCCTCTCGGGCTTGTCCTGCGAGGAGAATGAAATCGCCAAATGGAATGGGAGCGCCTGGGCCTGCGCCGTCGACGCGGCAGGCGACAGCACCCTCACAGAGGAAGACATCGACGCAATGGTGGCAGATAATGGCTACGCCCTTGCCACCGATCTGCACGCTGTCGCAACGTCGGGCTCCTTTGATGACCTTGGGGATGTACCTCTAGACCTGCTCAATGGAGATCAGGACACCCTCGGTAGCTTAAGCTGCCTCTTTGGCCAGGTAGCGAAATGGGACGGGGTAGAATGGATCTGCCAGGAGGCCGGACTGAACGCCACCCAGGTCCTCGATGAGGTCAACGACGCTGGCTATATTACCGCCGCAGATCTCGCATCCGTCGCGCAGACCGGCGAGTTCTCCAGCCTTCTCAATATCCCGGCTGGTCTCGACGATGGCGATGACGATGTTGTGGGCTCCCTGACGTGCGCTGTGAATGAAATCGCAAAGTGGAACGGCACCGCCTGGGCGTGTAGCGCCGATGAGTCCCTGGTGAGTGAGGAGGTCGAAGCCATCGTCACAGATGCGGGATTCGCCAAGGTCGCCGACCTCTCGAGCGTTTCGCAGACCGGTGAGTTTTCCAGTCTTCTCAATATCCCTGACGGGTTGGATGACGGCGACGACGACACCCTGGCCAGCCTGAGTTGCGCCATCGGTGAGATCGCCAAATGGGTAGGTACCCAATGGGTATGCCAGCCCGACGACAACAGCGCCCTCAACGAAGCAGAGGTGGACGCCTTTGTGTCGAATAACGGGTATCTTACCTTCGAAGACCTGGCCAACGTCGCACAAACGGGTGACTTCGATGATCTCGTAAATGTACCGGCCGGACTCTCCGATGGAGACGACGACTCTCTGTCCGAACTGAGTTGCGAGATCAACCAGGTCGCCAAATGGAATGGCACCGCCTGGGCCTGTGGTACCGACACCTTCGGTGGGGATTCCCTATCGGAAGAGGATGTCGACGCCATGGTCGACAATAACGGCTATGTCACCGTGGATGAGCTGCATAATGTGGCCCTTACCGGTGAGTTTACCGATCTCCAGAATATACCCGCAGGAATGGCAGACGGTGACGATGACACCCTGGATAGTCTGAGCTGTGCCCAGGGGGAGATCCCGAAATACAACGCCACATTGGAAAGCTGGGGCTGCCAACCGGACGATAACACCGACACATTGGCCGACCTGAGCTGTGCCCAGGGGGAAATTCCGAAATACAATGCCACATTGGAGACCTGGGGCTGCCAGGCAGACGACAACACGGATACGGATACACAGCTTACGGAAGCCGAAGTCGACTCCATGGTGGACAATAACGGCTACGCCGCCGTAGCCGACCTCTCCAACGTCGCTCTATCCGGCGAGTTTACCGATCTTTTGAATATTCCCGCCGGCATGTCGGATGGAGACGACGATACACTCGGCGATTTGAGTTGCGCCCAGAACGAAGTCGCAAAATACAATGCTACTCTTGGTGTCTGGGGTTGCCAGGCCGATGCGGATACAGACACGGACACACTCGCAGAGCTTAGCTGCGCCCAGGACGAGATCGCAAAATACAACGCCACCCTGGAGACATGGGGTTGCCAGGCCGATGCGGACACAGACACGGACACACTCGCCGATCTCAACTGCGCACAGGGCGAGATAGCCAAATATAATGCGACCCTGGAGACATGGGGTTGTCAGGCCGATGACGACACCAACCTCACCGAAGCCGATGTAGACGCGTTCGTAGACAATAACGGCTACGTCTCTTCGGATGAGCTGGCCGATGTATCCCTTACCGGAGAGTTCACCGACCTTCTGAATATTCCCGCCGGCATGTCGGATGGTGACGACGACACACTCAGCGATCTGAGTTGTGCCCAGAACGAGATCGCAAAATACAACGCAACCCTCGGAGCATGGGGCTGTCAGCCCGATGCAGACACACAGCTCGACGAGAGCCAGGTAGACGACTTCGTCGACAATAACGGCTACGCTCTCACATCGGAGCTGGCAACCGTGGCCGAGACCGGGCAATTCACCGACCTGCTCGGCGTACCCGCAGGTCTGGCGGATGGTGACGACGACTCCCTCGACACCTTCACCTGTCCCGATGGGCAGCTCCTCAAAATGTCGGGTGGTATCTGGGGCTGTGCGGTCGACAATGACGCCGGTGGAGATATCACAGAGATCGCGGCGGGCGTCGGCTTGACCGGTGGCGGCGCAGACGGCGACGTTTCCCTCACTATCAACCCCTTCTATCGCCTTCCGCAGAGTTGCCTGGTGAATCAGGTTCCACGCTGGAATGGTGCTCTTTGGACCTGTAGTAACGACATCGACACCGGTGGAGATATTACGGCCGTAGAAGCGGCAACGGGTCTTCTCGGTGGTGGTACAACGGGTGATCTCAGCATCTCCATTACACCGACCTACCGACTACCCCAGACCTGTCTTCCGGATGAGATCCCCAAATGGAACGGCGGGCAGTGGATCTGTGGCGAAGATCAGAACAGTGAGTCCTCCGGCGACATATCCGCTGTCAATGTTGGGACGGGCCTCACCGGAGGTGGTGTAAGCGGTAGCGTAACCATCTCCCTCGACGAGGATTATCGATTGCCGCAGACCTGCGCACAGAATGAAGTTCCCAAATACAACGCAACCCTTGGTGAATGGGGATGCCAGGAAGACGACAACGATGACGCTCTGGGCGATCTCAGCTGTGCAGTGGATGAAATCGGTAAGTGGAATGGTACCAAATGGACCTGTCAGGAGGATGTGGATACGAACACCCAACTGACAGAGGAAGAAGTCGACGAGATCGTGGCAAATAATGGCTACGCAACCGACGCAGAATTGGCGGATATCGCCAAGAGCGGAGAGTGGGGAGACCTGCAAAACATACCGGTGGACCTGGTCGATGGTGATGATGACTCCCTTATGGATTTCAGTTGCGGTATCAATCAGATTCTCAAATGGACTGGAACGGGCTTCGCCTGCGCGTTGGATGCAAACGAGGGTGGAGATATCACGGCGGTCAACACCAGTGTTGGGCTGACCGGTGGTGGAAATAGCGGCTCCTTGACTCTATCCATAGCGTCCGCCTATCGCCTGCCGCAGGCGTGCGGAAGCACGGAGGTGCCCAAATGGAATGGCACGGTCTGGGGCTGTCAGGCCGACGCAGACTCGGGTGGAGATATCAAGGGCGTATCCGCCAGTACCGGGATCACAGGTGGAGGTATCTCCGGAACCGTCAGCATCTCTGTCAAAGATACCTACCGTCTACCCCAGTCCTGCGCTTTCAATCAGGTCGCTCGCTGGAACGGCTCCTTATGGACCTGTTCCAATGATATCGACACGGATAGTGGTGGGGATATCACAGCAGTAAATACGGGGAGCGGTCTGACCGGCGGTGGTACCACGGGATCCGTCACCCTATCCATCGCGTCTCAATACCGACTTCCCTTTGGCTGCAACCCGAATCAGGTACCCAAATGGAATGGAGTATCCTGGGCCTGTTCTGACGACGACGACAGCGGTGGGGATATCAGCGCGGTTACCGCAGCCACGGGTCTCAGCGGTGGTGGAACAACCGGCAGTGTGAGCCTCTCCCTTCTCTCCTCCTACCGACTACCACAGACCTGTGCCACCAACCAGATCCCCAAATGGAATGGGATGACCTGGACATGTTCTGTGGATCAAAATACCGATAGCGGTGGAGATATTACCGCGGTCAATAGCGGAACCGGCCTCGCCGGCGGTGGAATCACCGGAGCCGTATCGATCTCGCTTGCTTCCGCCTATCGACTACCCCAGGGTTGCGGACCAAACCAGATCCCCAAATGGAACGGTTCCATCTGGACCTGTGCCAGTGATGATGACGAAGGTGGAGATGTGACCGCCGTTACCGCTGGTGCTGGCCTCGAAGGTGGTGGTACCACGGGCTCCATCACGGTAGCGATCGACGACTCCTACCGACTGCCTCAGACCTGTACCCATAACCAGACCATCAAATGGAACGGTACCGCGTGGACCTGTGGGTCCGATCTGAACGATGGTGGTGATATCACCGCCGTCAATACGAGTGGTGGACTGAGCGGCGGTGGATCGACAGGAGATCTGAACCTATCCATCGCACCGTCCTATAAATTACCACAGGCCTGCCCCCCCACATATATCGCCAAATGGAATGGTGTAAGCTGGCAGTGCAATGCAGACGTCGACACGCAGCTCGACGAAGCCGAAGTGGATGCCTTCGTGGACAATAACGGTTACGCGGAAACCGACGACCTGCACGCCATCGCCCTATCCGGTGACTTCAACGACCTGGTTGGAGTGCCCCTTGGCCTGAATGACGGCGACGACGACGTTGTCGGTGACCTGAACTGCGCCGACAATGAGATCGCCAAGTACAATAGTGTTCTGGACGCCTGGGGCTGTCAGGTCGATCAAGACACGCATTTGAGCGAGGCCACAGTAGACGCCTACGCCGACGATAACGGTTACGCCATCGCAGCGGACCTCTCGGCCGTAGCCGACACCGGTCAATTTACCGACCTTCTTAGCATACCAACAGGTCTGGAAGACGGAGATAACGACGTGGTCGGCGACCTCAGCTGCGCCAATAACGAAATCCCCAAATACAACTCGTCCCTGGGTGCATGGGGTTGTCAGGCGGATAACGAGTTGACCGAGGCTGAAGTCGATGCGTTCGCCGACGATAACGGTTACGCCGTCGCAGCGGACCTCTCGGCCGTAGCCGATACCGGTCAATTCACCGACCTCCTTGGCATACCTGACGGTCTTGCTGATGGGGACAACGACGTGGTCGGTGACCTCAGCTGCGCCGACAACGAAATCCCCAAATACAACGCGGCCCTGGCTGCATGGGGTTGTCAGACGG
>MDTE01077748.1_pt1 | contig 19056 bp, 15 predicted proteins | sample 811231 | NCBI WGS metagenome assembly MDTE01 (sample SAMN05326651, study PRJNA326480) | marine metagenome | isolation source: seawater | place: Indian Ocean: Red Sea | collected 2010 | reverse complement strand
TCGCTAGCGCTTTCAAGTTGCGCGCACAGGTTTATTCCCGCGCCGCTGCGCGCACCCACATCCCTGCTTGTCGATTTGAGGCTGCTAGCCCACTTTCAGGCCGTCACCCCAGCCCTGAAAAATTACGTAGAACGCGATGGCCACGACGACGCCCACTCCAATTTTCAACCAGATCGAGTCGTACCACTCCTTCGGGACTTCGAAGTCGTCTCGTTCATCCGGAACTTCTGCCCAATCGTCATCCAACAATTCCCGACGTCGGTTGGCTACGAACTGCTTGTCCTCATCGGACCAGCCGGTTTCATCCAACTCTTCGGACGCTTCTTGACGTCTTTCTTCGGTCTTTTCACGCATTCGTTCACGCTCGGATTGAACCTCCGCGCGTCGCTCTTCCAATGTTTTCTTTCGAGTCTTTTCGGCCGGTACTGCCATTTAGATCCCCCCCCTCGGCAAACCTAATGTTTGTTGAAGTCCGCACCCTTCCCCGGATACGCGAAGGCCGCAGCCCCTTACAGGGCCCACGGCCGGCCGAACCTTCAACGCTTTCATGAGCCTCACCACACGCTCCCCCCACGAAGCGAATTGGAATGAGGCCCGCCCATGGTCTCAGCCCAGACAACTCTCAAGCTACTCACACCCATCCTTAGCAAATCATCCCAAAAAGAGACGTTTGCATGTCAGTTGGATCAGCACGATACAGATTCGCTACCACAGGACCACGCACAACGAATCCAATCACACATACCGCAAGTGTTGTGCCATGGCATTCAGAAAATTCAATTTATGCTATTTGGCATCAAAAGTTGCCGGTTTCGTGGCAAACTCACACGCGCCATTGCACCGCAGGTTGCCCGTGCTATAACCGTCCGGTCCCGTGCCCGTCTCCTAAACCGTGAACATTCCCATGAGCACAAAGATACTCGTACTTAATGGACCGAATCTTAATCTGTTGGGAACCCGGGAACCCCACATCTATGGCAACGAGACTCTGGACGACGTGCAATTCATGACGGAAGCGCGAGCCCGAGAGCTGGGCTTGGAGGTCGAGTTTCGGCAAAGCAATTCAGAGAGCGAAATTGTGGACTGGATTCAGTCCGCGAAAGGTACGGCCCACGGTATTATCATCAACGCCGGGGCCTATACACACACCTCCATCGCTATACTTGATGCGCTGATTGCGGTGTCTCTACCCGTGGTCGAGGTGCATCTGTCGAACCTCTTCAAGCGCGAAGAGTTCCGGCACCATTCATTTATTACATCTGCTGCGGCCGGCCTGATTACGGGATTCGGAGCCAAGGGTTATCCGCTGGCCGTCGAAGCCATGTCTTCGATCCTCCAAGACGCAGCCTAGGACGAGACGAATTAGCAGGTGCTGAGGTAATGGCGAACAACCCCGAACTCGACAAAGACCTGATCCGAGAGCTCGCCGAGTTGCTCGACGAAACTGCATTGACCGAGATTGAGTGGACCCAGGGTGATCGAACAGTACGCGTTGCGCGTCAATCGGGCACCGCGGTCGCCAGCGCGGCCGCACTGCCACCTGCCGCGTCGACCGCCCCTGTCGAAGCCGCAGCCGAGCCGGCCACCGTCGACCACGCCAGCCACCCCGGCGCCATACTGTCGCCGATGGTGGGCACGGCCTACGTCGCACCCGAACCCGGTGCCACTCCATTCGTTCAGGCGGGTGCGCAGGTTTCGGAGGGACAGACCGTCCTGATCATCGAGGCAATGAAAACGATGAACCCCATCCCCGCGCCCAAGAGCGGAACCATCCGTCAGATTTTGGTGAGCGATGGGGTGCCCGTCGAATATGGCGAAGTCCTGATGATCGTCGAATAGGGCTTCGTTCAGTGGTACCGAATTCCCAAGGCCTCGTCCCGAGCCGCTGCGAATCATTCATACGGGGCATCAGGTCCCATGATTGAAAAAGTGCTCATCGCGAACCGTGGAGAGATCGCCCTCCGCATTCACCGTGCCTGCCGCGAGATGGGTATCGCCACGGTCGCGGTCCATTCCACCGCCGACTCGGAGGCCATGTGGGTCAGGCTGGCAGATGAGACCGTTTGCATCGGGCCCCCAGAGGCAAACAAGAGTTACCTGAACATACCGGCAATCATTTCGGCAGCCGAAGTTGCCGGTGCCAACGCCATCCATCCCGGATACGGTTTTCTGTCGGAGAACGCGCGGTTTGCCTCGATCGTGGAAGAACATGGCATCACGTTCATAGGTCCCAAGCCCGAGCATATCCGCGCCATGGGTGACAAAGTCCTCGCCAAGAGCACGATGAAAGAGCTCGGCGTACCTGTCGTGCCGGGATCAGACGGAGCGGTCGATAAGGTTGAAGACGCCCGAGAAGTTGCGGAAGCCATCGGCTACCCGGTCTTGATCAAAGCATCTGCAGGCGGAGGCGGACGCGGCATGAAAGTCGCGCAGGGGCGGCAGGAAATCGATCAAGCCTTTCAGACGGCGCGGAGTGAAGCGCGGGCTGCATTTGGAGACGACGCCGTCTACATCGAGAAATTCGTGGCCACCCCGCGTCACATCGAAGTTCAGATCATGGCAGACGCTCACGGTAACGTGGTGCACCTCGGTGAACGCGACTGCTCATTACAAAGGAGACACCAAAAAATCCTGGAGGAAGCGCCCTCGCCACAACTGCATCCCGATGCGCGCGAGGAGATTGGACTTCGCGTCACGACCGCCATTCAAGCGCTCGGTTACCGGGGCGCCGGCACGGTCGAGTTTCTCTATGCCGATGGCGCGTTTTACTTCATCGAAATGAATACGCGCCTCCAGGTTGAACACCCGGTCACCGAGATGATCACCGGCATCGATATTGTGCAGGAACAGATTCGCGTTGCCGCCGGCGAACCTCTGTCATACACGCAGTCCGATGTTTCGTTCGCTGGTCACGCAATCGAATGTCGGATCAACGCGGAAGATCCGTTGACCTTCGCCCCGGCGCCCGGAACGATAACCGATTATCACCCTCCAGGGGGCCTGGGTGTCCGAGTCGATTCGGCCGTGTACGCGGGTTATCGGGTACCCCCATTTTACGACAGCTTGATTGCAAAGTTGGTCGTGCATGGGGCGACCCGTGAAGAATGCCTGATGCGCTTGAACCGTGCGCTGGAGGAGTACGTGATCGGGGGTATTCGAACGACCACGCCCATCCATCAAGCGTTGATGGTCAACGATGAATTCCGGGACGGCCGTTACAATATCCATTGGCTGGAGGAGTTCATCGAACAACGCGCAGAATGACGCAGCTCACACCAGAGATCGTATTGCAAGCGTACATGCGGGGCGTCTTTCCGATGGCCGAGAGCCGACACGACCCAACGTTGTATTGGATTGACCCGGAAATGCGCGGCGTGATTCCTCTGGACCGTTTCCACGTTCCACGGCGGCTCGCCCGCACTGTTCGGAGCCGTTCCAATACCGTGCATGTTGATCGGGACTTCGTGGCAGTCATCTCGGCTTGTGCCGAACCCGGCCGTGATCGACAAAACACCTGGATCAACGATGAGATCATCGACCTCTATACCAAGCTTCATGACATGGGCTTCGCCCATAGCGTGGAGTGCTGGGAGAATGACAAGCTGGTCGGCGGGCTCTATGGAATTTCAATCCGAGGCGCGTTTTTTGGCGAAAGCATGTTCAGCCTGGTGCGGGACGCCAGCAAGATTGCACTGGTGCACCTCGTCGACCGCCTGCGATCTGGGGGCTACAGCCTGCTCGACGTTCAATTCGTAACGTCACATCTCAAGAACTTCGGCGCCATCGAGATCCCGCGATCGGACTATCATGAGTGTCTTGCACAGGCTCTCAGGCTGGACGGCAATTTTTATTCGCTCGCAGAACCGTCGGACAAATCAGCGATCTTGCAGTCGACAACCCAGATGTCATAGACCGCGTGCTCCAGTGCTGACAGTGCCGGGCTCGACGCGAACATCCAACCACTGAAAACAAGCTGCGGCGGTTCTCCCGGCTTGTCGTCGATGATCTCGAGGAACGCGGTTGTTTCGGGCGTCTCTTCGGGTGGCCGCTTGCGGCAGGTCCGAGCAGTAATCACCAGAGTCCCGAATGCAACCTCCTCACCGATGGGCGCTTGGATGGGTGAGATGCGGGCCGTGACCTTGTCGAGACCCTGCAGCACCGCAACCTTGACCGATTGCGCGTTTGCAGGAGCGAAGGCGAAACAGCTACAGATTGCGGCGCAGAGCAGAGGATGCGTTTGTTGCCACCTCTTCATCGGAGATGCGCCGAGAAACGCAGCCTCACGTAGTCGACCGACCAGCCGCCGTCGGCTTGTTGCAATGAAGCGCGCGAGGCATCACGAACATCCGAGATGATCTCATCTCGTTCTTCGGCGGGCACCACGGCCAGAAAGCTACCCGCCAAGGTCTGGATCCAATCTCCCAGATCACCAGGGATTGGCGTTGGACGCGGAATCAACGCGATTGAGTCTACCGAGAACCCTCCATCCTGGAGCAAGGCCCGGTAGTCGCTATCGGAAGGGAAAAACCAAGGGTCTGCGCCACTGCCATCGTGACCTTGGCGGTCCAGTGCGGCAACGAGTGCGCGACGCACGGTATCGACGTTACCGGCACCCCCAAACTCTCCGACGAAGCGCCCCCCCGGCTTGAGAGCACGCGCAACACCACTGATCACTTCTTCTGGCGGACTGATCCAATGAAGGACTGCGTTGCTGAACACGGCATCGAATTCCCGGTCAAACTCGAGACTCCGCGCATCCCCTATTCGAGCATCCAGACCACGGGCCTGTGCGGCCGAGATCTGGGACTCGCTTGCATCGATTGCGACGACAGTCGCGCCGGCCTCGGCAATTTGCTCGGTCAATGCACCGTCGCCACAACCGAGGTCGAGTATTCGCAGGCCCGCTACCGGTCCGAGAAGTTCGACCACGGGACTGCCAAGATCAGACACGAAACGAGCGTTTCGTGCGTAGCAGCCCGCATCCCAGTCCTGGCGGGCACTTGCCTTGGCCCGCGCTTTCGCAGTTCGCGCGGTGTCACTCGTCACTGAATTTCACTTCCCGGGAATTGAACGGACAATCTCTGCTGGAGTCCGCCTCAACTCGGCTGCCAAGGTTCGTAGTCACCAGTAGTTGAGTCTCTCCGACTACCCTTTGTGACCGCACCCGGAGGCTGGTAGGCCGACGGCGTACCCGTGAGGTTCGCCACGTGTGGCTTTTCCCAATCCCGGCGTGATGCGTCTTCGACCGGAACCTCGTCAGACGTGTGATGCAACCAGGCGTGCCACTCTGCCGGGACCTTCGAACCTTCTACTTCGCCGTGATAGAGAACCCAGCGCCGACGGCGATGTCCCGCTGGAGCGCTCTTCTCTTGAAAATACCTGTTCCCGTAACAATCGACCCCCACGGGTTCCCCTTTTCGCCAAGTGAACAGCGCTGTTCCCAAAGTCTCGCGCTTCCACCAAGTCAGGAAGTCCAGAACTCCCATACTATCTGTCACTCCAAACCAAGTGCCGAATGATCAAACCAATGGCACGTATGTGTCGCCAAGAGCGCGCGACTATTGCACCAACTAAGTAGCGCGTCCAGCCCCTGCGACCACCCAGCCTCCTCAAGGACTGGACAAATGGTCAAGCCCATTGGTTTTTATTCTCCCTTACTCAACACTTGGAATCTTTCAGCGATCTTTAGCCTGTAAATGGCTGAATCACACCGATTTTTAAGTTTCACTGTAACTTTCATTTGTCGCCGGTCCGCTACCCTATCTATGCATTCCAATCAAGCGACACACAAAATCTAGTTGACAGCCTTCGCCGGGTAATGACACATTTTGTGCCCCGTATCACAGCCAATCACAATATCTTGAAAAATGATGGTGCGGTCCGGGGGGCAGAAACAGAGCGCTGAGACGCTCACGTCATTGGAGCTAAGTGGGGGGCATTATGCGCATACGTCGCCGGTTCACGGAAGAAAACAAGTCACCCTATGCAGGGATTCCGTTCCGTAATGCGACCAGTGAAATTCGTAACCCGGACGGAACTGTCGTATTCCGTCTCGAAGGCTTCGAAGTCCCGGAAGACTGGTCACAGGTTGCCTGCGACGTCATTGCTCAAAAGTATTTTCGTAAGGCGGGCATACCCGCACGCCTGAAGTCCTTCGAGGAAAATGACGTCCCGTCCTGGTTATGGCGAAAAGTGCCGGATGACGCCGCACTTGCGGAACTTCCCGAAGAAGAGAAGGAAGTTGGCGAATCCAGTGCGAAGAGCGTTTTCGACCGCCTCGCAGGTACATGGACCTACTGGGGTTGGAAGGGCGGCTATTTCGATTCCGAAAGTGACGCACACGCGTACTTCGACGAGATGTGTTACATGCTTGCCCGCCAAATGGGCGCGCCGAACTCTCCCCAATGGTTCAACACCGGGCTTCACTGGGCCTACGGAATTGATGGTCCCGCACAGGGGCACCACTACGTAGATTTTCAGACTGGGGAATGCCGGCCATCGGAAACGGCATATGAGCATCCTCAACCACATGCCTGCTTTATCCAGGGTATCGCCGACGATCTCGTGAACGAGGGCGGCATCATGGACCTATGGGTGCGCGAGGCCCGCTTGTTCAAATATGGCTCGGGTACCGGCTCCAATTTCTCTGCTGTTCGAGCGGCGAACGAACACCTCTCGGGCGGTGGAAAGTCGTCTGGCCTCATGAGCTTCTTGAAGGTCGGAGACCGCGCGGCCGGCGCCATCAAGTCCGGAGGCACCACTCGCCGCGCGGCAAAAATGGTCGTCGTCGATGTTGATCATCCGGACGTCAGCGAGTTCATCAATTGGAAGGTGTCGGAAGAGCAGAAGGTTGCGGCGTTGGTCACCGGTTCCAAGGTCAATGCCAAACACCTCAACGCTGTCATGAAGGCCTGCCATGCGGTGGAAGGCGACAACCGTTTCTATCCGTCGGACAACCCTGAACTGAAACGGGCGATCAAAGAGGCCCGTCGGGCTCTCGTACCCGAGAACTATGTCAAACGTGTGATCCAGTTCGCCCAGCAGGGTTTCACAGAGATCGAATTCAACACGTACGACACTGACTGGGACGGCGAAGCCTACGGCACCGTGTCAGGGCAGAACGCCAACAACACCGTCAGGGTGACGGATGAATTTCTCGGTGCCGTGGAAAGTGATGGTAACTGGAACCTCATCCGCCGCACCGACGGCGAGATTTCCGAGACATTGAAAGCCAGGAATCTGTGGGACGATATCGCCCATGCCGCCTGGGCTTCAGCCGATCCGGGACTCCAGTTTCATACCACGATCAATGACTGGCACACCTGTCCCGAAGGAGGTCCGATCCGAGCGTCGAACCCGTGTTCCGAGTACATGTTCCTCGATGACACGGCCTGCAATCTAGCCTCGTTAAATCTTTTGGCTTTCGCGCGGGACGACAGCACATTCGACACTGACGATTTCGAACATGCAGTCCGCCTGTGGACCATCGTGCTCGAGATTTCGGTGATGATGGCCCAATTCCCAGCTCGTCGCATAGCCGAGCTTTCCTACATGTACCGCACCTTGGGCCTGGGTTATGCGAATCTTGGCGGCTTGCTGATGGCAAGCGGCATCTCTTACGACAGCGACGAAGGCCGTTCCATTTGCGCCGGCATCACGGCGCTAATGACCGGGACAGCCTACGCGACTTCGGCTGAGATGTCCGCGGAACTCGGCCCCTTCCCGGGGTATGGGCGTAACCGCGAAGCCATGCAACGCGTGATGCGCAATCACGCAAGAGCTGCGGGAGCACTGCCCGGTGAATTCGAAGAGCTGGCAACGCTCCCCGTTGTATTTCAGCCGGATGCCTGCCCGGACCAAGGTCTCGCCGATGCGGCGACTCGCTCATGGCACGAAGCTGTCGAGAAGGGCACCGCGCACGGATATCGCAATGCACAAGCAACGGTCATCGCACCCACCGGCACCATTGGCCTGGTCATGGATTGTGACACGACCGGCATCGAACCTGACTTCGCGTTGGTCAAGTTCAAGAAACTGGCCGGTGGTGGGTACTTCCGGATTATCAATCGCTGCGTTCCTCGCGCCCTGGGCAATCTCGGGTATTCGGACTCCGAAATCGACGAGATGATCGTTTACGCCGTCGGGCACGGCACGCTGTCGGATGCACCGACCATCAATCATGAGTCCTTGTCAGCAGCGGGCTTTACGGACGACGCGTTGTCTACGTTGGAAGCCACGCTCGCCAATGCATTCGACATCAGGTTCGCATTCAACAAGTGGACTCTTGGAGAAGAGTTTTGCACTGACGTACTGGGATTCACCCGCGAGCAACTCGACGACATGTCTTTCGACATGTTAACCGCTCTGGGATTCTCGGCAGAGCAGATCGATGCCGCAAATACTTATTGCTGCGGGTCGATGACGCTGGAGGGTGCGCCTCACCTAAAAGACGAGCATTTGACGGTGTTTGACTGTGCCAACCCTTGCGGCAGCAAGGGAACCCGTTACCTCGCCACGGACAGCCACATTCACATGATGGCAGCCGCCCAACCGTTCATTTCGGGCGCCATCTCCAAGACCATCAATATGCCCAACGCTGCCACCGTCGAGGATTGCAAGAACGCTTACCTGCAGTCCTGGAAGCTCGGACTGAAGGCCAACGCACTCTATCGGGATGGCTCGAAGCTTTCGCAGCCTCTTGCGTCTTCGCTGGTCGACGATGATGAGTTGGAAGACGATGCCGAACCCATCACCGCGGACCGGCCGGCACAGGTTGTTGCGGAGAGAATTGTGCGCCAGATCGTAGCAGCAGAACGCCGCCGCCTCCCGGGTCGACGCAAAGGCTACACGCAAAAGGCCTCAGTCGGCGGACACAAGGTATACCTGCGAACCGGTGAATACGACGACGGGTCTCTCGGCGAGATCTTCATCGACATGCACAAAGAAGGGGCAGCATTCCGCAGCCTCATGAACAACTTCGCCATCGCCATCTCCATCGGCCTGCAATATGGGGTTCCGCTGGACGAGTTTGTAGAAGCCTTCACCTTCACCCGGTTTGAACCGCAAGGGATCGTCGAAGGCAATGACGCCATAAAGATGGCCACCTCAATCCTCGACTACGTGTTCCGCGAGGTGGCCGTGTCGTACCTCGGCCGAAACGACCTGGCACACGTTGAGCCTGACGATCTGAGGCCCGACAGCGTGGGCGAGGCTTACGTGCCGCAAGGCGATGGTGCTTCCAACGGCACGGTCAGCCTGGCGAGCAATGGTTACGTTCGGGGCAGCCTGTATGTGGTCGGAGATGCTGCTGGAGGCGTCACTACCGAAGGCCAAGTCATGGGGTCGGGAGTAGCCACTGCACATGCATTGGCAAGCGATCTTGGTGTGGCAGCGGAAGCTTCGGCGGTGGTGGCCGTCTCAACAGATGTCACCGATGAGGTGGATTCCCGCCTGGAACAGATTCGAGAAGCCCGCATCAAAGGCTACGAAGGAGATGCATGCGGCGAGTGTGGCAATTTCACTTTGGTCCGCAACGGGACATGCCTTAAGTGCGTGACCTGCGGCGCGACCAGCGGGTGTTCCTGAGATGCAATGTCTCAGGACTCCTCTCCCGGGCCCCGTCCCATCGCAAAGCCCGGGAGTCATACGTGTGGTGAGTAGAGTATGTGACCAACACTAGTCCTCCCTGTTGACTCGGCGCGCCGCTTCCGTCCATGCGGCGCGCCCTTTTTTTCTTGCGGGACGACCAACCTTTGAGCTTACAACGAACTGCTCGAAATTTCTAACTTTCAGGCGGTTTTTCGGGCTCGGGCAGGACGACCCGAATGTGCAGTTCGCGGAGATGTCGGGCCGTGGCCTCAGCGGGCGCACCCATCAGCAGGTCTTCAGCCTGCTGATTCATCGGAAACGCAACAACCTCTCGAATGTTTGGTTCATCAGCAATGAGCATGACGATTCGGTCGATTCCCGGTGCCAGACCTCCGTGTGGTGGTGCACCATAGCTCAGGGCTCTCAACATGCCTCCGAATCGCGACTCCACGTCATCCCGCGAATAGCCCGCGATTTCAAACGCCCTGTACATAATCTCGGGATCGTGATTTCGGATCGCGCCCGAAGACAATTCCACTCCGTTGCACACGATGTCGTATTGATATCCCAGAATTTGGAGCGGGTCCTCGGCTTCAAGAGCGCCCAAGCCGCCCTGAGGCATGGAGAATGGATTGTGGCTGAACTCGATTTTCTGATCCGTCTCATCCCACTCATACATGGGATAGTCGACAATCCAGCAAAATCGGTAAGCATTTCCTTCGCATAGTTCGAGTTCGTCCGCGACTCGTGTCCGGGCCAGACCAGCAAGTGCCGCCGCTCTCTCTGGCTGATCGCATGCAAAGAAGACAGCGTCACCATCGCCAGCGCCCGTGAGCGAACGCACCCGGCCAACACGATCGTCCTCCAGATTGTTGGCGATCGGACCCTTGCCTCCGCCGTCTTCGAATACGATGTAGCCCAGTCCCGGCCAGCCTTCCTCCCGGGCCCAATCATTGAGCTTGTCGAAAAAGCTTCGCGGTTGCCCCGCTGCGCCTGGTGCGGGAATTGCGCGAACAACCGCCCCCTTTCCGATGGCCCGATCAAATATGCCAAATCCGCCACCGGCAAAGGCTTCCGTACAGTCACAGATTTCCAGCGGATTCCTGAGATCGGGCTTATCTGTCCCGTACTTCAGCATTGCCTCGGCGAACGGAATTCTCGGGAAGGGCTGTGGCGTGACATCCCAATCCGTGAATTCGTCAAAGACTGCGAACATGACGGGTTCAATGGCATCGAACACGTCATCCTGCTCTACGAAGGACATCTCAACATCGAGCTGATAGAACTCTCCGGGAGAGCGATCCGCGCGCGCGTCCTCATCTCGAAAACACGGCGCAATCTGAAAGTAGCGGTCGAATCCGGCGACCATGTATAGCTGCTTGAACTGCTGCGGGGCCTGCGGCAGCGCATAGAACTTACCTGCGTGCATGCGACTGGGCACCAGAAAGTCTCGCGCGCCCTCGGGCGAACTGGCGGTCAAGATCGGCGTTTGGTACTCGGCAAACCCTTGCTCGATCATCCGTCGCCGAATACTGGCGATAACTTCCGAACGCAGCGCAATGTTGTGATGTATGCGCTCGCGGCGCAGGTCCAAAAACCGGTATTTAAGTCGCGTTTCTTCAGGATATTCCTGGTCACCAAAGACCTGCAGTGGAAGCTCGTCCGCCGCCGCCTGAACTTCAAGTGACTCAATTCGCACCTCGACTTTACCTGTCGGCAACTTGAGATTGACCGTGTCGAGGCTGCGCGCGACCACGGGGCCGGTGATTGTCAGCACACTCTCTGGTCGGGCGCCATCCGCCAGCGCAAAGGATTCAGCGCCCGTCTCCACGACACATTGGGTAATGCCGTAATGATCCCGCAAGTCGATGAACAAGAGGTTTCCGTGATCGCGCTTGCGATGAATCCAGCCCGAGACGCGAACCGTACTTCCCACGTCGGATTCGCGAAGTTGCTCACATGTATGCGTGCGGTATCTGTGCATCAAGAAATCGCCTATTCACCGTTCGAATCCACTGGGACAATTCCACGTGGTCACTATGCAAACCCGACGCTCGGCTGAGGTCAGCGTTGTGGCGGCGCAAGAGCGCATGGATCACCCCGGGCTGTCAAGCTCAGTGGCCTCAAACCAATGCCCACACGGGCATGTGCAACGGAATCCCTCTATGCTTATGGTTCTGATGTGCCGAAGGATACTGATTTAGTCATGAACATAGTAACTCGTACCCCGGATTTGGTTTCCGCTTGCGACCGTCTCAAGGACGTCGACTACATCACCGTCGACACCGAGTTCATCCGAGACAATTCCTACTGGCCTCAAGTCTGTCTCATCCAGGTTGCCAGCAAAGACGAAGCAATCGCTATCGACCCTCTCAGCCAGGCGCTCGAGCTAGAACCGTTTCTGGACCTTATGAGGAATTCGGGTGTGCTCAAGGTGTTCCACGCAGCGCGCCAGGACATTGAGATCTTCTTCCATCTGGGCGAAGCGATCCCAACCCCCCTCTTCGATACTCAGCTCGCCGCCATGGTCTGCGGTTTCGGAGATTCAGTTGGTTACGACACGTTGGTGCAGCGCCTTTTGGGGCACGCTATCGACAAGTCATCACGGTTGTCTGACTGGTCGAGACGTCCATTGACGGAGCGCCAAATCAACTACGCGATCGATGACGTGGTGCACCTTCGGGATGTCTATGATGAGTTGAACGCACGAGTCCAAGAGTCAGGACGCGAACAATGGCTCGCAGAAGAACTTGCGGTTCTCACCAACCCCAAAACCTACATAAATTCACCGCAAGACGCCTGGCGCCGAATCAAAATGCGCAGCACCAAACCCCGTCACGTCGCCATCTTGCGTGAAGTCGCGGCTTGGCGCGAACGCCAAGCGCAGTCACGTAACCTTCCTCGAAACCGGGTACTTCGGGATGAGGCGTTGTCGGAGATCGCGGCCCACCCGCCTCAGAAGCCAGCCGATCTGAAACATCTCCGCAATTTTCCGAAAGGCCTGGCAACACAATCCGACGGCAAGGACATCATCGAAATCGTCTCCGCCGTCATGAAGGTGCCGAGCGAAGAGCTTCCCAAACCAGAAAACAAGCCACGCCCGACCAAGAGCAAGGGACCGGTCGTCGATCTCCTGAAGGTGTTGTTGAAAGCGAAATGCGAAGAACATGGTGTCGCCCAAAAGCTTGTGGCATCCGTCGACGATCTCGAGCGAATCGCGGCAGACGGCGATTTGGAGATCGCCCCGTTGCTGGGTTGGCGGCATGAGGTATTCGGCGAAGACGCGCTCAAACTTAGGCGTGGAGAGCTTGCTCTGGCAGCGGACACGCAAGGCATCCGGCTCATACTGACTGACAAGAGCTCCAAGGCCGGCTAGCGCGGTCTCCGCAACGGGTTGGGAGCATCTCGGCGTGTGGAGTTTCGGATTAGACGTCCAGGTATGCGAACTTAGGGACCAAGCCAAGACATCTGGCCACTGACGCCAATCTTCGTTCAATCAGCTCGATGTATAGATGAGCATCTTCGCGGCGCATGCGCAGCGTGACGGTCTCATCGTCCCTCCCTAATCGAGTCCGAGAGAGCAGACCCGCTGCACCGCCTGAGAGCGTCAAGCCCAATCGCAGGCATACCCCAACGAGCTTCGCCCTCTCAGCGTCTGAACTGTCAATCAGGGTCGATGCCAGCGCGGTCTCAGGTTCATCAGCCGTTCCGTTGTATCGAGCATTTATAGCGATCGCCATGAATGCGCGGCCTTCATGATCTACGCCCACGACAGGCGCGCGGAAGACCTCTTCAAACGCCTGCGCAGCGCGGTAACTGGGATGTGCGCGCCAAGCAACATCAGATACCAAACAGGCTGCCAGGCGAAGACGACCGTGGAGTTCGCTTTCCCCCTTGAACAATGGAGCCATCCAGCGCGCAAGTTCATCACCCACGTCACCAAATCGAGATTCACGAATTGCGAAGGCTCTGCATTGACTGATGAGCGGGTCCTCATCACGAATGTGGTTCGGTAGATTCTCCTGAAGCAGCCCTTCCCGGAGCCCTCCTGCGAGGAACATGACCTTTCCTGGCCGAACTCTCCTTAAAAGCCGCGACAGGACGGCTGCGGCACCTGGAAGAGACTCAAGACGGCGTTTGTTAACGCCTTCAATTCGCGACATGGAATCGGGACTCAATCCTGAGATCACGCCAACCAACGTATTCGTTTCACTTCGCGACAGCTGGTAATGGTGCACGATGCGCAATGGATAATCCCGTTGCGCCATGTGAATTCTTGCCAGGGAACGCCAAGCACCTCCAACAGCGTAAAACGTTCTGTGCTTCAGATCCTTCAGCCAGGGAACGCCTTCGATCGCATGATCAATCGCCTCGATTTGCTTCTGTGGACTAAGCCCCATCAAACGTAGTGCCCCCAAAGGCAGGGTGACGCTCTCGCCTATCTCTCCCGCGTTAAGAACCACCAACTCCAGACTTCCACCGCCAAGGTCTCCCATCACGCCGTCAGCGTCAGGAATTGCTGACATGGCTCCCAGCGCCGACAACCTGGCTTCTTCAGTACCGGACAGCACACGCACCTCAAGGCCGCAACGCTCGCGGATTCGCCTTACAAAGTCAGCCCCATTGTGAGCTTCACGCACGGCAGCCGTTGCTACGGCATCGGGCAGTCCAGCGCAAATTTCGCCAGAGATCGTGACGAATCTTTCAAGGGTTGAAAGCGCGAGTTCCACCCCTCCTTCATGCAGCAGGTTTGTTTTGGCAAGGTCGCGGCCTATACCGCACAACACACGTTCGTTGAATATCGGCAGCGGCGCGCGCACCAATCCTTCGAAAACGACAAGCCTCACAGAATTTGAGCCGATATCGATGACGGACAAGCGCCGCCATGTATCCGCTATCTCAGACGGGAAGTCCCTGACATCAGGGCCAGGTGTGTGATCAATCGTTGTCGAGGACAAGGTGGGGACTGGGTGCAAACTTCTCAAGTGCCTTGCCACGCCCAGAAAGACTGGGGTTAGTCATAAAGTATGTATGCGCCGAAAACGCTTCGTCGTCCAGTTCAGATCTTGCGTAAGTCCCATTTGGCTGCAAGACCCAGCTCTGAGCTTTGTCCTTAAGATTGGCGACCATTATCTGATCAAGCACCTGTTCGTGAACGGTTGGATTGTCGAGTGGAGTCAGAAGCTCGACACGCCAGTCGAAATTTCGAGGCATCCAATCTGCCGATGAAATAAATACCTTCGCGTCGGCAGACGGCAGTCCATTGCCGGCACCAAAACAAACGATCCGCGAGTGCTCGAGAAAACGGCCGATGACGCTCTTTACTCGGATGTTCTCCGACAAACCCTCAACGCCTGGCCGTAGACAACAGATTCCACGCACAACGAGATCAATCTGGACACCGGCCCGACTCGCCCGATAGAGCGCGTCGATGATCCTGCCATCGACCAACGAGTTCATCTTGGCCCAAATCTCCGCCGGCCGGCCAACGTTGGCATGTGCAATTTCTTCTTCAACAAGTTCGATCAGCGTGTCCCGCAAATTCTGCGGCGAATTCACCAGCTTCTCGAGGTGGCGTGGCGGTGCCGTCCCCGTCATGTAGTTGAAGATATCGGCGGCGTCCCGACCGATGGCCGGGTCAGACGTGAAAAAGGAAAGATCCGTATACACCTTTGCAGTAACCGGGTGATAATTTCCGGTCCCCAGATGAACATACGTGCGAAGACCGTTCTTTTCGCGGCGCACGACCAGTGAGACCTTGGCGTGCGTTTTGAGAGACACGAACCCATACACCACCTGGACACCGGCACGCTCGAGATTGCGTGCCCACCTCAGATTGGCTTCTTCGTCGAACCTCGCTTTCAATTCTACGAGTGCAGTCACAGACTTACCGGACTCTGCTGCATCGATCAGAGCTGAAACAATGGGCGAATCATCGCTTGTGCGATAAAGCGTTTGCTTAATGGCAATCACCTTGGGATCTGCCGCCGCCTGATCCACGAACTGCACAACAGCGTCGAAACTCTCGTAAGGATGATGAACGACGAAATCCTTCTCACGTATCGCCGCAAAAAGATTTCCACCCGCTTCTCGAATTCGCTCCGGATATCTAGGGCTGTAGGGCGTGAACAAAAGATCACTGCGTTGTCCAAGGATCAGTTCGCTCGTGTCGCCGAGCCCGAGAATACCATCTACAACCGTCACGGCATCATCCGGCGCGCCGATTTCACTGGCCACGAACCGACGCAGATCGTCCGGCATACCTGAGTCGACGAGCAGCAAGGTCACACTGCCACGACGGCGCCGCTTGATTGCAGATTCATAGAACCTGACTAAATCTTCCGACTCGTCTTCGATCTGGATATCCGAGTCCCGGAGCACCCGAACCAACCCTTCCCCCAGTACGTCGTAGTCAGGAAACAGTTGATCAACAAACATCCGGACGATGTTCTCCAGTGAAAGAAAACGGATCGCCTCGCCCGGCAAGCGGAAAAAGCGCTCCACTTGGTGAGAGAGGGGTATCAGGGCCTGCAATGTATGACCATCGCTGCACCGGGAAAGCTGCAGTACCAGGGCGAACGCTCGATTCTGAAGGAATGGGAACGGGTGCGCTGGGTCCACTGCAATCGGCGTCAGGACGGGAAAGACGCGCTCGAGAAAAAGCTGCGCGATAAAATCCTCATCTTCTGCAGTCAAATTTTCCGGCTGAAGTACATCAATTTCATGCTCGCGAAGTCTCTGCATCAGGGCTGACCACACCCTTGCCTGGTCCGCCATCAATCGATTTGCCCGGGAATTGATCTCAGCAAGCTGCTCTTCAGGCGTCAGGCCATCCTGGCTCAGTTCTCTAACGCCGGCAGCGATCTGTCCTCGGATCCCAGCCACGCGGACTGTATAGAATTCATCCAAGTTGACCGCCGAAATTGACAGGAACCGTAAACGCTCCAGTATCGGGTGAGCGAGGTTTTCCGCTTCTTCCAGTACGCGCTCGTTGAATGCCAGCCAAGAAAGTTCCCGGTTCACAAATCGCTGACTGGAGTGGACGAGATCGCCGGCAGCATGCGAGTCCTTGTTTGCTGGTGCTTCCGTCGTCGGAGAATGCTGTGTTTCCGCCGTTGTCACAAAATTATCCCGATCCCGCTACGTGCCAAGCACGGCCTGCTGCCTATTACATCAAGCGCTACTCATACTACCAAATAGTTACAGTGCCTTGAATTGCCAAACCGGCATTGGAAATCCCGACGCCGCTATACCACCCAGCCACCCGCATACGGGAAAACCTGACCCACAAAAAAATCACTCTCATCGCCCGCAAGAAAAAGGACGAACAACGCATCCTCTCGGCCCGTCGCCAAACGGCCCGCGGGAACCTGCTTCATGCGCTCCTTGAGTTCGGGGGTCTCCAAGTATTCAGGTGGAAAATAGCTGGGATTCCTTACGAATGCCTGTGCAACAGCATTGATCTGAACATTGTTCGGCGCGGCCTCGACCCCCACTGCTTGAACGTAAGCGAGCTGAGCGCCTCGCGCTGCGCTGTACGCCGACCAGTTTGGCATTCCTCGGCGTGCTGACGCACTTCCCATGACTATGATCTTGCCCTGACGCCGATCCAACATTTGAGGTAGCGCGGCACGAACCAGTCTATGCAACGGGTGGACCATAACGTCAAACATTTCCGACCAGCTCTCGTCATCAGTCTCTGTCGCCGCCGTTCTCGGATTGATTGCTGCCAAGTTGGCGATCAGCACGTCAACATGACCAGCTTCATCAATGAGTTTCTGTGCCGCCTCCGGCCGTGTGAGATCTCGATTGTCATCGATGACCGTGGCTCCCTCTTCCGTAAAGACCTCAGAAATTGCGGGACCCATGAAGGTGGATGATTGGGTCAGCACCACGCGCTTTCCCGCTAATCTATGAGCCATTTCAAACCTCTTTGTTGATTTTCCATTCAGCATTCAAGTGGAAACCATTGCACCGGTACGTTGCCGTCGGGGTTACCCTGACGTTTGACGGTAAATCGGGCCCTACCTATACCTAGAGAGGCATCAGCTCGCTTGAAGATGAATCTGGAAGTCGTCGGCGCAAGACCGGAAACCTCATGAAACGAACCCCTCTCTTCGATATCCATTCAGCCACTGCGGCCAACATAATCAACCTCAAAGGCTTTGCCCGCCCAGTTGAGTACGTTGGTCACGTCGCGGAACATCGAGCCATTCGTGAGCGAGTCAGTCTGTGTGATGTCTCCCACATGGGTGAACTGGAGTTCGAAGGCGAGGACGCACTTCGGCTCGTCGACAAGCTGATCACAAATGATGCATCCAAGCTCTGCGTTAATCAGGGGCTCTACACCGTCATGTGTGACGAAAACGGGTTTGTGATCGACGACTTGGTCTGCCTACGTGTTGCTGAAGACCGATTTATCTGGGTGGTCAATGTCACCAAGACAGACGAGGACTATCACTGGGTTTTGAAGCATTCAGAGGGCATGGATGTTCGTGTGCGGAATCGTTCATCAGAACTGGCACTCATTGCGCTCCAAGGTCCCTACTCGAGCGAAGTCTTGCAGAAAATCACCGCGACGGATCTGTCAAAGATGGCCTACTACCGTCTGGCGGAAACCGCAGTGATGACCCAGGAGATGGAGGTTACATGCATCATCAGCCGCACCGGATACACGGGAGAACACGGATATGAAATTTGTGTGTCCCGCGATGTAGCCCCCTTCGTGTGGGAAGAGTTGATGCGGGTCGGTCAGCCCCTGGGAATTGTTCCGCATGGCGTTGCGGCCCGGGAGAGCACGCGTACGGAAGCCGGCTATCTACTCAACGGTAATGACATGGACGACCGTACATACCCGTATGAGGTCGGCCTCGACTGGGTCGTGAAATTGGATAGCGAATTCATCGGCCGCGACGCGCTGGCGAAGGTTGCCGACGAAGGAGTGGCACGCAAGCTGGTGGGTTTGGAGATTGAGGGAAGCCAGACCATTCGACACGGTTATCGGATCCTCAAGAACGACAAGGAAGTCGGCCTGGTGACCAGCGGCCCACTCTCACCACAGTTACTGGGCGGGGCATCGAGTTTTGGATTGGGGTTCGTCTCCATTGAGCATGCCCGGGACAACGACACGTTCGAAATTGATGTCAGAGGCCACCGCGTTACTGCCCGCGTCGTTTCCACCCCATTTTGCGAGCGGCGTGTGCGTGACAGCGCTCGGGTTGAGACGCTTTCGCCCTACGCGCTGCATTTCAGCGAAGAACACGTTTGGGTCCATGAAGATGATACCGGCATGCTCACCATTGGTCTGACTGAATTCGGGCAACGCCAACTCGGCGAAGTGTTGCACTCGAGCTTCGCCAAACCTGCAGACAAGGTAACCAAAGGTTCCTCCTTGGGATGGCTCGATACGTATCGCAAGCCATTCGATCTCATCTCACCCGTCTCAGGCGAGATTGCTTCGACCGTGAC
>MDTE01075693.1_pt1 | contig 19058 bp, 11 predicted proteins | sample 811231 | NCBI WGS metagenome assembly MDTE01 (sample SAMN05326651, study PRJNA326480) | marine metagenome | isolation source: seawater | place: Indian Ocean: Red Sea | collected 2010 | reverse complement strand
TAATAGCAGTAAAGAAACTACCATCGTCACCAAAATCAGATGCAGTTGGTTCAGGTTCGGGTTCAGGTTCAGGTTCGGGTTCAGGTTCAGGTTCGGGTTCAGGTTCAGGTTCAGGTGAATATGTCACATATATATTTATATCAGTTGTAGTAAATGTATCTCTAGAAATACCAAGTGTGTTAGCAATATCATTATTTATATTTTTTGGATAACTATGTAAATACAAATAACTAAGATTGCTATTATTAGGATTGTCACTACTATTTAAGTAAGATAAGCGTTTATCAGTATATCCACTATATTCATAACCATATCCATTTGATATTTTATATTTTTGAATATTTGTTGATTGAGAAGATATTGGTAAGCCAATGTCAATATCACCAATATCGTAATTTTTATTTAATAAAAGGTCTCTTATAGGTTCGTTTGAACTACGTTGAGTTGATTTTTGATTGAATTCAGGGAAATTAAATCCATCAAGATTGTAAAGTTGTGTTAAAAAAGTATTAGGAGAAGTATTTTGACCAACAATAGAATCAGAAATATCAATTACAAGAATACCAGATAATCCAGTAGTTTCATTATTAGAAATATCATTTAATTTGAGTCGAACATTATTTAAAGTAAATAAATTAGAAGTACTAGTAAAATTATTATTGCTTAAATCATAATAATCAATAGAAGGTTTATATATAAATTGAATATTATCATAAATATTTTCATTAAAATTAAACATAGGATATAAATTAATCATAAGCAAAGAATCATAATGATTTCCATAATATAGAGAATTATTTAAGTTTAGATTAAAAGGGTAAGAATTAGCAGCAACAGTATCTGAAAAGTTATAGATACCATAATTATAATTAGTATTAATAATAATTAACCAATTTCTTTGTAATTCAGCATATAGGATTGAATTATCAGAGAATATAGAAAAATCAAAACCAGTAACGCTATAAATTAAAGATTTTAAGTTTTGTAAATGCATAATAGAAAAGTTAGAATAAGGATACATAATTTTCATATTATTAATAGTAAAGTTAGAAGTAGGAATTGATGGGATAGAAGAATTAGATAAACTAGCAGATAGTGTCATTGCATCATAAAAATCATTATTAGCATTTTGTGAGAATAGTTGGACATCACCAATATCAATTTTAGAATTACTATTATAATCGAACGAAAGATCAACATTAACTCTTTCAAATTTTAGAGTAGTATGTGAAAGTTGTTCAGCACCATAAGAAGTATAATTAAGTTTATTATAAATAGGTGTAGGATAGTTAGAAAAAGTAGGTTGAGTTAAAACATTATTATAGAAAAAAGATTCATGATTTATTAGATTTGAAGGAGATTGAATATAAATACCACGAGATTTATCGGTTTTATTTAATTCTAAATAAGTTTTTCCACAATTGTTATTACCAAATGAAATACCAAGAACACTATTATTAATGTAATTATGATAATCATCACTATCTAAATGAATATCACCAAAGTTAATTTGAATATCACTAGGTTTGCTATGTGTATCAAGATTAAGGATACATTCAATTTCAATATTATTAAGGGATTGTGAAGTAGTATAATAAGTAGTATGAAAATTAATAATAAATTGGTCATTAGTTATTTTGTATAATAGATTATTGGTATCAATAGAATAAGGATTAATATCTAAATTAAATAATAGAGAAATACAAGGAGTATTATTGAAAATATCTTCTATGTTAGAGTTTCTGGAAATATGATTATTAGAATAAGGAAGGTTAGAAAATTCAATTAATCCCATTTCTTGAATGATAAGATATTTATATTTTTGATATCCAAAAGTGAATGTATTATCATGAATAGGTATAACTTGAGCAATACCGTAAGAATCTAATTGAGAAAAATCAGAAAAATTGCGAGTATTAATAATATTATACTGTTCAGAACGAGTTATATAAGAATAGAGAGGATTATTTACAACAGAATATTGATAACCCATAACTTTTCCAATAACAGGAGATAAATTATTATGAGTCAAAGATTGAAATTCAAAGAAGTTTTTAAAGTTATGAGGTGTAAAAGTAATAGTTTTATTTGAAAGGAAATCAAAATTAGCAAAGGGCCATATTGGATGAGGTGTTTCACCTTCAACTGTGTAATTATTAATAGAGTAACCATTATTTTTATATCTAGCTAAAGCATTTGATTTCATGTTACAAGTGTTAGGATATATAACTTGTGAAGTAGAATAAATCTCGGAATTAATGTCAGAAGTATTAAACATATCATTGTACATATCAGTAGTTTTTTTATTATCAAAGATATTGAACCAATCTTGGCTCATATTTAAAATAAAATTGTAGTCACCTTTAACACCATTAAGATAATTGAAACCAATAGAAGAAATACTATATGTAGGGAAGTCTTCAGCAGGAAACCATTTACCATTTTTGGCTAATCTACCATAATGAGCCATATCGCCATATTCAAATTTAAATTGACTAGGATTATTAGGATGATTATCTAAAAATAATGTAACTTGACCATTTAAAAAATAAGTTAAACTAGTGTTACCATTAGGATGAGATTCAATTTTATCCCAACAAGGAGTATGATTTTCAATATGAAAAACAAAAGTATTATCGGTAATTTTCCAGTATATTTTAGGTTGATTAGCACTAACACTAGAATGATAATCATTTTCAGGATGATTGATAGCACCTCCAGAAACCATATTTACAGAGTGACCAAGAAAAGATATCATAGGGATATCAGCACTAGGGAAATCAGTAGGTAAATTATTAATATCATATGAATCAGGAAGCCAAAATAAAGCACCAGAACTAGAAATAAAGACATAATCATATTGTACAGTACCAAAAGTAAAAGTATTTTTAAGAATGATTTTTTTAATATTTAATACGTTAGTATCATGATGAAGTAATAATGTATTAGTATCATAACTATTAAAAGTAAAAAATCCATTATTTATATCATATAATCCAGATGAATTAGTAGTTTGTTGATTAACACTGTTATCAATAAGGACAGATTGTTCAGGTTTAATACAAGTATCATATGATTGTTCATAAAATGTAGTACCTTTAGAAACAGTTATTTCATAATGTGGAAGAATATTACTCATTTATATATATATATAATAAAAATACAAAAAAAAGAAAGGAATGATCTTATAGAGGAAATGATATTGAATTCGATAGAATAGAAAGAGATAGATAAATGCTAAAATGTATAAAAAGGGAAATATAATAAAAAATAATGAATTTATTATTATATATTTTTATAGTCCGAAATCGTAGCCATCATCACCATCACAACCATCGTTATTAATATCATTTTTATTGATGAGTGTAATATTATTTTTAATATCAACATTAGAACAAGAAGGGTCATCATCATTTGAAATATCAAATAACTCATTTTGTTTTTCAGAAGAAGAGATAATTTTATCATTAGTATTTTTAATCATATCTTTAAGGTCAAGGATAAGACTGAAGGAACCAGTACCGAAATAGCCTGTTTGACCAGTCATAATATTAGCAGAGACACTTCTCATTTGGTCAAATTCAGAATGTCTAGCAGCATTTAAGAAGACTTCAGTATGAACTTCAAAGGTAGATTTAGATACAGGTCCAATATCGTCATTTAAAATTCCAGACCTAAATATAGCAGTAAGATTTTTGTTACAAGTCATTCTATCACATAGGAGACCTAGGTGATGATAGTTAATATATACACTACTAAAATCCATGACATCAACAAATTCATTATAGATAATTTGTCGAGTAGCTTCAATACCGAGAACATTAAATACCTCTTTAATGTCATTACTATAAGTACGTGTGTAATCGATATAATCAAGTGCGAAGACAGATAACATATTAGTACCAGTAGTATCAAGAACCCAAATATCGTCTTTAATATATTTATCATCTTTACGAATAAGCTGACTTTGTAGTTTTCTAGGGAAAACCTTTTCAATTTTTTTAATACCCCTAAGAACAATGCTACTTAAAAGAGAATCTTGAAAGTTTCGTAGTAAATAAATTTCATCAGTTTGGTCAAGAGAATGAACAACATTTTTTTTAGATTTATTTTTTTGTAGATAATTACTATTGAGTCGAAGACGGAAGATAAGATTTTCGGAATTGAGGTCAGAATAAGCACAGGTGATGTCATCACCATATGCATTGGAAATAGCAAAATGAATATCGTCCATAGTAATATTTTTTTCAAGTAACATTTCAGGATTAATTTCTAGACGGATAAGCCATTTAGATTTGTTAGTAAGTGAATTGAGAGGATCAAAATCTTCATTCATACATTCTTTTGTAATTTTTTCAAATTCATAATATTCTTTAAGGAATTCACGGTCTTCATCAATTTTAGACTCCATATCATTACTATCAAAACAGATTTGAACAGATTTGACAACATCACTAAGTTGAGTATGTTCCATCATAGTAGCAATACTAGTAGCTTTATTTTGTTGTGTTTGGTCAATTTTTTTTAAGAAAACAGTAAGAGAAGGATTTTTAGGATTTTTGGTGAGTCTTAGAATTTCTTCAATACGAGGAACACCACGTGTAACATTAGATTTAGAAGATACACCAGCTAAATGGAAAGTATTAAGAGTTAATTGTGTAGTAGGTTCTCCAATAGATTGACCAGCAACAATACCAACCATTTCACCAGGATGAACCATAGCTTGTTTATATCTGAGTACAATAGTTTCAAGTAGGAGAATAAGACCTTTTTTATGAAAACGTTTAATAACAAGTAAATCACGAGGATTAAGCATAAAATAGTAGAGAGCTTCCATAAGTGCATTATTTTTAATGAAATGATATGAAGTCATTTTATCATAATATTCTTCAATAAGATTAAAAGCTTCAAGAGGTGTAATATCAACAACACTATTAGAATTAAGATTAAGTTGTGATTGAATATTGGTAATAATATTTTGAAATGATACAGGCATTTTAATACATGTTTCATCTTTAAAATTAAATACATTTTCAACAATGTCATTTCTTTTATTAATCATATAATCGATATATTTTTTACATTTTTCTTTAGTTTCAGTTTTTTGTTTTTTAATTCGAGTAATAACGCCTTTAGTATAAATACTAGTAAGGCCTTTTTGTTGGTCATTAATACCAACAATATCATATTTCAAATAAATTTCTTCATTAGACATTTCAGGTAGTTTTAAGAATTGATTTTCAATTTTAGTAGAATCAAAACCATCATCACCATAAATGAATTGAACAATACGACCTTTATTATTACGTACAGTCATGTCATATTCAACTTTTAGATCTTCAAGACCTTTAATTAATCTTCTTTGAATGTAACCAGTTTGTGAAGTTTTAACAGCAGTATCAATAAGACCTACACGACCACCCATTGCATGGAAGAATAATTCAGGTGCAGTTAAACCAGAAATATATGAGTTTTCAACAAAACCCCGTGCGCCAGGTGAATCATCATATTTTTTAAAGTGAGGTAATGTTCTACCATCATAACCATAGGGAATACGTTTTCCATCAATATTCGTTTGACCAACACATGACAACATTTGTGAAATGTTAATTAAAGAACCTTTAGAACCAGAAGTAACAATTTTTAAAAATCTATTATTTTTATTCAAAGATTGACGGCCAATTTTACCTGATTTTTCAGTGGCCTTATTTAACATATTATTAACTTTTTGTTCAAATATTTCCATATTTGAACTAGCAGTATTATTTTCAAAGATACCAAGATGTAATTTATCAATTAAGTCATGTACTTCTTGTTTTTGAGATGAGATTACTTGAATAATGCTTTCTTGTGTTTTTTTATTAGCAATTAAATCACTAATACCAACACTAAATGAACTACTTTTCATATATTCAGTAATAATATTTTGTAAATTATCAATAAAGTCGGAAGCAGCACGATTACCATAATCATTATAAATTCGATGAATAATACCTTTAGTAGTGGTACCGAGGACAGACTTTTCCATTTGACCTCTAATATATTCACCATTTCTAATTTCTAAGACATTGTTAGAATCCTTAGGGTCATCAATATCATGATTAAACAATTTGGTATTGTATTTCAATGTAATAGAAGGTAATATTTGTGATAAAATATCGAAATTACTAATAGTTTTACCTTTATCTCTAAGTTGTCCAACATTAACATGTGGAAACATAAATAATAGATTCATAGCATCTTTAAGGTCAAAGTTAATATTTTCACGTGTAAATTGATATGAACCTAACATAGAATCTTGGAAAATACCAATGATAGGTGTATTACTAGCAGGACTAACAATTTGATAAGGGATTGCTGCTAGGTGTTTTAATTCTGTTTCAGCCATAATATTTTGCGGGCAGTGCATATTCATTTCATCACCATCGAAGTCAGCATTATAAGGTTTGGTGTCCCCGACATTCATTCTAAATGTATCACCTTGTTTCATAATTTTAACAATATGACACATCATAGACATTCTATGAAGACTAGGTTGTCTATTAAATAATACTGCATCACCGTCCATCATATGGCGATGAACAATATCACCATTTTCAAGACGAATAGATTTACGGTCGACATGTCTTAATGAAATATTTTCGCCATTTTTCCTTTCTAAGATTTTAGCACCAGGTTGGTCAAGAATACTCCAAGAATCAGGACCATTTTGAACAAGTTTAGTTAGGAAATCACGGTTACGGTCATTAACTTTAACAGGTTTAGTAATATTCATAGCAATTTTAATAGGAACACCAAGTTGTCTAATAGATAAATTAGGGTCACCAGTAATAACAGATCTAGCACTATAATCAACTCTTTTTCCCATAAGATTACCTCTAATACGACCGTTTTTAGAATTTAATCTATCCATAATGCATTGCAAAGGTCTTCCAGAGCGCTGGGCCATAGGATTAGCGCCTTTGACTTTATTATTAACAATCATAGCAATGAAATATTGTAATACACTAGTAAGACCTTCAATTACATTAGGATTAGCATTGTTAGCAATTTTTTCAGATAAATCTTTGTTGGTTTTAATAATATTACTATAAATATGTGTCAAGTCATCTTCACTACGTTGTTGCGCGTCATGTTTAACAGAAGGACGCATAGCAGGAGGTGCGACAGGTAGAACAGTATATATCATCCATTCAGGTCTTGAAAATACAGGACTAAATCCCATAAAATTAATGTCTTCATCTGAAATTCTTTTAAATATCTTTAAAATTATCTCAGGACTTAATCTTTTTTCAACTTTTTGATTTTCACCATCTTCTAAAGAAATATTATCCCAAATAGCATTAATACTAGCCATACCTTCAATTTTAATTCTATCTGGGTTTTTACAACCACACCCATCTTCAATATTATCACCGCATCTTTTTATTTTAGATGCTAAAGACCATACATAAGACCATCTTTCATTATTATCATAATCTAATATATGTTTGTGTTTTTTTTTATCGATTAATAATTTACTGCATTTAAAACATACACATTTACATATTTTTACTACTTCTTTTATATGTTGTATAGCAAATACAGGTCGTGCTAATTCTATATGACCAAAATAACCTGGAGTATCTATATAAGTATAACCGTCAGTAGGACAAATTAAACCAGGTTCTAGAACACCCATTCTTGGATCAAATAAACCATTAAGAACTGGTTTGTTATTAATATAAACCTCTCTAGATGTAATATGTGCAACAGAATTTTTTCGAATTTCTTCTGGTGACAATATACTAAATTGAATACCAATTATTCTTGAAGTTTTTAATTCTTCTGATTTCATTAAAAGTATTACTATATAATATAGTGAATATTATTTATATTATTTTTTTCATATATATTTGAATCAATTTTGTGAAAGTTAGCATGAAAATATATAAAATTGAATAAAAATTTTATAAAATAACTTAAACAAATATTATTAGTACTACTACAAAATGGTAAGATTACGTCCAAAGAAAATGAACAAAAAAGATGATGACTCGACAGAAGAGGAAATAATACTTCATTCTGATTCTGATAGTGATTCAGATTATGATTCTGATGATGCAGAAAACGAAGAAATATTATGTGCTGTAGAATCGGAAAGTGAAGAAAGTGAAGATGAAGACGAAGAAGATTATGATGAAGATTATGAGGGTGAGGATGAAGATGAAGACAGTGATGAAAACAGTGATGAAGAATGTGATATAAGTGAAAAAGATTTGAAGGAAATTATAAAAAGTAAATATAATTCAAGAACTGAATTGGAAAATGTAATAACAGAGTTATTTCCATCAAAGTATGTAAATGAAAAATATAAGAAAAATAAAAAAAGTAAAAAACAAGACAAAAAAGAAAAAAAACAAGACAAAAAAGAAAAAAAAATTAAAAAGAAATTGGAAGATAGTGATAAAGAAGAAGAAGAAGAAGAAGAAGAAGGTAAAATTAATATATTATTTCAGTTAGGTAATGGAGAGTTTTATGAAGGAGAAGAATATAATGATGAAGAAGATGGAGATGATTGTACAAGTGATGATGAAAAGATTTTTATGAAAGAAAATTATCAAGATATAAAAATACCAGATGGGATAAAGAAAAAGAAGAAAAAGAAGAAAAATAAATCAAATAAAAGTGAAGAAGATGATGAAAATAAGAATAATATAAACAACAACATAGAAAGTGAATATTTAAGTTTAGTATCGTTACGTAAAGATTTTAATATAAAATTACAAGAACACCCGAATGATAAAACATTAAAAAAGTCAGTAAAAGATTATGATAATAGAATAAAAAAATTAGTAAAAGAATCAAGAGTATCAAATGCAAAAAAATATCACAAATTAATTCAAACTGGTAATAAGACAGGGGGAAATGAAATAGATTACTTTAAAAAGAAGTTATCTCATAAAGAACAAATGAAAGTAATGAATGATTTAAAAGAAATAAATAAGAGAATAAATATAGATAAACCATATAGATTAACATTATTAGAAGCTAATATTCCAGCTCAGTATAAAGCATGTGCTCTTCAGAAATTAAATATATTAAAAACAATGGAACCAGGTGATCCGGAATATTATAAATTAAAACATTGGGTAGATGCGTTTATGAAAATACCTTTTGGAAAGTATAAAAGTCTAGAAGTAAATATGAATGATGGATTAGAAAAATGTAATGAATTTATGATAGCTGCAAAACAATCATTGGATAAATGTACATATGGATTAAATGATGCGAAAACACAAATAATGCAAATGTTAGGTCAATGGTTATCAAATCCATCAGCAACAGGTACAGCAATAGCAATTAAAGGTCCAATGGGAACAGGAAAAACAACATTAGTAAAAGAAGGAATTAGTCAAATATTAGGCAGAGAGTTTGCATTTATAGCATTAGGAGGAAATGGAGATAGTAGTTATTTAGAAGGTCATTCATACACATATGAAGGAAGTAGTTGGGGAAAAATAGTACAAATATTAATGGATTGTAAATCAATGAATCCAGTAATATATTTTGACGAGTTGGATAAAGTGAGCGATACACCAAGAGGAGAAGAAATAATAGGTATATTGACACACTTAACAGATGTTTCACAAAATAGTCAATATCATGATAAATACTTTTCAGAAATGTCATTTGACTTAAGTAAATGTTTATTCATATTTAGTTACAATGATGAAAGCAAAGTAAATCCAATTTTAAGAGATAGAATGTATAGAGTAGAAACAAAAGGTTATTCTACAAAAGAAAAAATGATAATAGCAAAGGATTATTTATTACCAAAAATAAGAGAACAAGTAGGATTTAAAGAAGAAGAACTAGTAATATCAGATGAAGCAATAGACGAAATAATAAGTAACGAAGCATTGACAATGAAGGAGGACGGAGTACGTAATTTAAAACGTTGTTTAGAAGTAATACATACTAAGTTGAATTTGTTTCGATTAGTAAATCCAGAAAATAAGAAAACAGTAACTGATATAGAATTAGATGTAACATTTCCATTTACAGTAGAAAAAGACCACATAAAAGTAATATTGAAAAAGAATGATAGTATAAACCCTAGTTTGTTTGGATTGTATATTTAATAATTTAAGTAATTTAATAAACCTTTTTTTTTGTATTCATATAATTATTAGCAATAGTGTAACCAGTATCGTATAATATTTTATTTTTATTGAAAGGGAATATATTAATTAAATACATGGAAAGAGCATGTCCCCAATATGCACATGTAGTACCATTAACATTACCCATGAATCGTATAGCGTTATCAACAAAATGGTCAGAATCAATAGAAAATAATGTATGTTGTAAGTATTCAGTATTTTCAGTAATGACTGCACCTGGAGTAATATTGAGAACATCTATCTTATCTTTGTATTCTTCGCAAATAGAATTACTATGATAATAACCAAAGGCGTTAGACGCTTCATAAACAGATAAAAAAGGAACACTAATATCATTAGATAATAAAAGTCCTAATCCAAAAGTAGGATGATTACATTGTGCAGTAACATTAAGTATAATAGATTTTTTACTCCTTTTTAAGAACTTAGGTAAAAGAATATGAGTTAGTTGAGCTTGTACAATAGTACCACAAGAAATAGTATCTTTAATTAATTCAACAGGCATTTCATGATAAGGATTCCATGAAGTTCTATGTGCAACATTATTTACAAGAATAGATATATCAAGTTCTTGAATTATTTTCTCAATTTTATTAAAAAAATTAGGTTTGAATGCATTACAAAAATTCTTATATATACATTTAACCTTAACATTAGGATAGTTTTTTTTAATTTCATCTTTAACGTGAATAGACCTTTTTGACCCAACAAGTAATATATTAAAACCTTTTTTGGCTAATTTTAATGCAAATTGTCTGCCTTGACCACTACTACCACCAGTTATAAGAGCCCAAGAATTAGAACCATATCTTTCAATATGATTAATTTCTTTCATAAAAAAGAATTTATAAAAAGATTTAATAGTAATCCAAAAAATAACAAATAATTCGATAACAACAAAAAATAATATAATATTGTTTAATAACTTCATTATAAATTAATTAATATAATTTATAATAACTTTTTACATAAAGAAAATAAAATTTATATGTTTTTTAAATTATTATTAATAGTATTTACCATATTGTTGATAGAAAATTTATCTTTGTTCATAGTTTTTAAATATAAATGTGCGGTAAATATTAAGTCGTCATTATTTAAAAATTCAGATACTTCTGATAAATTATTATAAAACAATGGATAATCACTCCCTAAATAATTTTCAATAGATGGAAGACGATTTATAATAATAGGGTTATTTGCTTTTATGCATTCAACAATGACATTATTAGCAGTTGAAGAGTATAAATCTAAGAAGACAATTTTATTACAAAACAATCTGTTATATTCATCATCGGAAATGTGAGGTTTTCGTGTTACAGATCTTTGTTCTCTACGATCTAAGGATACACCATCTTTTTTTAAAAAATAATTTAATTCTCTTATAGTACGGTTATTATATGGTAAAATTTCTTTTTTTACATCTGGACACAAAATATCAGTATAAACTTTATAAATAGAATATGTTTTTCTTAACCAATTACCAATTTGAATAATATATTTATTTTTTTTATATTCTTTTATGTCAAATTCTAGTAAATTTTTACTAGATAATGGATGATATAAAGTATCAACAAAAAAATCAGGTTTTAAATGTTCTACTACCCAATTTTTTAAGTTATTAGACATGCAAAATAATCCTTTACAATAAGGTAAGCTTTTTTTGAATGTATCATTTTCTAGTAAATTTTTTTTCTCATAATATAGAAAAGTATCTTCAGGGTCGTGAATTATACCTACCCAATTATTAGTAATTTTTTTACCACGTTTATAAAAATACATTTCACAAAATGTTATAAACGTAATAGCAGTATTTGATATAATTTTTGTTGAAATAAAATCTTCTATTTTTCTCCAATTATCATGATTGTTAATGTCAGCATTAATGATAGAAACATTATTAGTCATTTTATCAACTGGTTCTATTTCACTAGAAGGTTGTGACTCAGGTTCTGATTGTGGTTCAGGCTCTGGACTTGGCTCAGGTTCAGGCTCAGGTTCTGGCTCAGGTTCAGGCTCAGGTGAAATTTCTAAGATTACACATGAAGTCATTTTATATATTAATATTATTAAATTATTTATATATTAGTTTTATTATAAATTAATAATACCTTTAACATATTAATATTTTTATGTTTAATTTAAATTAACATTTAACTTAGAAATTCCACTTTTATAGTCAGATATGCCATAACTTATAAGCATTTCTAAAGATTCTATTTCTTTATTAGAATCAAAAATAACTTTATTTAAAACTAAACCAGTTATATAAATAAAATTGTTATTAAATTCTTCATCTATATTTAGTATTACTCTTTTATGTAATAAATGAGGGATATTTATATTTAAATTTAAATTTTCTAGAAATACGTTTTTAGAATGAAAAATAAGCAGAGAATAATCATATACGAAACCTGATTTATAATACTGATTTATTGTTTCACTTTTTTTTCTACTATGAACAATAGTTATCCAATAATTATTATCAGTTTGAATAACAGGAGTAGAACCTCTAAATTTTAATTGTTTTGGAATTAAAATATTATCAATATAGTGCACTTTTCCAGATGTCATGTCTTGTATATTAATAATTGAATTATCTTGATCATTTAATTGTGGAGGTGTAAAATCTACAAAACAACCTATATTATCTAAATAATTAATATGCTGTAAAGGAACAATATTTTTTGTAGATATGTGTGTTTTACAATCTTCATTAGTAGATGTTTTTGAAAATGAAACTTCAATACCATTTAACTTCATTTCATTAGGCATATTTACATGCTTGCTTTGATGTGGGGTAATTAATTTGGAATTATTATTATCTTTAATATAAAATTCAATATTATTTATTTTACATTTATCATTAATGATTTTAAATTTTTCGTAATTATTACCAATTTTTGATGGAAAAAAACCTCCATCTATATCTTTAAAATGATATAATTTGTTAGGTTTATCATATAGTTCATTATTAATTCTTGTATCTAAAATTGAGGCTCTAACGTAATAATCTGAAATACCAATTGTATTTGACATCACTGCGACTCGTGTGTATCCAATAATCCCAATATTTTTTTTCATTTTAAAAATACGCTGATCAGCACATTTTGGACCTTTATCATTCTGTAAAAGATGTGGTTTAATAAACCATATATTATCATTATCATCTATTTTATTATCTAATAACTTGATCAATTTTTCATAAGACATTATACCTATCCAAGACATAGACCCAAACCTTTCTTCAGGTAACGATACATAAAATATTATAAGAATAGATTTCTCATTATAAATTTCATTTGTAATACTAAATGTTTCTTCCTTATTTAATGATAAGATAGAACAATTATAATTTTTATATGGCACTTCACCTATAATTTTATTTTCAAATAATACTTTTGAAAACATAATATATATAATATTAGTGTTTTATTAAATTATTTTTCATAAATAGTAATTATTGACAGATTTGTTTTATTTTTCCAGTCTTCAGGTAAAGATTTATTATTCAATTTTTTAAAGTTTATTTTAGTGTTTAATTCTGCACCTCCTAATTCACCATATTGATAAACTAATGGCTCTTTAAAAGCGTAAACATTTAAATACGGTTGAAGATAACATATTGATCTGTCCCAACCTTGATTCTTATAAAAGTCTTCCAGTAAGCACTTTTGAAGACTTAACATTCCTCTTAGAGAACAAATAATTATACCATGCGTAGATAACATATTGAAAATTCTAATTATATCATTATTATCAGGAATATTATTGTAACAAACTGAATTAATAATACCGTTTTTGTCATCGGTCATTCCGTATTGACTTAATCCAATATAAAATAAATCACAATCATCTGGAATTTCAATAAAATCTGGAAATTTTCTGTATTTTTTAATATCATCCTCAAATATTACAAATGGTTGAAAATGGTCACTCATTTCTTGACTTGCTAAGTCTAAAATTTTTAGCCATCCTGTAGTTCCTGATTTGCGTTTCTTTTGAAAATCTGATAATTGTTCATTATTGTCAAAATATGAAGCTAATATAGGATTGACTTCTTTTAAATTGAATTCCTTGAATTCTTCTAATATATGTTTTTTTCTTTCATTATTATCTTTTAGGACAGTAAGATAATAATATTTCAACTTATTTAAAATAATCTTCATTATACAGTAACAACATATATTTTTATACATTTAAATCCTTTGTTTATCAATATACAAATTCTATGTAATCCATCAATTATCTGATATTTTTTAATTTTATCTATGTAAGTACATACTATATAACTTGGTTCATTTTCTATAACTTTTCCATAATCAAAATTTTCTATTAATTTATCGTAACTACCACTCATATTGTCACAAGTAATTATTTTACCAAGATTATTTAAAATATATTTATTATATTGAGTTTTATAATTACCTAATAAATACTTATAATGAGGTGTATCAACTACATTTATCCATTCCTTAATAGTTTTACAATCATCATTTATAATATTACAAACTATATCAGAAGTATTTACTTCTTTTATTGTTTTTTCAACACCAAAATAATTATTACCACTTAGATTAAAAGACATTTTATTAAGATTAAAATAGTCTTTTACTAATTGTGTCTCTTCCTCTATATCAGACGAATGTATTATATGATGATGTGTTAAAAATGAGGGCCAATTTTTTGCAGATTGAATTCCGTTAATGATAAGTTCTTCCGTTATATTTATTTCCTGTTCTATAGTTTTAGGATTAAATAATAATCTTATATACCATTTTAAATAAGTGGTATTATATGAGTATTTATGTTCATTTTTATATTTATATTCAGTATTAATATCCTTAACAAAAATAATATATATCTCATTTCCTAGTTTTTTTAAATATTGTGATTTATCATGAATATGAGTATAAGACGCTTTATCTAATTTGTAAATATGATTTATAAACTTATCTAAATTATCTATTTTTCGTTTTACTATTCTTTGTATTTTTATTTTTGAATGTTCTCTTATAATATCTAATATTTGTTCAATGTATTTAAGACCATGATTCCATATTATGAAATAGTGATCTGTTTGCATTATATATATATATAACAAATATTTAAATATATATATATATATAAATAATATGTGTGATATTGAAAGCAGAAATATTTTTATATACTGGGTAGGAAAAGAATATAAGTTAATTAAAATATTACGGGATTTAATATTTTTACATTCAAATAATGGTAAAGGATATAAAGTTCATTTTTTAACTAATAAAAATATAAATGAATATATTGAAAATATACCAGAATATTTTAATGAATTAATTCCAGCGCATCAGGCTGATCTTGTAAGAGTTCTTGTTATATGTGAATATGGTGGTATATGGTTAGATTCAGACACATTAGTATTAGATTCATTAGATAGTTTATTCAATATTTTAGATGAAAAAGATGGATTCTTATTAAAACATTTTACTTTAGGGAATGGAGTTTTTGGAAGTAATAAACAAACAGAATTTATGAAGACATGGAGAAAACTATTATTATTAAAAGTTAGTGAAGAAAAAGAAAAAATGGAATGGGCTGCTTGTGGATCAATTATGTTAGAAAAATTATATAAAGAAAATATTGATCTATTTAAAAATTATAAAATATTTAATGCTCAAGATAATTTATATCCTGTAAAATATTATGATTGTGTAACGGAATATCTCAAAAAACCTTTTAACAATTATAAAAATATAATTCGTGACTATCAACCCCTTATAGTATTAGTTAATAGTGTTTATAAAGAATTAGAGAAAGATACGATAGAAGATATATTAAATGATAAAAAACCTATAAATTATTTTATAAATAAATCATCTGATAATTATACCAAAATAAAGAAATAGAAAATATTATTGACAAATATAAACCCAAATTAGCAATTATTTATAATTGTAAAAAAGATAATGGATATAATCTTCATATACAGCCATTTATTGAATACATTAAAAATAATAATTTATCTAATCTATTTCAGATAAACATATTTGATTATGATGGTAATCTTAATGGTAGAACATACCATCATATTGTTTTTCCAAATGATAAAAAACATGAAAATTTTTTATGTGAATTTATTAACAATTAAAAAATCATTTCTTATTAAAGCGTTTAAATTCAATATCACTATGTTTATTAATAAAATTTAAGTGTTTAATTTTATCAGGTCTTACTTCAATATATGTATCATATTCTAATTGTCTTATCATGAGTTCATTTTCTATTCTAGGTACATAAAAACCTCTATTTATATAACTATTTTTAATAATATTTTCTGAAGTTTCATTTGGTATATCAAATTTTGTATATTTTTTATCTAAACTACTAATTAAATCAAACTTAAATATAAATTTATTATTTTCAAATAAATCAACTTGTATTAAATAGTCATTAATTTTATGAATTCTATGTTGTAACAATGGATATTTATTATTTTTTACTTTAATTATTGTGTCAATTGTATCTTTCATATTTAGACATAATACATCAACATCGTCCTTACCTACATTAAATCTTGGAAAACACGGATCCATTTTCATTATTGTATAGTTTTTCATTTCACTAAAGAAATCTAATAATATTATCGAAGATGTCATATAATATTATTTAATAAATTAAAAAATAAAAAAAATCAGCTAATTATATAATGAAAATTGATTTACACAATATTGATTATTATTTTTTAACATGTAATAATAAAATAAGAAAAGATCATATAACAAATGAATTTAAAAATTTTAAATTAGTAGAGGTTAATCCAATTATGAATATAGGAAAAATAAAATCTGGAGCAACAGGTTTTAGTAGAATTTTGGATCAAGCTTGTATAGATCAAGATAAAAATAAACCATTTCAACCTTTTGCAATTTTCGAAGATGATGTTAAAAAGTTTGATGAATTTCCATTAGAAATTGAAATACCAAATGATACAGATATTTTGTATATTGGATTAAGCACTTGTGGAATGAACGAATCAAAGTGGTGTAGTACTGTTTGTAGTAAATCTATCAACGATAATATTATTAAGGTTTATAATATGCTTGCATTTCATGGGACTATAGTTTGTTCAATAAGAGGATTATTAACATTGCAAAAATGTATGTTTGAATCTTATTTTAAAAATATAATATGGGATATTTATACTGCTCAAATTCAACCTTATTTAAATGTTTATGCTTTAAAACAACCGTTGGTATATCAATATAAGAAAATAGGAGGTCAAGAAAAGTCAACAAAAATAAATTATATTGATAAAGCTGATATACAAATTTCAAAAGAATGGATAAACAAAGATAATATTTCTATAACAACTATGAATAAAATGCAATAATATATTTTTATCACTTTAGTTCAAATATTATTAATATATATATAATAATAATATAAATGGAATTAACAGATAATAATATTAATTACATATTAAAAGACTTAGGACCAATTGAAAAAAAAATTCACATTTCTTGGAAGATAAAAGATATTCTAGACTTAGATTTTACTATAATTAAACAAGGAGTTAAGCAATTAAAGGAGTTAAATCCAGAATACACATTTGAAATTAGTGACAATGATGATGTTGATAATTTTATAAAGAAACATATATCTAATGATGATTATGTTTTAATAAAAGATAAAAACATTGTAGAAAAAGTAGATCTTTGGCGTTTATTAAAAATTTATTATGAAGGTGGTTTTTATATGGATATTGATCGTTTGTGTAATATTCCATTTAAGGAGATTATAAATTCAGAGCATAAATGTTTATTACCAATGCATCGTGATACTGATTTTGCACAAGATATAATGATGAGTTCGTCTAAAAATATCATTTTTAAAGAAGCAATTGACCTAAATTTAAAAAGAAGAAAGGAGGGATGTACAGATATATTATCATTGGGTCCTATAACTTATTATCATGCTATTACAAAGATTTTATTAGGGAATGAAATTTCAAGATGGCCATCAAAAGATAATTTAATTAAATTAAGATCTATTATTTCAGATTGTAAATATTTATCTACTTTTAGAGAAGAACCACCATATAATACATTAGTATATAGAGGTCCACGTATAAATTTTGATAAAATAAATTTTTATGAATATTGTGATGTAAATCATTGGAGTAAAAAAAATCCAAATAAAGATGATAATAAACCATATGGTAAATAATTAATCAATATATTCTTTTAATTTAATAAATTAATTTTGCCTAATATATTTTCTATATTCTTCAAATCACATAAGTGCCCTATAAACCATCTTTTATCTTTACCATCATTACATTGTATAATTCCAGTATTCTTTGAGTTTTTAACACAACAATAATCATGTTTTTCAAGTGTTTGTTTGACAACTTCCCAAAACTCATGATGTGTAATCATATCATCATAATTTACTTTACCCGTTATACGTAAATCATATGGTGGAAACATTGGCCCTTTACTATTAGGATAACCAAATTGTTCATTATTACCAAATGCTGGGTGTAAAAGCGCATGATGTTGGGGTAATAATGTAATATTACAATCATTAACTATATTTGTATTTTTTCTAATAATTTCAGTAGGTATTTTTTGACCCCAGTCTGAAGAATTATGTTTTTGAATATTTTCCATCCATGTATGTAGAAATTTATTCCCTTTTTCCCAATTTATCATCGGGTCATTTTGAATATGAAATCCATAATTTTTATATTTATCACATACTAACGTCGCATCTATTAAGTTAAATGATGAACCCCAATAAGAAGCTTGTTTTTTATTTTCCCAAAGAAATGTACATAAAATATTTTTTTCTTCTGGAAATTTTCGAACAACAACATCATCAACATCTAACCATGTACCACCATTT
>MDTE01117957.1_pt1 | contig 19072 bp, 14 predicted proteins | sample 811231 | NCBI WGS metagenome assembly MDTE01 (sample SAMN05326651, study PRJNA326480) | marine metagenome | isolation source: seawater | place: Indian Ocean: Red Sea | collected 2010 | reverse complement strand
CAGAAAAAAATTAAAACTCCAAATCTTGATCGTTTAGCCAATCAAGGCATGCGATTCACCCGTAATTATTCTGGCAACGCTGTTTGTGCACCTTCAAGATGTGTATTGATGACTGGTAAGCATCCTGGTCATGCTTTTGTCCGTAACAATGGTGAGATAAAACCAGAGGGTCAGCGGCCTATTCCGAAGGATGAAATTACGATTGCAGAGTTGTTACACGAACAAGGCTATGCGACTGGTGCATTTGGTAAGTGGGGGCTGGGATTCCCCGGATCGGAGGGAGATCCGATACACCAAGGCTTTGATCGGTTTTATGGTTACAACTGTCAGCGCCATGCGCACAGCTATTATCCAAATTATTTGTGGAGTAATCTAAGTCGAGTTTCTTTGAATAATGAGCCACCAGTACCAGGCCATGCTTCCTTACCCAAGGGTGCTGACCCCAGCGATCCACGTAGCTATGATATATTCAAGGGAAAGGATTATGCGCCAGACCGCATTAATGAACAGGCGCTCAAATTCATTCAAGACCATAAGGATGAATCATTTTTTCTATACTATCCAACTGTGATTCCACATGTGGCGCTGCACGTGCCAGACGAGGAGTTAAAACCTTATCTTGATCAAAATTGGAACGATCCTCCGTTTGTTAGAGCAAAGGGTTACGGATATACACCCCATTTTACGCCGCGTGCTGCCTACGCTGCGATGATTAGTAGATTAGACCGATACGTTGGGCGGATACTCAATTTACTGGATGAACTTGGTTTATCACAAAACACCATCATTGTGTTCACGTCTGATAATGGAACTACTCATCTTAAAGCTGAGGTGGACTACGATTTTTTTGAGAGTGTTAAACCGTTAAGAGGTTTAAAAGGTTCACTTTATGAAGGAGGTGTTCGAGTTCCTTTGATTGTTCGATGGCCTGGGCGGGTGCCTGCGGGTGCTGTCTCGGAATACGTAACAGGTCTTGAGGATTGGCTGCCAACTTTACTCGACTTAATCGGTCAGAATAAATCAATTCCTGAAAAAATTGATGGGTTAAGCATCGCTAACATTCTTTATGGGAAAAAACAGCCTTCACGTGAATTATTATATCGGGAGTTTTCTGGCTATGGTGGACAGCAGGCAGTATGGTCTGGACGATGGAAGGCGGTTCGACAAAACATTTTGCGCAAGAAGAATAAGCAACCTCTTAAGATTCAGTTGTATGATTTAGAGTCTGATGTAAGTGAATCAAATGATGTTGCAGCTGAAAACCCGGAAGTTGTAGCTAGGTTACGCAAGTTGATGGCTCGAGAACATACTCCTTCTGAGTTTTACCCAATTAAACCTTTGGATTAGAATGATACCCATAATGAATTTTGTTCAACTTCGATTATTCCTATTTTTGCTTTTATTGGGTGCGTTTATAGGATGTGGTTTAAAGTCAAAAAATCAGGAGGTAAATTCTGATATCTGGCAGTGTATAGAAAGTGGTGATGAAAAACGTTTAGCCAGTTATCTGGCTCAGGATCCTTTACTAGCCAATGCCGTTAATAATGATGGTAATTCATTATTGTATGAAGCGGTGGCTAGTTCCAGTAGCAAGATTGTTGAGTTGATTTTAGCAAGTGGTGCGAAAGTAAACTTCAGGAATCAATTTGGGCGTGCACCACTGCATCGGGCTGCCGATGAGGATCTCTTAGGGATGGTGCGATTGATACTGGATTATGGAGCTGATGTGAATATTCGGGACTGCCGTGGATCTACTCCGTTGATTGCATCGGCTGAGTTTGCCAGCTTGCCTTTGCTAAAAATGCTTGTTGAGGCTGGTGCAAATGTTCCGTCTGGGAATTTTTATGGCAGAAGTGCATTGCATAATGCTTCCAAGCGAGAGGATGTTGCTGTGACAGAGTTCCTGATTGCTCACGGTGCTAGGCTAAATCAGGTTTGTGAATATGGGACCCCGTTGGATTTGACGGCTAACTTTGAGATCGCAAAGGTACTTAGAGAGTCTGGGGCTTCCGAATCCTCTTCTAAAAGTATTGCCTCACGAACACATCAGCGTTACCTAACGAATCTGCCGTCGGAGAAATAATTCTTCGATTCCTTCTCCACACATCCATCTTTCGTTGCTAGATTTGGCACATGGTAAAGACTGCATTATTATTTGCGGGTCAAGGTGCTCAGTTCGTGGGAATGGGTGAAGATCTTGCTAATACTTACTCCACCGCAAGGACATTATTTACCCAAGCTGATAAAGTCCTTGGCTATAATTTGAGTGATATATGTTTTTCCGGACCAGAAGAGGAGCTAGTCCGAACTGAGCATGCTCAGCCGGCAATCTATCTTAACGGCTGGATAGCTTTTCAATTGTTATGTGAGCAGGTGCCTTCTTTTACTTTTGATGCTACTGCAGGTTTGTCTTTGGGTGAGTTCACTGCGTTAGCTGCCGCGGATTCGATTAAATTTGAAGATGGTCTTCTTGTAGTTCGACGTCGTGGCGAATTAATGCAGGAAGCTTGTGAAGCGAGTTCTGGTGGGATGGCGGCAATTGTAGGGTTGGGAAAGGATGAAGTTCATTCAGTATGTGAACAGACTGGTGTGCATCTGGCTAATTTAAATTGCCCAGGTCAAATTGTAGTTTCAGGTGATGCTGAAAAAATGAATATAGCCTGTGAGGCGGCCAAATCAGCTGGAGCTAAGCGGGCTATTCCTTTGACAGTAGCTGGGGCATATCATTCTCCTTTGATGCAACCAGCTCAAGCGGGATTGGCCGAAGTTTTATCCAAGGTTGATTTGAATTCACCTAAGATTCCGGTATTTAGCAATGTTACTGGTCAAATGCATGCTGAAGCTGAAACAATTGCTAAGACAATGGTCGATCAAGTGACATCTCCTGTGAAATGGGAGGCTTGTATTAGGGAAATGATTGCAGATGGAGTAAAACGATTTATTGAGCTTGGCCCTGGTTCTGCGCTAACTGGTTTTATGCGTCGTATTGATCGTGATGTGCAAATACTCAATGTTGGAGATAGCGATAGTTTGGTTAAGACCGCAGAGGTATTGAATGCCTGACTTGAAAACGCAGCTGTGTAGTGTAACGGTCTTCGGCATGACATCCCGTCTTATGCTTGTTGTGAGTTGTATTGTATTGGTGCTTTTTCAAGTCCAACCGATATATTCTCAGGTCCTCCCGGTAGAGGATGCCCGTGTAGGAGAACCAAAAACCCTGAATACCAAGTGGGCTTTTCCGCATGTTTCCAGTGCCAAGGCTTGGAAAGCTCGTGCGGCGGCAATTCGGCTACAGGCAAAAGTTTCATGTGGTTTATATCCCATGCCAGAGCGAACGCCTTTAAAGCCGATAATTAATGGTCGAATTGAGCATGATAAATATACGGTTGAGAATGTATCAATTCAGACCCTGCCAGGCTATTTTCTATACGGAAATCTCTATAGGCCAAGATTAAAAGATAATAAAAAAGTTCCGGGGATTCTTAACCCCCATGGGCACTGGACGGAAGGCCGGTTGGTTGATCGAAAAGAAGGAAGCGTTGCTGCTCGTTGCATTAATTTTGCGGAACAGGGTATGGTCGCATTTGCCTATGACATGTTTGGATACAATGATACGAAGCAAGCAGGTCCGCATCGTGAGTATGCTACTGATCTTGCAAGTCAGCTTTGGGGTATTAACCTGATGGGCTTGCAAACTTGGAATAGTATTCGTGCATTGGATTTTCTTGAGACACTTCCTGAGATAGATCGTACCCGTCTTGCTTGTACGGGTGGATCAGGAGGAGGAACTCAGACTTTTATGCTAGGCTTAGTGGATGATCGGCTAGCTGCTCAGGCTCCTTGCGTTATGGTCTCTCATTCTATGCAAGGAGGATGTTTATGTGAGAATGCTCCAGGTTTGCGTGTGCAATTTTCAAATATGGAAGTATCGGCAGCAGTTGCCCCCAGACCGCAGATGTTAGTAGCTGCGACGGGGGATTGGACGAAGACTACACTAGAAATTGAGGGTCCAGGTATACGGTCAGCCTACCGTGTTCTTGGGGCCTCGGCGCATCTTGATTACGTGTTACATGACTTTGGGCATAACTACAATCAATCCAGTCGTGAATCAGTTTACGGTTTTTTTCAGAAATGGTTTTACACTGATGAGTCTAAGCTTGATGTCAGTGAAAGCGATTACACTAAAGAGCCTGACAATAAACTCTTGTTTTTGGCTCAGGCTAAAGAGCCTGAGTCTGCTGTGAGTCGTGATGAGTTGTTGGAATATCTTAAAAGCCGAACTCGTAAAGAGCTTTTATCGCTCAAACCGATGAACAAGAAGTCATTGAAAAAGTTTCAAAAAATAATGCGTCCTGCATGGGAACGATCATTGCAGATTCAGATTGGTCCATCAAAATTACTGATTGAGAAACTTGGCCAAACGACAAGCGGCGGTGTTATGGTTTCTCGTTATGCGTTAGGTTTAGATGGGCTTGGTAACAGGGTGCCTGTGATACAGTTAAGTTCTGGAAAAGATACCAAGAATTGGGCTGTTGTGGTTCATCCAAAGGGAAAAGGTTCTTTATTTGATTTGGATGGTGCACCAGTGGGTTTAGCCAAGGCTTTGCTAGAGGAGGGGATAGGTGTAGTGGCTCCTGATCTCTTCTTGACCGGAGAATTAAGCAATCCTGTTTTTGCTAGCAAGAGAAAGCTCTCGCAAGGTTATTTTACTGTTTATAATCGGACCGATTTGCAGGAAAGACTAAGTGATCTTGTGGCAGTGACTAGATACACTCGAAATCTTGGAGATAAGGTTATTTTAGCTGGGGTAGGTCGAGCGGGATTATGGGTGCAGTCGGCATCCCCGCTGGCTGATGCAATTATTGCAGATTGTGCTCAATTTTCAGTTGATGATAAATCAATGGTGGCATCGGATTTGTTTTTTCCTGGGTTTTATCGTTTGGGAGGTTTTGAGGGTATGGGATTGGTGGCTGGCGCACTTCCAAAATTCCTTCACAATACTGGCTCTAATTTTTCTGTTCGTCATATGGCTGATGTTTATGAGTCAGTTGGACTAGAAGATATTCTCCATGTGACAGATTCAATTGCGAGCGATGATGACTTGGCTAGGTGGGCTGGAAGTCTTTGATCGATGCCTTCTACACTTAAAGCACTGAGAGCACTTTCTTCTGCGCCGCGTTTGCGGTTGATTGCCCTTTTATTCGAGTGTGAGTTATCAGTGAGAGAATTAACAGATATTACTGGTATGCGCCAGTCCGGTATATCCATGCATCTTAGTCAATTACAGGATGCTGGATTAGTTGAATCGAGTCGAGATGGGAAAAATGCTTATTACCATTTGGTTCATGATCGGGAATCTGATAATTCTAACCTAATTGATTTAGCTATGGTTGGGGCTATAGAAATTATTGAGCGTGAGTCGGATTTGCGAAATCTTAAGCGCATTCTTGAGCGTAGAGAGAATCAAGATCTGGCATACTTTAATCATGTGGCTGGTCGGTTTGATAGCGTTTATGGGCCTGGTCGTTCGTGGCAAGCATTTGGTCAGCTTCTTCTAAGATTGATACCGAAAATCGTTGTGGCAGACCTTGGCTCAGGTGAAGGGTTGCTTAGCGAGCTGCTTGCTCGTAAGTGTAAGCACGTTATTGCTGTAGATAACTCGGGTGAAATAGTGAAGTTTGGTAAAGCAAAGGCAAAGAAGAACGGTTTGACTAATCTTGAGTTTCGACAGGGTGATTTGCAGAGCCCTCCTATCGATGATGGTTCGGTGGATTTGGCGATACTAAGTCAAGCATTACACCATGCTGAAAATCCGGTTGTAGCAATCGAGCAAGCCTTTCGTATTATAAAACCGGGGGGGCAAATTATGGTGTTGGATTTAATGAAGCACAAGTTCGACAAGGCAAAGGAATTATTTGGTGACAAGTGGTTGGGGTTTGATGAAGGAGACCTTCATCAGTGGCTCGAGTCGGCTGGTTTTCAGCAAATCGAGGTCAGTATCGTTGCAAGAGAAGAGGAGGAGCCTCATTTTGAGACTCTATTGGCAAGTGCATTGCGGCCGTTATAAGCCAGTTCGCTTTGTGGCTTGATTGATGTTTCAATCTCCGTGTGAGCAAAGAAGTATCACAGGATATTTTTTCCATTGTAACCAATTCGCCGGGGCCGGTTGGTAAGCTTCCATTGTCTGCTGACGAGATGCGAAGTAAGCCTAGCGGTGACATTTTTGGAATGACACAAAGTGCTGGTATGGGTTGGAGCCCGGCCGAATTAGGACGAGATCACTATCTGGTTTTGAGTACCCAAGGAGGGATTAGAGATGAGGAAGGGCAACCAATCGCTCTTGGTTTTCATACTGGTCATTGGGAAATTTCATTACAGGCTAAGACGGCTTCCGAAAGATTAAAGCAGTTGGGGGGGGTGCCTTTTGCTGCTTATTGTTCCGACCCTTGTGACGGGCGAACCCAGGGGACAATTGGTATGTTTGATAGCCTTCCATATCGGAATGATGCTGCTCAAGTTTTTCGACGTTTAGCACGGTCACTGCCTACAAGAAAAGGTATTCTCGGTGTGGCTACTTGTGATAAGGGCTTACCAGCAATGATGATGGCATTGGCAGGCTTGAGCGATTTGCCGAGTATTATCGTGCCAGGTGGTGTGTCATTACCGCCAGAAAAAGGTGAGGATGCTGGGGCAGTACAAACGATAGGAGCTCGGTTTTCTCATGATCTATTGACACTTGATGAAGCAAATGAATTAGGATGTAAGGCGTGTGCGTCGCCAGGAGGTGGTTGCCAGTTTTTAGGTACCGCAGCAACCTCTCAGGTTGTGGCGGAAGCCATGGGAATGTCGGTGCCTCATTCCGCTTTGGCACCATCTGGGCAACCGGTATGGTTAGATATCGCAGAGCGTTCAGCTGACTCGTTGGTTGCGATGCATAAAAATGGACTTTCGTTAAAAGATATTTTAACGCCGGCTGCTTTGCGTAATGGCATGATTATGCACGCTGCGTTTGGCGGCTCGACCAATTTGCTGCTACACATACCAGCTATTGCTTATTCTGCTGGGATTGAGAGGCCTAAAGTAGAGGATTGGATTGAAGTCAATAAAACTGTTCCTCGAATTGTGGATGTTTTGCCTAATGGCCCGAGTCATCACCCAACCGTTAGAGTATATCTTGCAGGAGGTGTTCCAGAGGTAATGTTACACTTAAGAGAAATGAATCTTATTGATACAACCCAAATTAGTGTAACCGGTCTGACTCTTGATGAAGAATTGAATCTATGGGAAAATTCAGAGAGGAGGTTGCGTTTTAGGGAAATATTGAAACAGCAGGATAATGTTGACCCTGATGATGTTATACTTCCTCCAGAACGAGCTCGTGAGCGAGGTTTGACCAGTACAGTGATGTTTCCGTCTGGAAACATAGCACCTGAAGGATCTGTCATTAAAAGTACAGCGATTGACCAAAGTCTTGTTAATGAAAAAGGAGTATATTTTCACGAAGGACCGGCAAAGGTTTTTACTAGTGAGAAAGCCGCGATTGTTGCGATTAAACAGAATGAGATTAAAGCTGGTGATGTTATGGTAGTGACCGGTTGTGGTCCGATGGGGACCGGCATGGAGGAAACTTATCAATTGACTTCGGCACTAAAATTTCTTCCGTTTGGAAAAGATGTAGCATTGGTGACCGATGCGCGATTTTCTGGGGTATCTACTGGAGCTTGTATTGGGCATGTTGGTCCAGAAGGTTTGGCTGGCGGCCCTATTGGTAAATTAAAAAACGGAGATATTATTTCAATTGTTCTTAATCAAAAAAATTTAGAAGGTATGGTCAACCTTGTTGGAGAAGGGGAAGAGCGGTTTGATGCAGATGAGGGAGTAAAGAGGTTAGCCCAGCGCTTCCCGCGTGAAGATATTGCTCCGCATTCGAAGTTGCCGGATGACACAAAACTTTGGGCTGCATTACAAGGAGTAGGTGGTGGGACCTGGGGTGGATGTGTATTTAATGTTGAAGAAATCGTCGATCGATTGAAGTCGAGTTGAGTATGTCTTCGCATCTATACAATAGTCGTTTGGGTAAAGTTGTTTGGTTTGTACGCCGTTTTGGTTTAAGCGAACTTTTTTTGAAGCCCCTTCGTTGTATTTTTGCGCCTTTAGTTATTCCACGTTTACCAAAATGTAAATTTAACTTTAACGGTAGAATGCTTTCACTGTTTTATCATTCCTATAATATGACTTGGGTAAATGAGCGTGCGGTTGAAATTCCAATTATTCGTGATTATTTAAATCATTGTGAACCTGAACATGTTTTGGAGATTGGAAATGTTTTATCTCACTACGGAAGTGTTAGTCACACTATTCTTGATAAGTTTGAGCGAGGGCAAGGCATAATTAATGAGGATATTTTGGATTTTGTCTCAGCTGATAAATTCAAATTGATAGTCTCTATTTCGACATTTGAGCATATTGGCTTTGATGATGAAGTCGATGGTGAAAGTGGTGTGAAGATACTTCATGCAATCGATGCCAGCCGTAATCTGTTGACCGAAAATGGCCGATTGGTTTTGACTTTGCCGATTGGATACAATCCATCTCTTGACCATATGATTATGGATAATCAAATTGATTGTACTCGGTCATTTTTCATATGTCGTAAAGGGAAATTGCAGTGGGAGGCTACCTCAAGTGATCAGGCTATGGAGTGCCGTTATGGGAGTCCTTTCCCATATGCAAATGCTATCTTGGTTGCGGAATTTTTAGGAAGTTCGGAATGAATTCGCTTAGTTTTTTAATGCTCAACTGGCGTGATCCGGAGAATCCTACGGCTGGAGGTGCCGAGCGTGTAACCTTGAGGCACATGGTGGAGTTGGTCCGACGTGGGCATAAGGTGATTTGGTTTGCCAACTTATTTGAAGGCGCTGAAACAGAAACAGAAATTGAAGGTATTAAAATTGTTCGCGGTGGAAAACCTGGCACCTCGATTTTCCATGCGTTTTTATGCAATCGGAAATATGGGCCGTTTGATTTAGTGATTGATCAACACCATGGTATTCCATGGTTTGCACAGTGGTGGTCAAGTACTAGATGTATTGCTTATATACATGAAGTACTTGGCCCTATTTGGGAGTCCTTTTACCGGTGGCCACTTAGTTCAATTGGTCAGACGCAGGAAAAATTAATCCATCAGTTTTATTGTGATGTTCCATTTTGGACTGTATCCGAATCGACACGGCTGCAGTTGATGCAGGAGGGAGTGGTTGATGTGTATGTTTGGCCCAATGGAACTGATACTGATCCGTTATCGGTATTGCCAGAAAAGTGTATGGCCAAACCGTTAAGGTTAATCGCCTTGTCACGGCTTGCTCCCAATAAAAGGGTTAGTGATGTGATTCGAGTTCTTGCTATACTAAATGAAGCTGGATGTTCGGCTGAGCTTACTATTGTCGGATCTGGATGGGAACGTGCTCTTTTGGGTCGCTTGGCTGAATCACTGGGTCAGACGAACATGGTAACATTCAAGGAGGACCTTGATGATATTAATAAAAATATCGAGTTACAGAACGCACATTTATTAGTTCATACTTCAGTCCGAGAAGGTTGGGGTTTGAATGTCATTGAAGCTAATGCAATGGGTACACCTGCTGTGGTCTATCCAGTTGACGGGTTGGTGGATTCAACTGTCCATGGAGTTACGGGATTGGTTTGTGAGGAAGAAACACCTGATAGTTTGGCAAAAGAAGTACTGCGTTTGGCAGCTGATCCTGATAAATATGATAAGTTGCGTCAAAATGCATGGAGTCGATCCTTTAAGTTTCGTTGGGAAAAAGTTTTGCCAACGACATGCAACTGGTTGGAGAACGTGGCTGGTGATAAAATTTAAATATAACTTTTATTCCAGATTTTTGATAAAATTAATTCTGTGAGCCGCTTATTCGAAATTGACTCGCTTATTCATCGATACGGCTCCGTATTGGCATTAAATGGTGTTTCGTTATCGGTGGAGCATGGAGCTATAGGATTAGTTGGTCAGAATGGGGCAGGCAAATCAACCTTGATCAAGGTTTTACTTGGACTTGTCAAATACACTTCGGGTGTTGTGCGGGTTTTCGGATCTGATGTTGCCCGGCATGGCATTGGTCTTCGAGGTCAGATTGGTTACATGCCGGAACGGGAAGGTATAATACCGGGATTGAACGGGATTGAGTATGTTGGTCTTTCAGGGGAGTTAAATGGCATGTCTCGTAAGATTGCGTTGCGACGTGCACATGAGTTGTTATCGCAGTTGGGTCTTGAGGAAGCGAGATATCGGCGGCTTGAAAATTATTCAGCAGGAATGATACAGCGAATTAAACTAGCTGCTTCTCTAGTGCATGATCCTGATTTAATTTTGTTAGATGAACCGACTTCAGGGCTTGATCCCGATGGACGATCGGCAATGCTTGCCCTGTTAAAGTCGCTTGCGCAAAGGCCTGGTAAATCGTTGCTTTTCTCAACACATTTGCTTGGGGACATTGAACATGTATGTCAGCACGCGATTATAATGGAGAAAGGTAAAGTTGTGGCTTCAGGGGCACTTGATTCAATGCTGGCTGGTCAAGAAAACACCTTTTTGATCCAATGGAAAAATAATATTGGAAGTACCGATGCTGGATATCTTGCTGCTCTTCAACAATCTGGTGCAGAGGTATCGCTTAGCAAAGTCTCTGGTCAAGCGCGTGTAGTTGTTACTGATCAGTGGTCAAGGCAGCAGTTTTTTCAATTGGCTAAAGAGCAAAACGTGACACTTGTTGGCCTTGAGCCAGAGGAGATGGACCTTCAAACTGTCTACCAAAGATTGGTTGGATTAAAAACCAATATTCCTCCTGAGATTGATTCAAGAAAATCTGAAAAAAGAGAGGCAGATTCATGAGTTTGGCGTTGAATAAAAACGATAATTTTGAATCACGTTTTGCGTGGTTTTCCGTTTGGCCTGTAGCTCGTACGGCGATGCACTTGGTTTTTCGAAGAAAACTCTTTTGGCTATTGCTTGCCATAGCTTTATTGAGTTTTGTTTTTACTTTTGGAGCTATCTATCTATTGGCAACCCTTAAACAAGAGCTTCCACAGATGGCAAGATTTATTACTTCAATGTTAAAAGACTTGGATGGTTCTGGTACTACTTATCTGAATTTCATGAAGTTACAGGGTACAGTGATGATGATTTTATTGGCATTTGCTGGATCTGTGTTAGCCGGTAATGACCATGCTCGAGGTGGATTTATGTTTTATATGTCACGCAGGATAACCTTGGTTCACTACGCATTAGGGAAGTTGTTGGCAATCGGACTTTTCGTCTTGTTGATTACGACAGTGCCCGCCTTAGTTTTGTTTTTTGAGTATGGTTTACTGGGGGATTTTATAGAATATTTCAGTGAAAATTTTCAGATTGTTTTTGGTATTCTAGGATATGGAATTTTGCTTTCTGTTGCTATTGGACTGTTGTTGCTTGCATTGGTTTCATGGATGCCTCGCCCGGTTCCATTAGTGATTTTATGGGGTGGCTTATTTGTATTCTTGCCTATCTTGAGTCGTATTCTTGCTGTTGCCCTTCGTGATCCAGAAGCGGACTTGGAAGAGTCTTCTTGGAGGTTGCTTGATATTTGGAATGATCTTTACATTGTCGGAAGCAAGTTTTTTGGAGTGGATCTTCCTTTGTTCAATGGGGCTGTGATTGTTATATGCGGTGTTTGCCTTTGTTCAATAATGGCAATTTTTTTCCGACTTCGTTATTTGCAGCATCAATCATGACTTTGGAGCCTTCAATCCCTGTCGCTGGATCTCCCCTCGTGGAGATCAAGAACGTATCAAAGTGGTTCGGACCTTTGATGGCGCTCAATGGCATTAGTCTAGAGATTAATCCTGGCATCACAGGTTTAGTTGGCCCCAATGGGGCTGGAAAAACTACACTACTTCGACTTCTTACTGGTCAAAGTAAGCCTAGTATCGGTGAAATTCGAATTTGCGAATTCGATTCATGGTCAGCAAAGGCCAAATCTCACATTGGTTTTTGTCCATATGGTGACTCCACGTGGGATGAGATGTCTGGCCGTAAATTGGTAGGTGTCTCTGCTGGTTTACACGGCTTTAAGGGGGATGAGGCTCGACGCCGTACTGAAACAGTACTTGAAATCGTAGGTATGATTGATCGTGCTGACCGGCCAGTTCGTACTTATTCAAAAGGTATGCGACAGCGAATTAAGCTTGGCCAAGCGTTAATTCATGATCCCGACTTATTGGTACTTGATGAGCCTCTCAATGGTATCGATCCGGTTGGACGGGATGAACTGAACCAACTATTTCTCCGTTTGGCTAAGTCTGGTAAAGCAATATTAATTTCAAGTCATATTCTCAATGAGATGGATCATTTGGCAGATCACATCCTATTTGTTTGCCGAGGAAAGTTATTGGCATCCGGATCGTTGGAGGCTATTCGCGGTGTGCTAGATGATTATCCGCTAAAAGTGCGAGTATCTTGTCAGTCTAATCGTCGAGTTGCCTCTGAGTTGATGATGCTCTCTTCGGTTAAATCGGTGACTATAGATACACCAGATGACTTATTATTAGAGGTCCAAAATCCTAATCGGTTTTATGATGAGTTTGGTGAATTTGCAGCATCCCCTAACGTTCATATTCATGGACTCAAGGCAACCGACACATCGGCTGAGGCGATTTTCGATTATCTTATGGCACGCTCATCTAAACCAGGATAAATGACCTTCTCCAATCAAATTTCTTTGTTTGCTTCCTGTTGTCAGGTGTTTCGTTTGATACTGAGGCGTCAGTTTTTTTCGCGTCAAACGATTGTGATAACTGTGCTTCTGGGATTGGCTTTTACGATCACCATGGTTTGGTTAGTTACAGACTCTTATGTAAGGTCACCGATAAGAGGTACAACGACTCAAGCATTGTCACCTGAAACTAATGCCTATTATGTTGTCGGAGAGCGTGTCGATGCTGAATCAGTTATATGCTTTGTTCAGGGAAGAAGAGGGGGGAAGAGAGAAATAAAAGCCAGAGTCAGCGGCATAATTAGCGAAATTCTATTTGAAAATGAAAAAAATGTTAGGCGTCGTGAAACACTGGTTCGGATTCAGCCTGATCGTACAGGGTCGCAACTTGCTCGTGAAATTCTCTCGCCGCTATTTATGGGTTTTCTGCTTCCCATCATTTCCCTCGGCTATGCTTCGGCGGCCATTTCTGGTGAACGTACAAATCGGACTTTAGTTTATTTGCTTAGCACTAGCATTCCACGACCGTTGATTTATTGTTCATTATATTCAGCTGTTTTAGTTCTTACACTTGCTGTTACGCTGGGTTGTTTGGCTTCAATTTGTTTTCTCATTGGTGCAAACGGCGTCGAGGTTCTTTATAAATATGTTCCCGTGGTTTTTGTTTCCACTATTAGCTATGTAAGCTTGTTTCTACTATTCAGTGCGTGGGTACGGCGTGCAACTTTTCTCGCATTGGCCTATGCATTGATGGTTGAGACACTCACCGCGAACATGCCAGGTGTAGTGAAAAGTATTACGGTCTCGTTCTACGCCAACAGTTGGTTATATGACAAATCTCTATCACTTGGGTTGGAGCCAAATATTCCTGCCTATAATCCTGTTATGGCCGGCACATCGCAGCTTGTCTTGGTTTTGGCTTCCCTTGTTTTTCTTGTATTGGGCATGTGGATATTTTCACGGAAGGAATACGATTAGTGAATCGTTTAAAAAAAATTCTCGAGCGATCTTTGCGAAAATATGCAAGCCCGCTGTATCGATTTCTTCAACGGCATTCCGGACAGCGTTTGGTTAAGCGATTTTCTCATCCCGAGGATCGATTTAGGCACATTTACGAGACCAATCATTGGGATGAAATTGAATCGGTTTCCGGCCCAGGTTCAACTTTGGAAGAAACTAATCCAATACGCAAAAGACTTCGGAAGATGTTGAGTGAACTTGAGGCGAGGACATTGCTTGATTTGCCATGTGGAGACTTTCACTGGATGCAACATGTTGATCTTTCTGGAATAAATTACATAGGTGGAGATTTAGTGAGTGAACTCGTGAAACGTAATCAGGCTAAATATGCCCGTGAAGGGGTAGAGTTTAGGAAGATTAATCTTGTGAAAGACTCGTTGCCAGCAGCTGATGTCATTCTTTGTCGGGATTGTCTCGTACATCTGTCTTTTGATGATGTGCAAGCTGCCTTTGAGAATATGACTAAATCCGATGCAAAATGGTTATTAGCTACCAACTTTCCAGATGTGAAACGAAATGATGATATTGTTACCGGCCAATGGCGTCCTATTAACTTGATGCTTCCGCCATTTAATTTGCCGTCACCTTCGCACGTTATTAATGAGAATTGCTTGGAGATGGAGTTTAAGAACAAGACCCTTGGCTTATGGTCTTTGGCAGAAATAAAGTAGTATTATTTATCTTGGCCTTTTTTTACGGCCTTGGATTTTTTCACCTTCAGTTTTTCCTGCTAATTGATTATTCACGCTTGTAATGCGGTGACGAATGAAAGGCTTGATAGCGAATACTCTTCGATCAACGGCCTTATTAACTCCGCTTGAATCACCGTTTATTCCCATAAGCATGCCTGCAAGGCCCTTTCCAATCTCGTCTTTTTTGATATGGGGAGTAATGGCTTTTTCAAATGTATCTATTCGATTAAATAATTTTTCTTCCGTGAAGTCTTCTTTCATTAATTTGGTAATCGCTAAACGATAACGTTTACTGAAGTCTTCTATTTTAAAAAGTCGTTCGGAGAGACGGCGCTTGGAAATCCATGGTTTATCTATATCCCACTTAACCAGCATTTCTGGAGATCGTCCCATGGTAAAGGTACCGAATGTTTCGTTTAAGTCCCATGGAAGTATTCTTAACTTGCCATTAGCCTTATCGATCATTAGATAATAGTTATGTGGCATGCCGATGTAACTGTCGATGTTGACTAGAATTGATGTTGCAGCAAGATATCCAGCGAAGTAGTCCAGATCTAATCGGTTGCTAATTTGTTTTTCAAATTCTGTGTCCGAACCGTGTTCAATGAGTTTAATCAATTCGGCAAATCGTTTGATTTGTTCCGGGTTATTTTTTCCGTACTTGATGCCGTACTGCTGATATTTCTTTAATTCGTTTCCAAAATATTCCCAGTCATCAACAGCTTCAGGTTTCATTAATAAACTGTCTTTTGAATTTTTGCCAAACTTCCGTATCAGGTAGCGATCATCCACTTGCTCTATTAGGCAGTAGACGCCCAAGTGTTTTTTTTCTGTAATTCCTTCGACTGTAAGTGTGACAGCAGCCCAACCTACGCCTGGTGTTGGAATTCCGGCAGCGCGGTAAATTTCATATCCTAGTTTTTCCTTCATGAATGCTGAGTCGAGGAAGGCATTCGAAAGATTGATCTTTGTTCGGCCGTGAAGTTTCTGCCCTTTAATGAAGCGATTAGTATCGATCTTGAAAGGTTTTTTTAGGCTTCGTCCTGCAAAGCGGTATGATGAATTTCCTTTGAATCTTAAGCCGGCATCTTTGTATAGCTTGCCGTCTATAGTTATATCTGCTTTGGCATAGCCAAATTTATTACCGAAATGAACTCTAGGCCCATCTGGTTTACGTTCTACTCGTCGAGGTTGCATCTCATCCCATGCTTCACGGTTTGCAGAGATATGAATTTGGACAACATGGTTTTCTTCATAAACAGACTTCCAAAAAGCTTCATCATTATCTTCAGCTGCTAACGCTAAATCAGACGTTTGACTAAGTGTTGCAAATCCGAAAAGAAGACATTGAAATGATCCAATTCGACAAAAATACATGCCTCAATTTAAATATCTTCAAGACTTTAACCAAGTGTAAAGCGGGAATTAAATATATTATGCTATGAATATTCTTGAGTAGCTTTTGTAGCTTTACCAAGGTTCTCCACGTGTTTCGCCTTTCGTGTTACTTAATTTTACTTTCTTTGCCTGTTTTGGCTGAGGCGGAGCACTGGGCATTTATTCCTCCAAAAAGTAGCGTACTACCAAAGGTTCGTGATTCGAGCTGGGTGAGGAATGAAATAGATCAATTCATTTTGGCTAAACTTGAGACTGAGGGAATTGTGCCATCTAAGGAGGCTGATCGGTCTGCACTTGTAAGACGATTGTCATTGGATCTTACGGGATTGCCTCCATCGACAAACTTGGTATTGAATTTTATTCGTGATGATTCACCCAAAGCTCACGCTCGTTTGGTTGAACGCCTATTAGCATCACCGCATTTCGGTGAAAGGCAGGCGCAAGACTGGTTCGATCTTGCTAGGTTTGCTGACACTTCTGGTTATGCTGCAGATCGAACAAGAAATGTTTGGCCTTACCGCGATTGGGTCATTGGCGCGTTCAATTCCAATATGCCGTTTAATCGGTTTTCAATTGATCAGCTTGCTGGTGATATGGTTCCAAATTCAACCCAAGAGCAGCTAGTGGCTAGTGCATTTCATAGAAATGCGATGCAGGCAAAAGGCAACAATCCTCGAAAGGAGGAGTTTCGCATTAAAGGCATTGTTGACCGGCTTGAAACAACAGGACGAACTTGGCTTGGTTTGACATTAGAATGTGCTGAGTGTCACGACCACAAGCATGATCCCATTAGTCAGCAGGAGTATTACGAATTATTTGCGATATTTAATAATGTTCCCCATTTGGGAGTTGGCTATGGAGTTCACGGGCCAATGATGTCCTATTCTTCTTCGGAATCTGACTTAAAGCAGCAGCGATTACTTCAGCGCTTGGCTTTATTGAGAAAGAAGATACCGCTTGGTCAATCAAAACATGAAGGGTTAATGGAGGAGTGGGACAAGCCGGAGCATATCAAGGATTCGGCCCTGTTTAATTTAACTGGGAGCATGACTATTACAGCAGAAATTCAGACCACTAGAGCGATTGGTGACATTGTTTCTAAATATGACTGGAAGGCGGGACAACGAAGTTATGTTTTTGGGATTGGAGGTGAAGGTGACGAGAAAGCAGATCCTGGAAAGCTTTTCGCCTGGTTTTCTTCTGATGCTGGCACGTTTAACGGTGCAGTGGCATACGGGAGTCAGCGTGTTGATGACGGTCGTGAGCATCATGTGGCAATGGTTTTTGAAGCCGGCAAAGCAGTTCAGTTTTTTGTTGATGGCGTAGAAGATAAGGAGGTGAGAATCGAAGGTGTCATTCCAAAAACCTTAGCAAAAAGCAATCGTAGTCTCTCAATAGGTGCTGGTTATGATAATTCATCTAAAGCGACCGCATTCCAATTTGAAGGTCGTTTGGTTAATATCCAGTTGTATGATAGAGCGATTGACAATCCGGCCGGTATTGATTTGTCCAGTCCATTGGTTATGGAGTATCAGAAGTTGGCCCGACAGTTGTCCAAATTGGTTGTTCCTGTGATTACAGTACCTGTAATGGATGAATTGCCCGAACCTCGGGATACACATCTGCTTATTCGTGGTGATTTCAAAAATAAGGGAGAAAAAGTCACTGCGGACACTCCTAAAATTTTACCAGCGATTCATGTGTCAAATGGTCAGCATCCAAATAGACTTGATTTTGCACGCTGGCTTTTTTCGGATAATCAACCGTTAACTGCAAGAGTGGCTGTGAATAGAATTTGGCGGCATCACTTTGGGGAGGGACTTGTAAGAACGATGGCAGATTTCGGGCTATACGGAGACCGCCCGTCGCATCCCAAATTGTTGGATTGGTTGGCAGTGCGCTTTATTGAGAGCGGCTGGGATGTTAAGGGAATGCATCGATTGATTGTCAATTCATCGACCTACCGGCAAGTTTCTATAAATCGAGAAGATTTATCCAGAGTTGATCCTCAAAATCGGTTTCTTGCTCGGTTTCCGCGAATACGACTACCGGCTGAACAAATTCGAGATAGAATGTTGGCTTCCTCTGGAAAGTTGTCAGGTCGCATTGGTGGACCAAGTGTTTTTCCTGTGCAGCCGCCTGGGCTTTATGAGGATCGAGGTCAAGACTTGCCAGGTAATTCTAATTTCAAATGGAAGAACTCGACCGGTGAGGATCAGTTTCGTCGTTCCATATATACTTATTGGAAACGTATGATGCTCCATCCTGTTATGTCTACTTTTGATGCTCCTACACGGCAGATTTGTGTAGCTAAACGTGCAGTTACAAATACACCTCAGCAGGCTTTGATTGGAATGAATGAACCAGCGATGCATGCTGCAGCCGTAGACTTGGGCAAGCGACTTGGCAAGTATAAGGACGATATAGCGAAAGTGAGATTTGCTTATCTTATTTGTTTTTCAAGGATACCGGATCAACAGGAATTGGAGCATTGTCTTCAATTTATTGGTAAACAACGCCAACAGAGAGCAGTGGGTGAGGGGGATGAGTGGACTGCCTTGGCTGCAGTTTTACTCAACTTAGATGAAGGCTTATCGCGCGAATGAAACCTATTTCTGTTCAATCTGAATTTCTTGCCAACCAAACCCGACGTGCTTTTTTTGGACAGGCTGCTGCTGGTTTTGGAGGGTTGGCATTGGGATGTATTCTTCATGAGCAGGCTAACGCTAAACCAATTAGTTCTCATTTTTTTCCGCGTGCAAAAAGGGTAATTAGTCTTTTCATGTCGGGAGGCCCTTCGCATGTGGATACATTTGATCCTAAACCCTTACTTGCCAAGTTGGATGGACAGCCGATGCCAGCAGACATTATTAAAAACCATGAATTTGCAATGATTAAAACCAAGGAACCAAAAGTAAAAGGTTCTCCCTGGAAGTTTCGTAAGCATGGTCAAAGTGGTACCGAGATTTCGGAGATGTTCCCTCATATTGCTAGTGTGGCTGATGAACTAGCTGTAGTTCGATCACTGTATTCGGATACATTCAATCATGATCCAGCGGTGACATTCATGAATACGGGTAATGTTCGATTTGGTTGGCCCTCGCTTGGCGCATGGGCATCGTATGGGCTAGGTACAGAGAACAGTAATTTACCTGCATACATTGTTCTAGCCTCAGGTCGTAACATTCAGCCACT
>MDTE01193526.1_pt1 | contig 19076 bp, 12 predicted proteins | sample 811231 | NCBI WGS metagenome assembly MDTE01 (sample SAMN05326651, study PRJNA326480) | marine metagenome | isolation source: seawater | place: Indian Ocean: Red Sea | collected 2010 | reverse complement strand
TATTGGATTCAAGAGCAATGAATGGTCAGAGGAAAAGGGCCAAGGCCTCTTTGCGATGAGTGAGGGAGTCGGTCCTCTTTTTCATGGAAGACCAAAAGCCGATGGATCGGCTGAATTACTTGCCTGGTCCTTTACCAGAACTGACAGCGGTAGATCATGTGCGACTTTGTTGGGTTTTTCTGAGAATAAAAAAGAAGAGCATTTTCAGAGATTCTTATTCAATGCAGTTCGGTGGGCGACGGGGGAATTAATCTCCAGTCAATTGCCGGAGGACCCAGATAAGCGCCGATCAAATGAAGGATGGATTGCTGCAGGAAATTTTCATAATTCTAGATCACTTGAATCAAAGCATTGGGACCTAAGGACATTAGTTCGAGTCACTGGTTCATTGCCTCAAATTGAGCGATCTTTTAGATGGGGTTCGGTCCCGGGTTCTATCGTTTACATTAACGGGAAACAGCTAAAGGAAGATGGACCCGGGCAATGGACCATCCCTTCAAAAACTTTAAAATCGGGTGACCTGAATTTGATTGTAGTTAGGATAAATAAGTCAGATCCTTTTAAGATTCCGCCCACAATATTCAGTGCACAAGAATCTTTCGAACTGGATACAAAGCATTGGCAGGAGAAGCGTTCAGATGATGCGATTGATCCTAATTTTCCGATTCCTCCTCAGTTCGGCGCACCTACGGACCTGATTCAGGAATGGACTCAAAAAAAATAATTTATTTTTTTCTAAATTCTCTGATAATGTTCTAACATTTATTTATTTTAAGCACCGCTATTTTTTCGGAACCGATGTTATCAAAGATCCCAGAAATTTCTGTATTGGTTGCAACGTATGCATTGGTGTCAGGGTCATTTGCTGATGAAAAAGTTAAGGACACTTGGTGGTCCTGGAAACCTTTAAAAGAAATCAAGGTGCCGGTCATTGACAAGACTAATCCAATAGACCGATTCATTGCTTCAAAATTAAAAGAACATGAATTGCTAATGTCCGAGGAGGCGGACCGGAGAGTTTTAATTCGCCGACTTTACTTCGATTTGTGGGGAATGCCTCCAACTCCCAAAGAGGTTAATGACTTCATTAAGGATTCTGATCCTAACGCTTATAGGAAATTGGTTGATAAGTTACTCCTTTCTCCGCGTTACGGGGAACGCTGGGCAAGGCATTGGTTGGATGTGGTTCACTATGGTGAAACTCATGGTTATGATAAAGACAAGCCAAGGCCCAATGCTTGGCCCTATAGGGATTATGTCATCCGCGCATTTAATGAAGACAAACCTTATTCACGATTCATAAAAGAGCAGATTGCCGGAGATCTTCTTTGGCCCGACACGGTAGATGGTATCGTTGCTACAGGTTTCATTTCTGCGGGTCCTTGGGATTTCATTGGTCATGCGGAAGTTCCGGAAACCAAGATTGATGGCAAGGTAGCTCGGCATTTGGATCGAGATGATATGGTAACTACTACGATGAACACCTTCACCTCTCTTACGGTCCAGTGTGCCCAGTGCCATGATCACAAAAGGGACCCGGTGACCATGGAGCACTATTATTCATTACAGTCAGTGTTCGCGGCACTGGACCGTGCTGACCGTCCCTATGATGTGAATTCCGAGATTGCGACGAAGAGGCAAAAGCTAAGAGAAGAGAAAAAAAAGACAGAGCAAAGTATTGCCGCGAATAATAAGAAAATCGAAGCTAGCCTGAGTCCGGAAATCGTTTCTCTTAAGAAGCAAATCGAATCCATCGAAAACAGGCTCAAAGCTACCAAAGGTGATCAAAAAGGCCGGTCAGATAGGTACGGATATCATAGTCAGGTAGCCTCTGCTCAGGGAACCACAAAATGGGTTCAAATTGATCTGGGCTCTCAAAGGAAAATTGACAACGTTATTTTGGCCGCTGCTGATGAGTATGGATTTTCTGATTTTGGTTTTCCTCACCGTTTCCGCTTGGAAACCTCTAATGATTCTGAATTCAGTGATTCAATAATAATAGCTGATAATACCGGTTCAGATTTTCAGAGGCCAGGATCAAAACCGGTACTCTTTAGGGGAAATGAGTCAAAGGCGCGTTATGTACGCTTAACCGCAACTAAGCTTTGGAGCCGACGCATGAAAGGTCAGCCTGAAACAAATGATTGGATATTTGCTATGGGGGAAATGGCAGTCATTTCCGACAAAGAATTGTTAAAAGTTAAAGAAGTGACAGCCTTGGATAGCATTGAGGGCAATAAGCGTTGGGGGAAGTCTAATCTCACTGACGGTATCTATGGGACCCATTCTCTGGAGTCGTTAATTGGTAGTGAAAAAAGTCAATCCAATGGTTATCACAGCGCATTTGCTAAGGAGGTGAATGTACGGAAGTGGGTTCAGATTGAACTGCCAAAAATTCAATCAATCGATAAGATTGTTATTTATCCGGCCCGTCCAACTGACTTTCAAGACACTCCAGGATTTGGGTTTCCTCAAAGATTTAAGATTTTACTGAGTGATCGGGAAGACATGGAAGGTGCCGATATAATCGTTAATGAAACAGAATCCGATTATGCGAATCCTGGGGAAGACCCTGTAGTTTTTGATCTTGATACAAAGAGGGCCCGCTACGTTAGGCTTGAGGCAACCAAATTAAATCATCCACAAGGCAGCCAAGGACCCATGCTAGCCTTATCTGAAATGCGCATTTTCAGCGGGTCTGAGGAGATATCTAGAAATGCCAGAGTCACTTCGCTAGACACCATTAACAGTGGTCTTTGGCACCGGAAGAATCTTGTCGATGGGTATACCAGTAGACGACTCATTGTCGATGACGTTACTGAGGGTCTTTTGAAGCTTGCCAAATTAAAACCGGATGAATCTGAAAATGATCTTAATGAATTACGGGTCAGATTAAAGGATCTCCAGAAATCTAGTATTGATCCAGAGCTGATAGGGGAGAAGGAAAAGTTGACCGAATCTTTAGCCAGTATCAATTCAGGGCTCAATAATTTACCTAAATCAAAAATGGTATATGCTGGGACCGTTCATTCTGGTAGCGGAACATTTAAGGGCAGGGGACATACTGGAGGAAAGCCAAGGGATATTTTCGTTTTGCACAGGGGTTCGGTCACTGATCCTAGGGACCCTGTGAAGCCGGGAACAGTCCCCGGCATTGTTTCTGGAATGCCTCATCAATTTAAATTACCTGAGGAGCATAAGGAGGGGGACCGTCGCATTGCACTGGCTGAATGGATATCCCACAGGGACAATACCCTTACTTGGCGAAGCATAGCGAATCGTGTTTGGCATTATCATTTTGGCCGTGGAATCGTTGATACACCGAATGACTTTGGCCGGATCGGATCAAAACCGACTCATCCTGAATTACTTGATTGGCTTGCTGTTTGGTTCCGTGACAATGGTGGTTCTATTAAAGATTTGCACCGTCTCATACTAAATAGTGAAACATATAAACAGGTCAGTGATCATCACCCAGAGAATGCCACGGCTGATATTTCAAATAAATATCTTTGGCGTCAGAATCGTAGAAGACTAGACGCTGAGTCCCTCAGAGACACAGTACTTTATGTTTCAGGAAAAATGAACCTTCAAATGGGTGGGCCTTCTTTTAAGGACTTTGTGATTGAAAAGCCTCAACATTCTCCACACTATCAGTATCATAAGTATGATCCTGATGATCCTTCGACGCATCGCCGCTCCGTTTATCGTTTCATTGTTCGCTCTCAACCTCAACCATTCATGGATACCTTTGATTGTGCTGACCCTTCTCAATTAGTGGACAAGAGGGGAGAGACAACTACCGCGTTGCAGGCCCTTGCACTATTGAATAATAATTTCATGGTCAAGATGTCTGAGAGGTTTGCAGAAAGGATTTCTGGAAATTCTGATCCTGTCCGCACAGCATTTGAATTGGCCCTTTCTAGGGTACCTTCCATGGATGAATTGGTATTGCTTCGTTCATATGCACAACGGCATGGACTAGCGGCAACTTGCCGAATCATTTTTAACCTGAACGAATTTTCCTTCATCGATTAAAATGAATAGACGCGATTATTTATGGAAATCAGGAGGTGGACTAGGAGGCATCGCTCTCTCATCGATGCTTGGATCAGATAAGCTTCATGGTTCAACTCCTGGTCCAGTCTTAAGTCAGCCGCATCATCCTTCCAAGGCCAAGCGTGTCATTCAATTATTTATGGGTGGCGCTGCTAGTCACATTGATCTGTTCGATTACAAGCCCGAACTAATAAAGCATCATGGTGAAAAGTCAGACTTTGGAGAGCCAGTGGAGGCCTTCCAAAACGGTCTGGGCCCCTGGATGAAACCGGTATGGGAATTTAAACCGTACGGCCGCTGTGGCAAGATGCTTGGAGAAACTGTTTCCAAGTTAGGTGAGGTCGTAGATGACATGGCTTTCATTCATAATCTTATAGGCACAACGGGTGTGCATAGTCAGGCCACTTATCTTCAATCAACTGGATTTGACCGGCCAGGTTTCCCGGGCATGGGTTGTTGGGTAAGTTATGGGTTAGGAAGTATGAACGATAATTTACCAACTTTTGTGGTTCTTCCTGATCATCGGGGATTTGCTTCTAATGGTCCTAAGAATTGGGGTTCGGCTTTCTTGCCGGCTGAAAATCAGGGCACGATTATTCGTCTTGGCAGAAAGAATCCAATTCCTGATCTTAATCCACCTCCAGGAGCCGATTATATTAGTGAGGCTGCCGAGTCAGATGCTAGGGATGTTCTTTCTAAATTGAACCGTGAGCACCTAGGTACCAGGGCCGGAGATACTCGGCTCGAGGCGCGAATAAAGTCTTACGAGTTAGCGGCTAGAATGCAATTAGCTGCTCCTGAGGCACTTAATATTTCTAATGAACCTCAATACATTAAAGATATGTATGGAATACGTCCTGATGGTACTGCCTGGCCCAAGGACATTAATCATAATGAGGAGGCTAATCACTTCGGTAGAAAGTGCCTTGTCGCAAGACGACTCTTAGAGCGGGGAGTTCGTTTTGTTCAGATTTGGTCAGGATGTGATAATGGATTTCCAAGGCGAAACTGGGACAGTCATGAAGACATTAATAGAGACCATGGACCATTGTCATACGGAATGGCTGTCGGAGCTTCAGCGTTGATTAAGGACCTAAAACAACGTGGGCTTCTTGAAGACACTATAGTTTTATGGACCACTGAATTTGGACGCATGCCATCGACCCAAGGTTCTAAGGGCCGAGACCACAATCCTTTTGTTTTTACGAACTGGCTCAGCGGGGGCGGAATCAAGGGCGGAGTAACTCATGGGCAAAGTGACCAGTGGGGCTACAAACCTCTGGATAGGGATAATCCAACCGAAGTGTATGATGTTCATGCCACAATTATGCATCTACTCGGAATTGATCATGAGCGTCTTACGTTTCGCAAAGACAGCATAGATCGACGTCTAACAGACGTGCATGGGCACGTAATTAAGGAAATTATAGCCTAAAAGCTGATCTCTCTATATTTATCGAATGTTGGGATTTTTTTCGTTATAATTAAGCCATTAATCAAAGAATCCCCCATCCTATGCGAAATCAATTTCGTTTATTTTTTTTCTCAGTTCTTAGCTTACTCATTAACTGTAGTTCCGTTAATGCTAGTGGAACGGCTGACAGTATCCTTGTTTTTAATGAAGTTCATTATAACCCTGCGGATGATCTATCCAATTCAGAGTGGATAGAATTCCATAATCTTAATGGAGTAAATGTCGATGTTTCAGGATGGAAATTAAGAGGAGGTGTTGATTTTGATTTTCCTGAAGGGACCGTGGTTGAAGGTCATGGATTTCTTCTAATAGCAGCAGATCCTGATAATCGAAACCTTTCCGGAAAGTCTGCCCTTGGTCCATTTCGGGGGTCATTAAATAATGGAGGTGAGTTGTTACGGATAGAGGACCGGGACGGTAGAATCATGGACACCTTAGCCTATGATGATTCGGGTGATTGGCCAGTTGGTCCGGACGGATCAGGAGTGACTTTGGCCAAACTTAATCAAGAAACGGCGAATTCTGATCCTAAGAACTGGGTCGCTGCACGATATGTAGGTGGAACGCCCGGACTTCCTAATTTCCCATTACCTGGAGCTCCACCTATAAAAGTTGAGACAATCATCGTCAGTTGGGATGCTGTTTGGCGTTACAATGAGACTGATGATCTTGATTCTGATTGGGCCAGCTCAGCGCATTTCGGTGAGAATTGGAAATCAGGGGCGGGTCTGTTAGGCTGGGACACGCGACCGCCAGAGGCCCCTTTGGGAACTGAGCTTCAGCGTCCATTGTTGAACGATCCTTATGTGATAACTTATTACTTTGAGCATGAGTTTAATTTGAGTCAGACACAAATTGATAATTTATCGGAGCTTAAGATTGAGCATCTATTCGATGATGGGGGCATTGTATATATCAACGGGCAGGAAGTTTTTCGTCACAAGATGCCGGAAGGGACAGTGTCTTCTGAAACGCTAGCTGAACGTGGAACTGATCCTGACCTTGAGGATCCGGTAGGTATTCCTGCCACTGCTCTGGTCGTGGGGTCCAATAGATTATCAGTTGAAATTCATCAGGCCAATGCCGGTAGCTCTGATATTATGTTTGGTTTGCGTCTGACCTTAGTCGAAGAACCTCCTGATCCATCAGCGGCCAAGGACACTGTGGCTTTTAATGAATTTTCCTCTCATAATGCAGAGGATGGGTTCCGTCTTGAACTGAAGAACCTGACAACTGCACCGATTGTACTAACTGATTATCAGATCGTATTTTCAGAGGGGGGAATTCATACAATTGAAGGAGAAAATATTGGTCCTGGAGATTTCATCACATTCAGTGAGGATAGATTGGGTTTTTCACCAGGAAATGATGATAGATTATTTCTTTTTGATCCATCTGGTCAACTCATAGATGCTAGAAGAGTCACTGGAAGGTTAAGAGGAAGATCAGAAGAGTTTAATGGGGAATGGCTTTATCCGTCATCACCTACCTTTGGTACAGATAATCAATTTTCATTTGAACGTGATATCGTGATCAATGAAATCATGTATCATCCGCGTCCAGAGCCAGCAGTTCCTGACACGGAGGCAATTTATGAGAGTGTCACTTTACTCGATTGGGATGCGACATGGAGATATAATGAGTCGGGCCCTGACTTGGGGAACGCTTGGCAAGACCGGTCCCATGTGGCTGGCGGAGACTGGAAAGTTGGTATTGGTCCGCTTGGATGGGACACTACTGTCAAAGAGATACCGGCAGGCACTATCATAACACGTCCTTCACTTAATCCAGCGGCACCTGTCATAACGTATTATTTTGAAACTGACCTTAACCTCACAAGAAATGATATTGAAGAGATTACAGCTCTGAAACTAGTTCACCTAATTGATGATGGGGCAGTCTTTTATATTAACGGGCAGGAAGTGAGCAGATTTAAAATGCCTAATGGCAGTATTAATTCTGAGACTCGTGCCACTAGAGGAGGTGATGCTGTAGTGGAGGGGCCTTTTGACATTCCCAAGGAGGCCCTATTAGTTGGGTTGAATAGAATATCTGTTTCTGTTCATCAAAGTTCACCCGGGAGCAGTGATATTATTTTTGGGATGCAGTTGCTGGCCCAAAGAGAACTTTCTCCTTTTGTGCCTGGTAAGCCTTTCAGGTCATCTGACCGGACATGGCTTGAAATTCATAATCGTAATTCAGAGAGGAGCATTAATTTAAGAGATTGGAGATTTGATGATGGCTTTGAATTTGAATTTTCTGAAGACACAATCCTTGGGCCTAGGGAATTTATTGTATTATCTGAGGATCCTGAGGAACTGAGGAATCTGCATCCTGACATTCGTATCTTGGGAGGAATAGGGGGCCGTTTGTCGAGATCCGGTGAACGAATCAGACTCATCGATTCAAATGGCAATCCGGCTGACGACTTGCATTATTTTGACGGAGGACGTTGGCCAGGTAAAGCTGACGGAGGAGGTTCTAGTCTCGAATTAAGGAACCCGTACTCTGATAATGCAATGCCTGAGTCCTGGTCAGCTAGTGATGAGTTTGCCCGTGGAAAATGGAAAAAATTTGAGAGGACGGGACGCGCAGTGAACGGGAGGTCCGATCCTCAGGGATATCATGAGTTTATTTTTGGCTTACTTGATGAGGGGGAAATTTTAATTGATGACATCAGTGTCATTGAAAGTCCTGGGACAGGATCAGCGAAGGAGCTCATTCAGAACGGCGAATTTAGTTCGGGTTCAGCGACTTCTTGGAGAATGCGTGGTACTCAGAGGCATTATGAAATTATTAATGATCCTGATTCTCCAGGTAATAAAGTAATGCATCTCAAGGCTTCGGGCCCAACGGAACACATGCACAATTGTGCTGAAACGACTTTAAAATCAGGGAACAGCTTTGCGAACATTAGTTCATCTAAAGAATATAAAATAAGTTTTCGTGCTCGATGGATTTCGGGATCCAATCAGCTCAATTCAAGGCTCTATTTTAACCGTCTTCCACGGACAGACATTCTTCCAATCGAAGACCCCCACGGTGGAGGAACTCCAGGCAGAATAAATTCTGTCTTTGAGGAAAATTCAGGTCCGAGTTTTGAGGCCCCGGTCCATGATCCGGCCGTTCCGCAGGCCAATCAGGTAGTCGAAGTGAGCGCTACTATAAAGGATTCCGATGGTATTGATAAGGCAGTCGTTCATTATGCCGTAAATTCCGGATCCTTTCGTCAGGTCAAGATGATTCCCGGACCCAATGGGTTGTATCGAGCTACAATTCCAGGGCAATCAAAGAATTCGCGGGCACAGTTTTATATAGAGGCCGTTGATTTGCTAGGGGTCAAATCGTTCTTTCCCAGAGAAGCTCAGCAATCAAGAGCAATGATCCCTTGGGATGATGGTAGATCTAAATTGCAATCAGGGTCCGTGTATCCAACGAATTTACGCATCGTCATGCCTACTGCAGACGCGAATTTCATGCATACCGTGACCGAAGTCATGAGCAATGACCGGTTACCGTGTACTGTCATTCACAATGATGAAATTATTTATTATGGATGCTCTGTCCGTTTAAAGAGTAGCCAGCGAGGCCGATCTAACGAGAGTAGGGTTGGTTTTAATATTAAATTTCCCTCTGATAATAAATTTCTTGGAGCCCATAAGACCATTGCTGTTGATCGATCCAGTCAGCGAGAGATTATGATAAAGCATGTGGTTACCCGTTCAGGTAAGATTCCTGGAATGTATGATGATCTGGCGTGGGTAATACAACCAAGATCTAACCGGGCCACTTCGGGCATTCTGATGAAATCACGGTATGATGATGAGTGGTTGGAGAATGCTATTGAGGACGGAGAGGATGGAAGAATGTTTGAGTTTGAGTTGATCTATCATCCAAATAATACAAACGGAGGAAGAGAAGGGCTCAAGTTGCCACAACCTGACGGTGTCGTTGGTGTCCAGATGCGGAATCAGGGAGGAGATGATAAGGAACTCTATCGTTGGCATTGGTTAATTAAGAATAATCGGGACGCGGATGATTATTCCGGCCTGATTAATTTGCTAAATACTATGGGTCTTTCTGGTCAATCTTACCGAGATTCAATAGAGGAGGTCGTTGATGTTGATCAATGGTTACGGTCCTTTGCTGTTCAAAACCTTGGAGGAATTGGGGACAATTATGCTACGCATGGGAGTGGTGCTTGGCACAATGCGATATTTTATATTAGGCCGACTGATGGAAGAGCTATGTATTTTCCTTGGGACATGGATTTTACCTTCACTAATGGCGCAACTTCAGGAGTGACTCCGAGTACGGATCTGAACAAACTGATTGGTATCGGTCCCAAATATGAGCGTGCCTATTACGGACACTTACTTGATATTATAGAAACAGCATTCAATGCGGAATATATGGGGCCATGGCTACGGCATTATTCAGATTTCCTCCCCTCTGAAAATCTGAACGGATATTCTGGATATATTCGCTCAAGATCCAATCATGTCAGAAATCTTATTGGTAACGCGGTATCTAAAGTTTCGTTCAGAGTGACCAGCAAGAGTGGAAACGATACTGATAAATCAACGATACCGGTTCGTGGTGATGCGTGGGTTGATGTGAGGGAAATCCGGTTAGCTGGAACTGATAATGGGCTTGATGTTAGATGGGTTGACGATAATAGCTGGGAAGTTAATTTGCCGGTCAAATCGGGACCAAACGAGTACACCTTGCAAGGCATTGGCTTTGGTGGGAAGATCATTGGGTCAGTGAAATATTCGGTAACTGGTAATGGCAGTATAGACTCTGCGGGTCCAGAGAATCTTGCCATTAGCGAAATTCATTATCATCCCAACCCTCCAAGTGATGAGGAAGTCAGTTTGGGGTTCACGGACAGTTCAATGTTTGAATGGATTGAATTAGTAAATATGAGTGATTCGAGAACAGTTGATCTTAGTAATGTGCGATTTGTAAATGGCATCGATTTCACTATTCCTTCTGGTACTCTGCTTGGCCCGGGAAAAAGGATAGTGATACCTGCTAATGTTGCGGCCTTTAAACAGCGATACGGCAATCTTAATAATGGATCATTGCTGAGTCATTCTTTCCTTGATGGCGATGGTAATAATAAATTATCGAATTCGGGGGAGAGGATTGTTTTGTACAGTGCGGCGAATATTACGATTTCAGACTTTTCGTATGAAGATGATCGGCCTTGGCCAGTCAGTGCTGATACTGGCGGTTATTCTTTGACTCTAATGATGCCGGGAAACAATGACCCTTCTGAAGCTCAAAGTTGGAGAAGTAGCCTCGTTGTCGGAGGCTCGCCTGGAAGTACTGATTTTGTATCTCTTGAGTCGTGGGTTAATGCGAATGATGGTATTGAAATGTTAAAAGATGATGATGGAGACGGGAGACTTTCTATTATAGAATATCTTGAAGGCACAGATCCGCTCAGAAGAGACAATTCCAGCACAAGAGTTGAAATGAGCGCGGATGGGGAATTGCGTCTTGAATTTATGCAAGCGATTGGTCATGATCAGGTCTATTTTTCTGCTCAGGGTTCCGATGATTTTAATCTTTGGAAGGCCGAAGGAGTCGAATATAGGGGGCGCGTTAATAATGGTGATGGAACCGAAATGGTAAGGTTTAGAATTAATGATTCTGTCAGAGCATTTGGAAAGAGCCGATTTCTGCGTTTATCTGTATCAGAGAATCCCTGAATCCTTCATCTTGGGGTAGCGCTTCGGCTGACATACTGGCTTTTAGTAAAGAGAGTCTTGCCTTGTAAATAATATTACACTGGTCATCATAAAAGCATATGCAGACAAAAAATCTCACTTTGATTATTTTATTTAGTATCTTTTCCTTGTCAGCTCATGCGCGGCTTGAATTGCCAAAAGTTATTGGATCCAACATGGTGTTGCAGCGAGGAGTTGAGGTTCCAATTTGGGGCTGGGATGATCCTGGTAATGAGGTCTCGGTACTGATCGGGAATAAAAGGAAAGTGGCCAAGGTTGCTGAGGATGGAAAGTGGACCGTAAGATTAGATCCCATGGAAGCGGGTGGACCTCACGAGATTCAGATCGCCTCAGGGCAGGACCAGATTATTCTAAAAAATGTTCTTTTTGGTGAAGTATGGATATGTTCCGGCCAATCCAATATGGAGTGGTCAGTGAAAGGATCTAATAATCCTGGAGAGGAAATTGCCAATGCTAAATACCCTAAGATAAGGCTTTTTCATATTCCCAAAAAAGCATCAACATTTCCTGAAAAGGATTGCAATGCTTCTTGGAAAGAATGCAGTCCTGAGAGCGTAGCTAATTTTTCTGCTGTGGCTTATTATTTTGGCCGTCATTTACAAAGTGAGCTTAACGTTCCAATCGGACTAGTCGGAACAGCCTGGGGTGGAACCAGAATCGAGCCATGGACACCAATTCCCGGTTTTGATTCAGTAGACAATCTCAGAAGCATTGCGGATAAGGTCAGGCGTTTCAGTGATCTCGATTTAATTGTTGATCGTGCCCAAAGATGGGCTGATGCGGTTAAGAATGCCGTTCAGAATGGAAGGAGAATTCCGTCACCTCCACAAGTACCTAAATTAAACCACGGTAACCCAACAGGACTGTATAATGGAATGATCGCTCCTGTAGTGCCGTACGCAGTCAAAGGAGCCATTTGGTATCAGGGCGAGTCCAACGTGGGCGAAGGAATGCTGTACCATGACAAAATGAGGGCACTGATTGCTGGCTGGCGTCACGTTTTCAATAATAAGGATCTTTCTTTTCATTTTGTTCAGCTCGCTCCTTTCAGATATAACCGCGCCGATTCTTTGCCGAACATATGGGAGGCGCAGGCCGCTACTCTTGCTGTGCCGGGAACGGGCATGGCAATTATCACTGATATAGGTAACACGCAAGACATTCACCCTCGTAACAAGCAGGACGTTGGAAAGCGATTGGCGTTATGGTCTCTTGCTAAGGATTACGGGAAAGAAAAAAGCGTTTATTCTGGACCATTGTATAAATCAATGAAAGTTGAAGGAGACAAGATAAGGATCAACTTTGCACATACTGGTACTGGTCTAACATCAAGGGACGGTAAGGACCTAACGGATTTTATGATTTCTGGTTCTAACGGTGAGTTTGTGTCAGCAAAGGCAATAATTGATGGGCACACAGTCATTGTTAGTGCTGAGAACGTTACTGAGCCGAAGAATGTGCGTTTTGGCTGGCATGAGACCGTAAATCCAAACCTTTCAAATAAAGAGGGCCTCCCGGCGAGTCCTTTCAAGACAGATGATTGGAAGGGAGCCATCGATCAGTAGCCGAATAATAAATGCAATAATTGATTAAAATTTTTAATCTATTTGAGGAAAATCGAATCAATTTTTCTTGCAATTTGAAACTCGATCGATACGAGTGAATTTAGTTTTTCGAAAATTATAATTGGAATGTATCGAATTCTTATTTTCAGTCTTCTATTGATAACCTGGGTTATTCTTTCTGGGCTACTCGATGAGTTCCATATTGGCTTAGGTATATTGTCGTGCGTTCTAGTTACTTGGCTTTCTTCTGGTCTATTATTCAATGATCGCTCATTGAGCTTTTACTCGAGGTTAAGACAAGCGATTCGATTGCTTTTTTATTTGTTGTGGTTGTTGTGGCAGATAGTTCTGGCTAATATTCATGTTCTAAGGATTTCATTTTCTCCAAGAGTTGGGGAACGGATCCAGCCTCAGTTGGTCCGTTTTCGATCCGGTCTGAAGAGTGACTTTGAAAAGTATGTCTTGGCTCAATCAATCACGCTCACTCCAGGGACCGTTACTCTTAAGATCGATGATGATGTTTTTCTTGTTCATGCCATTAGCGATGTGGCAGCTGAGGGATTAATGGGGTCAATGGCGGGCCGTGTCCGACATGTTTTTTCTGTAGAGTAGTAATGAGTGATCAATTCATGGAGACAGTATTAATTGTGGCGGGCATATGCCTTTTCCTGATGATGATACCGATCATGTTCAGGATCATTGTTGGGCCGACTGCGATTGATCGGATAGTTGCAGTCAACATCATTGGAACTAAGACAGCTGTTCTTCTTATTATTATTGGGGCGCTGTTCGATAATGTCTCTATGTTTGTTGATTTTGCGATTGCTTACGCGGCTCTCAATTTTTTGGGATCACTTGCCGCTTCTAGGTATTTTAACCGGACCAGGCCAGCCTACGGCAAGGGTTCATCAGTGGAAACGAAAGGGTCCTAAGTATTATGGATAGTTTTTTTAACGTTTTAAGTATTATTCTGATTTTTAGCGGCCTGATTTTTTTTATGGGGGCAAGCGTTGGTTTAATTAGATTTCCGGACTTTTACACTAGAATGCATGCTGCCGGGAAAGGTGATACTCTTTCCACGATTCTTATCACAGTCGGTATGGCTACTCAGGTCCTGAGTCACTTTGATATGGTCAATTTGTTCGTTGCTATTAAGATTGTGGCGATCGCTGTTTTGATCATGCTCACTAGCCCGACCAGTACTCACTTGTTAATGAAGGCTGGCTACGATGATGGTATTGAACCGTTCACTTATTCTGGTAAGGGCGGAATCATTGAACTTGGAGGCCCTTTTATAAAGAGTAGGAGATCAGATGCTATTGATTCTAAAGTAAAACAGAAGAGTCCAAGTAAGAAGAAAAGTTCAAGCAAAAAGAAAGTAACAGGGAATGATTCTTCTTAAATAATGAACAATGAGAAATAAATTCTTTTTCTGCAATAGAACCCTAACTAGTTGATGAATTGATTTGGCAGTTTGACATAATAATTTTAATTTTTTTAGTTATCACAGCTATCATTTCGCTGAGACTAAAGGACCTCCTTGGAGCTTCAATGGTCTTTGGTATTTACTCTTTTCTTATATGTCTATTATGGGCGGAAATGGGGGCAGTCGATGTGGCTTTCACTGAGGCGGCTGTGGGCGCAGGGGTCTCGACTGTAATTATGATTGCAACGGTTTTTTCAACAAAAAGAAGATCTAAGGACTGAAATTAGTAATGAAAATATTTGGATTAATTGCTGTTCTGGTCATTGGAGTATTGTTGCTTTCAGCGACTAGTGATTTTCCTTCCTGGGGCGATCCACGGTCCGCTGCCAGTGATGGCGAGGTTTCAAGTTTTTACATAGAGCAGACAAAGAATGTAACAAAGGTTCCCAACATGGTCACTGCTGTTTTAGCTGACTTCCGCGGTTATGATACAATGTTTGAGACTGTCGTTATTTTCATTGCCGGGATAGGAATTATTGCAGTGCTGAGGAACTTTGACGAGGTTCATTCTTCTTCTGTTCAGCGGGATAGAAATGATGAGGGGAGTGGTCTTTTGGCTCGTGTTACCTGTAGCCTCATATTGCCATTCATTCAGATTTTCGCCCTATACGTTGTGGCTCATGGTCATCATAGTCCGGGCGGAGGCTTTCAGGGCGGTGTTATGCTCGGAGCAAGTTATATTCTTTTGGCCCTTGCCTTTGGTCTTTCCAAAGCGAAGGGATATTTTAGTGAGCGGAGAACGATGATCTTTGCGGCTGTTGGAATTTTCATTTATGCGGGTTGGGGAGTCCTTTGCCTATTATTTGGAAAAGAATTTCTGAATTACTCAGTACTCGATTCTCTTTTGCCGGGAGATGCGGAGATGGCCAGATCTCACAGCATGCTCATAGTTGAGATCGGTGTTGCCTTCACTGTAACGGCGATCATGTTTTCAATGTACTCAAACCTTTCAACCAGAGGGCGCCTCAATAAAGGGCTTTAATTATGGATCCGATTGTCGCCACATTCATACAGGACAACATCGTTCCAAAGTTTAATTATTGGATCTATGTGATCCTTATGATGATTGGGTTATATGCAATGATCACCAAAAATAATCTGATAAAGAAGCTCATTGGGATGGCTATTTTCCAGACGGCGATTATTCTTTTCTATGTTTCGGTTGGGGTCAAAGATACTGCCGGTATCCCGATCATATCCCATCACGGTTCAGAGCATCATCAGGAATTATCTGACGTTCATTCTGAAGAAGGTTCTGCAAGTGCAGAATATCACGCAATCGATAAGGACAAGTATGCGAATCCACTCCCGCATGTTCTGATGCTTACAGCTATCGTTGTTGGTGTCAGTACTTTGGGCCTTGCCCTTGCCATATCTCAAAAGATCTATAGGTCTTTTGGGACCCTAGAGGAGGATGAAATTTTAAACGAATTGAGACCGGGAGAGCATGACTGAGCATTTTCCCATTCTTATTTTACTGGTTCCTTTGTTTGGAGCCCTCATTGTCATTCTTCTTGGCAGGGAAAGGTCAGAGCAGTGTTGGCTAACGAGTCTGATTTCTTTAGGTATTTCTTCAATAATTTCCTTATTTACGCTCATCGCACTGCTTTCCGGTAAGGTTCAAACGATCCGATATCGGATGGGAGGATGGCCCGAATCTGAAGGTTACGAGGTCGGGATCGAGTTGCGTGTGGATATTCTCGCGGCCCTGGTCGTTTTTGCAGTTACCTTCATCGGGTTTGTTAATACGATTTATTCTAAGACAAGGGCCGAGGCTGAAGTTCAAGGTAAAGTCCCATTTTTTTATGCATTAATGCAACTCCTGATTGTTGGTCTATGCGGGATCGTGATGACCAATGATGCTTTTAATCTTTATGTCCTGATTGAGATTACATCTTTGACCAGTTATGCCTTAATTGCGATGGGAAATAGGAGAGCGGCACTTTCCAGTTTTAATTATGTGATCATGGGAACGATCGGCGCCTCTTTTTATTTACTTGGTGTCGGATATCTCTACATCAAAACCGGAACATTGAATATTGATGATATTCGTATGGTGCTGGGAGATAATAATTTATGGGACCACCAGAGCATCATAGTGGCATTTATCTTTATAATTCTCGGAGTATGGACCAAGATGGCGTTTTTCCCGTTGCATGGCTGGTTGCCGAACGCTTATTCCTATGCTCCTAGCATGACGGGAACCTTCATGGCTCCACTCATGACCAAGGTAATGGTCTATGTAATGATTCGGGTCATGCTTTGGCTTTTCGGATATGAATTTTTACATTCAGGCCAGCACATTTGGGGTGAACTTATAATTTGGATGTCAGTCCTTGCAATTGTGGCCGGCTCCTTCTTGGCTCTGGCAAGGACCGACATTAAAAAGATGTTAACGTACCTCATCGTTGCTGAGGTGGGTTATATGGTCGGAGGTGCATGGCTTGGGAACGTGACAGGACAAGCAGGCGCTTTTTATCATATCCTTTCTGATGCGGCGATGACCTTTTGTCTTTTCATTGCGGCATCGATCATTGTTCTGAGGGTAGGGGATTCTCGTATCAATGCATTTGACAATATGTTCCGTAAAATGCCTCTAACCATGATTGGTTTTACGATTGGTGCTTTGTCCATGATTGGCCTGCCTCCAACGTGTGGTTTTTTCAGTAAGTGGTACCTAATTAGTGGGGGAATAGAGGCCCAGCAGTGGGAATATGTCTGCGCTTTGATTTTTTCGAGTTTGGTAAATGCCATTATATTCTTTAGGATCTTTGAACGGGCATACTTTGGTAAAATCAGTGGAGTAAAAGAGGATCTATTACCAGCCGATTCTGATGCGAATCCGGACAAGGGCATCAAAGAGGTTCCTTGGTCAATGCTGATTCCTCTATTTTTAGCCTCAGGGACTGTACTCTTAGTGGGAATAATGAACAGGAGCCTTTTTGAGTGGATTCAAACAGCGCTTAAAATGATGAATCCTTAAATGACCGAATTTAGTTTCATACCTCTATTTACATGGATCGTATCGCTGTTGGCGGTACCTGCAATTCTGTTGTTCAGAAGGAGAGCGGATGCCCGTGAGGGAGTCACTTTTGTGGCTGCATTTTTGAAGCTTTGCATGATCTTCATGATGCTGCCCCTGGTCAAAGAAGGGAAAATATTGCGTTTTACGTTCGGTGAAATTCTACCAGGAATTCCAATCGAGTTCAGGGTCGATGGTCTTGGTATGTTGTTTGCTCTCGTTGCTTCGTCTCTGTGGATTCTAACGACACTCTATTCCATCGGCTACATGCGTGGGCTCAAGGAGCATGATCAGACACGTTTTTTCTGTTGTTTTGCAATTTCACTTTCAGCAACTATAGGAGTTGCTTTCGCAGGTAACTTGCTGACGCTTTACATTTTTTATGAGATTCTTTCTCTTTCTACTTACCCACTTGTGACTCATCACGGTGATAAGGAAGCGAGGTCGGGTGGAAGAACTTATCTGAGTCACTTGCTTGGGACATCAGTGGCCTTCGCGTTGCCGGCAATGATATATTGTTATTGGAAAAAAGAAGGGGACATCAACTTTACTGATGGAAGTTTGTTGACTACGAACATTGATTCAGGCGCAGGTTTAATTGTTCTTCTTGCTCTTACCTTCGGTTTTGCAAAGAACGGTCTGATGCCATTCCACTCCTGGCTACCGAATGCCATGGTGGCGCCGACTCCGGTCTCAGCTCTATTGCACGCTGTTGCTGTTGTTAAGGTTGGTGTTTTCTGTGTAATTCGAGTGTTCACTGGAGTATTTGGTATCGAACTTCTTAAGAAACTGGACGTTGCCGTTGTAGTTAGTTGGATTGCTGCCTTTACGGTTATCACATCTTCACTAATTGCCCTGAGTCAAGACAATCTAAAACGTCGACTCGCTTTTTCCACTATCGGACAACTCAGTTACATTATCCTCGGAGTTTCACTGTTATCAGACTTTGGAGTCACTGGTAGTATTTTGCATGTTGCGATGCATGCCTTTGGTAAGATTACGTTGTTCTTCTGTGCCGGAGCCATCTACGTTGCAATGCACAAGAAATACGTTAGCGAGTTGGTGGGTATTGGCCGAAAAATGCCAATCACCATGACTGCCTTTGCAATAGGTTCGCTGAGCGTCATTGGCTTACCTGTCACCGGTGGTTTGGTATCGAAATGGTATTTGGTTATGGGAACGGCTCAGTCTGGACAGATCGCCCTATTAGTGGTTTTTCTAATTAGCTCTATTCTCAATGCTTGTTACTTTTTGCCGATTGTTTATCGTGCTTTTTTCTGCCGACCGGAGGAATCTCTTTACGAAGGTGGCCGTCAAGAGGCTCCCTTGGCCTGTCTTATTCCGCTTTGTATCACCGCTTTGCTTTCGGTGCTTTCATTCTTTAACCCCGGCCTGTTTATCGAACTTGCAGGACTAATTATCAAATAAATAGTACAATCTAATACTAATGCCAACTGATAAAGAGACTGACTGGATTTACCGGGAATCAACCAAGAAGCTGCTGATGCGCTTACTATTGGCGGGTTGCGCGATCTCTGTCCTTTTGGAATTGTTTGTCTTAGGACGAAAAGAAAAGTTTGGCGTCGATGGTTGGTTCGGTTTCTATGCTTTACTGGGTTTTGTTAGCTGTACCCTGATGATTTTTGCCGCCAAGGGCTTGGGGCTTTGGTTGAAAGTGCCGACTGACTTTTACGAAGAAGAGAAGACTGGC